>Ga0210051_1000174_pt1 | contig 52178 bp, 51 predicted proteins | sample CryGey092014_all_FD_185464 | JGI IMG/M metagenome (GOLD analysis project Ga0210051, IMG submission 185464) | Groundwater microbial communities from aquifer - Crystal Geyser CG23_combo_of_CG06-09_8/20/14_all (SPAdes) (version 2) | ecosystem: Environmental > Aquatic > Deep subsurface > Groundwater...
CAACCGAGTTCCGGAAAAATCTTCTTAAAAGGAGAAGACATCACCTATTTAAAACCTTACCAGGTTGCCAAAAAGGGGATTGCCAGGACATTTCAAAACATCGAACTCTTCTCTCACATGTCCACCATGGATAACCTTATGCTGGGTCGTCACCTTCACATGAATACAGGGGTCTGGAGAGGCGCAACTTTCATTTACAAGGGTTCAAAAGCAGCCAAAGAAGAGATTGAGAACAGAGGGAAAGTCGAAGAAGTCATCGACTTTCTTGAGCTCCAGGCCGCAAGAAATCAGTTTGTTATAAATCTTCCCTATGGGACTCGAAAACTTGTGGAGCTCGGTCGAGCCTTAGCATTAGATCCTGAAGTGATCCTTTTAGATGAACCCTCGGCTGGAATGAATATGGAGGAAAAAGGGGACTTGATTTTTTCGATTCAGGATATTCGTGACGACCTCGGCATCACCGTTCTTCTTGTGGAACACGACATGAATTTGATCATGGACATCTCTGACCGAATCTTGACTTTGAATTATGGGGAGAGAATAGCAGAAGGATTGCCCGAAGAGATTCAGAAGCATCCGGAAGTTCTTAAGGCCTACCTGGGTGAGGAGGAAAAGGTTGCTTAAAATCTCAAAGGTCTTAGGTAAAGGTTACGGTGACGAAGCCCGTTTCGTTTGACGTTTGACGGTTACGTGAACTTCTTGAGCCGAAGAACGTAACCGGATGTCGATACGGGCATCGTTGCCCTGACCCATAAACGTGTCTTTAATATTTCATTCGTTCGTAGGTGAAAAGTTGCTTAAAGTTAAAAATATAGAGACGCTCTATGGACTGATCATGGCGATCAGAGGCGTCTCCTTAGAAGTCCAGGAAGGGCAAATCGCTGCCATCCTGGGGGCCAATGGAGCAGGCAAGACCACCATCCTGAAGACCATCATGGGACTCCTGGAGGATCAACCGGATAAAGGAACCGTCGAGTTTCTCGGGAAGAGGATTGATGGAAAGGATGCAGAGGAAATCGTTCACCTGGGAATTTCTTATGTGCCGGAAGGAAGGGAAGTCTTTCCTGAATTGAGCGTCGATGAAAACTTGAAGATGGGGGCTTATATCCGGAAGGATAAAAAAGGGGTGAAGGAAGATTACGATCGGGTGATCACCCATTTCCCTGTTCTCTGCCAAAGGAAAAATCAGTGGGCGGGTACGTTAAGTGGAGGAGAACAGCAGATGCTCGCCATTGGCAGGGCATTGATGACGAGACCCAAACTTCTGATGATGGATGAACCTTCGCTGGGACTGTCTCCAATCCTTGTTCAGGAAATCTTCAGAATCGTTAAAACGATCAATGCCGAAGGGACGACCATCCTTCTCGTTGAGCAAAATGCGAAGATGGCCTTGAAGATCTCGAATTACGCATTTGTGATCGAGAATGGAAGGATTGTCGCGGCCAATACCCCTAATATCCTTTTGGAAGATGAAGATGTGAAGGAGTTTTACCTGGGTATTCGATCAGAGGAATCGATGAAAGGATATCAGAGGTGGAAAAAGAAAAAACGCTGGCGGTAACCAGGATCGCAAAGGGCATGGAGCAAAGCGCATAGCGTGTAACTCAGCCCTTCAGGGCTGATCTCAGGGCTAAAGCCCTGAGTTACTTTATGCACCATGCGCTATGCTGCTTAGCTTGGGATTTGGCGCTTATCGTTTTGCTATGCGCTCTGCGTTATGCTGTTCATCCTGGCCGGTACATCTTCTCAATAATATCCTTATAGGTCTCATTGATGAACTTTCGTTTCACCTTCATGGTGGGTGTCACCTCACCATCCTCCTCATAAAGTCTTTTAGGGATAATGGTAAATTTTTTAACCTGCTCCACCTGGGCAAGCGTCTTGTTCACCCGATCCACTTCTTTCTGAATCAATTGCTTAATTTCAGGGGCTTGCGTGAGGCTCCCATAGGTTCCGAATTGAATCTTGTTGTCCTGGGCATATTTGATCACCGTTTCTTCGTCGATGGCGATGAGAGCAGCAATAAACTTTCGACGATCGCCAATCACGATTGCATCATTGATATAAGGGCTGAACTTGAGCTGATTCTCAATATTCTGAGGGGCTATATTTTTCCCACCCGCCGTAATGATCAAATCCTTCTTCCGGTCGGTGATCTTTAAAAACCCTTGTTCATCCAACTCGCCGACATCTCCTGAGTGAAGCCAACCATCTTTGAGCGTCTCTGAGGTAGCCTCAGGGTTTTTAAAATAACCTTTGAACACGCCAGGACCCTTTACTAATATCTCACCATCAGGAGCGATCTTCACCTCACACCCTGGGAGGGGCTGTCCGACCCTACCGATCTTAAGGTGGCCTTTGCGACTGACCGTGGTAACACCTGTGCCCTCTGTCTGGCCATACCCCTCAATGAGTGGAAGGCCAATGGCATTGAAGAATTTCAGCACCTCCGGTGAGATAGGCGCTGCTCCAGAGTATGCAACCCTTACACGATCAAACCCCAAACGTTCCTTCAGCTTACGGAAAACAGCCACATAAGCCGCTGAGTAAGCCATCTTTAAGTATAGAGGGACAGGCTTAAAATTCAGTTTCAACCCGGCATATTTCATCCCAATTCCCATACAGGCCTTGAAAACCATACGCTTAAACCAGGTGGCATCCGACATGCGAATCATAATGCCCGAGGCATATTTTTCCCAGATTCGAGGAACACCACAGGTGACCGTTGGCGAAACCTCTTTCATGTTATCCATGACTGTATCGGGACTCTCGATGAAATTGACGACCGTCCCGTAACGGATATTGATCATCACCGTGTAGAGTTGTTCAAAGATGTGACACAGGGGAAGATAAGAAAGGGTCTCATCTCCATCTTGAATTGGATTAGCATCGACCATCGCCTCACTCATATAGAGGAGGTTCTGATGAGTGAGCATGGCCCCTTTGGGAGGACCTGTCGTGCCAGAGGTGTAGATGAGGACAGCCAAGTCATCAGGCATGACCTCACCCACCCGTTTCTCAAATAGTCCAGGATTTTTTTCATCAAACTCTTTCCCCAATTTTAACAGGTCATCAAAGCTTATCAACAAGGGGTCTTTGTAACGTTTCAAGCCCTCCATCTCAATAACGATGACCTTTTCCATATGGGGAGTGTCTTTTCTGAACTTGAGAGTCTTATCGAATTGTTCTTCATTTTCTGCAATGTAGAATCTCGATCCAGAGTTCTGAACGATATATCCGCACTGTTCTGCCGCATTCGTTGAATAAACCCCTGCCGTAATTCCTCCAGCAGACATGATCCCAAAATCAGAATAGACCCATTCCGTTCGATTCTCACTGATGATGGAAACGCATTCCCCTTTTTTAAAACCGAGGCTGATCAATCCCATGGCGACCTGTCTCACTTTTTCTCCGTACTGACCCCAAGTGACGTCGCGCCAAATCCCGTAGTCTTTGTGTCGCAATGCCACCCGATTCGGATGTTCCTTGACATGTCTTTGGAAATAAGTCAAAAGGGTCTCGTTGCTCATTGCTTTCTCTCCTTGAATGACTGAGAATAATCAATCTCCCATTCCAAAAACCCCAAACTTTTGGTCTTTTAAACGACCTTGAAAAAAGACTCTTCGAACTCGGGCTTCCCTTCATACCTCTTCATGAAAAATCCCGCTGCCATGTCCATATTTTCAAAGAAAGTTGGACTCACGTCAATGCCTGCCTGGTGAAGGGCTTTCATCGCCTCCTTTAGATCCGGAGGGCATCCCTTTACAGCAATCATTTCGTTGATATTGGCATGATCTTTATTGAGCTGATACATACATTTCCCTATCAGGATCGTCTTCTTCTTCCCGGGACTGGGCTTCATTTTCTTACCGGTAAGGATTTCTATCTCGTTCCACGGTTCCCCCCTCCACGCGCTGGCAATGGCCATGAGCATCACCGTTGTGAAACCAGAGCAATAGGTACAAATCGTATCATCATATTGACGATAGGAAAGGCCTCGGATCCCCATCTTTTCCAAAGGCTTTGGAAGACTTCCATCTTCGTTATAAGGAAAGGCATGCTCATGGCGGGAGGCCACAGCCTCGATCTTTTCTCCCACCACCTCTACATCAGACAAATCAATGGGCCTCTTAAAATCATGAGCCGCATGAACCAGGTAAGGCACCTCTGATGGATCGTATCCCAGGACCTTTGCCCCCACCTTATCAACGGAATAGAGGTCAGAAGAGGCGACCAGGATATTGCTCCTTCTGAGCCTTCCTTCAAAAAACGGTCCCCGCTCAGTCGTGTAAATCCCGTCAAGAAGAGTAAAAGAAGGGGGAATTTTGTTCGCAAGCCTGGCAACCATGTAATTCAGATCCTTTTCCGGATCAGCGCTGTGACATTTCTTCCGTGAAGGAACATCGATGAGGCCTTTAAAATTCTTTATCCCAAGGCTGACGACTGTCTGGGCATGGGTCTTGAGGACAGGAAGATTGACCACGAAGTCGCTCTGAAGGATATCTTCATTGAAGTTGAGCATCACGCCAGCGCCCAGGTCGATCCTCTTAAAAGGTCTTTCAAAAATATTTAAGATCTTTACACCGTAACGCCTTTTTAAAACATTGTAGCCAAGGCTCTCGAAGGCATGAGCCGCGGTCTCCCTATCCTTAGGATCATAGGTGACTGTCCCTTCTACAATGGTGATCTCGTCGATCCCTCGCTCCTTAAGAAGTATTACCATGTCTTCTACAACTCGGGATGTCGTGACTACTCCCCATTTTGGGAAAGGTGTGGTGCGTGTCCAAAAGACAATGTTGGGTTTAATAAAGACGTTTGCCTTGCTGGGTAGGTGGTCCAGACCATGAGACAAATCAACTGCCCTGCGAACCGATTCCAAAGGCTTCTCGAAGCGTACGATAGCAACGATTCGTTTTTCCATGTTGAACCCTCCCGTTGATATTAAAAATTAATAGCTCATAGAGCGAAGTGTGTCAAATAAAAATGTTTTCGAGCCAAACCAGCAAGATTACCTATCTTAAGAATACGCCTTCGATCAATACCTTATTACGATAACTTGGCCCCAATTCTCTTTCTCTCATAGGATGACTATTCAATTTCTACCCTTCTATGCAACATTTCGAGTGATAATAAACGGAACAAATGAAGGGCTTTGATTTGTTCTTCATACCGAAGCCTTTTGGAAATAGCACATCTTGAAGGTAGCGATTTTTCAATTTTCTCTGCCAATAGATTCTCCGGCAGAATTCTGAGGATCACACAAGTGTTTGTTGAAACAAACCATTGGGTGTTTGAAAAATTTTTCACTTGACAAGTCTGAAGTGGATGTGAGATTGGCTGGCTTTATGATTGCCTCTATGATTACCCGGACCAGAATCTGGTTCCACCCTAAAAAGGGGGTATCGGTTAGCGAGCTCGCAGATTTCATATTTGATTTTGCCTGTAATGGTCTTAGGGACTCAGGGACCAGAGGTTTTAAGGTAATTGCCCATGGCCGCGTGGACACCCGCGAACCATGAAAATGGTCAATAGGTAACGGTAAGGGTTAGGAGGCCCGTATCGTTTAGCGTCAAAGGGTAAGGGTAAGCATTTAAGACGATTCACGTAACCGAATGACGAAACGGGCATCGTTACCGTTGCCTTTAGACGAAGCCCTTATTTTCTACTTAACCAATTTCAAAAAAGAGTGGAGGAAAGAAAAAGATGAGAACGAAACAGCAATATATCGAAGGGTTGAGGAAGATGCGTCGTAACATTTATGTGGACGGCGAAAAGATCGCTCGCGATGATGAGGTGCAGGTGCCGACGATTAACACCATCGGTTTGACTTTCGATTGCGCTGCTGACCCAAAATATGAAACCCTGTGTACGGCCACCTCCCACCTCAGCGGCCAGAAGATCAACCGATTCTGTCATATCCATCAGAGTAAGGAGGATTTACACAAGAAGCAGGATATGACCCGAGCCCTTTGTCAGGTGGCCGGAGGTTGTATTCAGCGGTGTATGGGAATCGATGCGACCAACGCCATCTATAACGTTTCTTATGAGGCCGACAAGCAGAACAACGGGGCCACTCAATACCATAAGAACTTTGTGAAATGGCTGGAGAGATTTCAAAAAGAGGACCTGGTAGGCTGTTGTGCCCAGACGGACGTTAAGGGGGATAGGATGAAGCGGCCCAGCGAGCAGAAAGACCCGGATATGTATGTTCATGTAGTAGAGAGGAAGAGCGATGGCATCGTGGTCCGGGGCTCCAAGGTGCATATCTCGGAAGCTTCTGTGGCAGACGAGATCCTGGTCGTTCCCACTCGCGCTCTTCTGCCACAAGAGAAGGACTGGGCTGTGGCTTTTGCTGTTCCCGCAGACTGGGAAGGAATGAAACAAGTGGTGTCCGTGCATAACCTGCGAGATCGGCAATACTTCAAGAGGGGATTCACTCCCGGATACACCGACTCTTATACGATTTTCGACAACTGCTTCGTTCCATGGGAGCGGGTCTTTCTTTGCGGGGAAACGCTTCATGGCGGGGCATGCGCCCTTCTCTTCGCCCTTTTTCACCGACATAGCTACTCCGGTTGTAAACCAGCTCTGGGGGATTTAATGCTTGGGACAGTGGCGCTGGCGGCAGAATATAATGGCATTGCCAAAGCCCCGCACGTGCGGGATAAACTAGCGGAGATCATCCGGGTGTCCGAGCTCGGTTATGCAGCCGGGTTTACGGCTTCCGAATTGGGGAAACCCGAGTTGTACGTCCCTGGGGTAGGGTTTTTGCCTTATGGGCCGGGAAGTTACATCCCGCATTCCATTTATGCCAACGTGGGCCGTAATCTTACCGGTGAGGCGGTCTTCCGGGAAGCCGAGATTCTATGCGACATCGCAGGCGGTATCCCGGCCACCTTCCCTTATGAGGGAGATTTTATGAACCCCGAGACTAAGGATCTTCTCTACAAGTACATCACCCGGAACCCGGATATTCACCCAGAAGATGCCGCCCAGCTATGGCGCTACATTGGCGACATACTCTGTTCTGCCACCGGAGGAATTCATTTGATTGGATCCTATCACGGGGGTGGCTCTCCCATCATGGAGGCTATTGCCATCACCACCCAGTACGACATCGAATCCCGCAAGAAAATGGTTAAAAAGCTTGCGGGTATTCAGGAACGGCCAAAGAATTTGGAAGCCCCTGCAACAAAGAAGTAGGCCTGGAGGAGATTCTCCCTCCGGGGATTTTTTGAAGCTGGGGGATTTATTAAGCGGAGCATAATATTGTTTACATCGAAATATATCGTTTTTGTAGGGCAGGCCTTTAGGCCTGCTTACTGCAAGGTCGCTTCGACTCGAAACCGAGCTGAAGCCTTGCCCTACGAAATGTAAACTATTTTGTGCTCTTGGTAATAAAAGTAGTTTTCCACACAATATACGAAGGAGGAAAGGATGAGGGACGTTGTGATTGCTGGATATTTAAGAACTGCCCAATCCAGGTCCAGACCCAATGACCCGCCTCGGGACTGGTTCTACAAACTAAGAGCTGATGAACTTCTCGCCAAACTCCTTCCCAGGGTGATTAAAAGAACAGGCGTTAAGGCTGAGGAGATCGATGATTTCATCGTGGGATCGTCCATCGGAGTGAGTGAGCAGTGGGCTTATGGCGGCCGTACCCCCGTTTGGCTGGCCAATTTGCCGGAGACGATTGCCGCGAAGTTCGTCGACCAACAGTGTGGCTCATCCATGGCTGCCATTCATATCGGCTTCATGGAAATTGCCATGGGCTACGCCTCCCTTTGCCCTCCGGGTCAGAGACCGCTCTGGGTCGGAGACCAAAGGGAGGAAAAAACATTTCCCCCTTTTGACAAAGGGGGATGAAGGGGGATTAGAGGGAAAGGCATGAAATCAGATTACAGAACGATAAAAGTTGAACTCACACAAGGAGTCGCTATTCTAAGATTAAACAATCCGCCTGTTAACCAGCTTTCTAAGCCATTTGTGGAGGAAATGAGAGACGCCCTGATCTCAGCTTATGGAGACAACGAGGTCAAGGCTGTGATCCTCACCGGGACCGATAAGAACTTCATTGCAGGCGCAGACATCACGGAGATTCAACAGGTAAAAGACAGAGATTTTATTTTGCCCATGGTGATGGAGAACAACCGATTCTTGAACTCCATAGAACAAGGACCCAAGCCTGTGATTGCTGCCCTCAATGGAAATTGCCTTGGAGGAGGATTGGAGATCGCCATGGCCTCCCACTATCGAATTGCAGCAAAAGGAATACAAGTGGGGCAGCCAGAGGTCCAGATCGGTTTAATCCCAGGAGCAGGTGGAACACAAAGGCTTCCCCGACTTGTGGGCCTTCCTGATGCTCTGAAGATGATCGGAACAGGCCAAGCCATTTCGTCAGAGGAGGGGTTGGAGAAAGGTTGCATTGATGAGGTAGCCCCTCCAGAGTCCCTTCTGGAGAAAGCCCTGGAGGCCGCACAGCGCTTCATATCCGGTGAATTAAATCATCGAGATCGAATGACGCGCCTGCGGAAGGATCGACTTCCAAACTTTGTCATGAAAAAGATGATCATCTCTTACGCCAAGGATGAGGCAGCGAAGAAGGGCAAAGGATATATTGCACCTTTCAAGGCCATTGAGGCCATGGAGCGAGGGCTCTCTGATGATTTCGAGGCCGACCTGAAGATCGAGGCCGAACTCTTCAGCGATTGCGCTGTATCGGAGGTGGCCAAGAACCTGATTGGAATCTTCCTTAACACAAGAGCAGCGGGAAAGCTCCCCAGAATCAAAGGAGTGGAGCCACAAAAGATTAAGGCTGTGGCCATGCTTGGAGGGGGAGCAATGGGATCTGGCATCACAAACCTCCTACTCAGCAATGGGTTCGAGACCATCCTCTGGGATATCAATGATGAAGTCATTCAGAAGGGCCTTTCAGCCATCCGAAAAACTTTTGCTTACCCAATAAAGATAGGGAAGATGACTCAGGAAGAGCTCGATCGCAAGATCCAGGATCACCTGACTACCACTGCCTCTCTTGATGACCTGAAGCGAGCAGACTTCATCATCGAGGCCGTACTGGAGGATATGAACATCAAACAAGGGATATGGAAGCACCTCCAAGAGATCTGTCGGCCGGAGGTTATTTTCGCCACCAATACATCCGCCCTTCCCATTACAGAAATGGCCTCTGTCCTGAAAGATCCATGTAGGATGATCGGGCTTCACTTCTTCAACCCTGCAGAGCGGATGCAATTGCTGGAGATCATCTGCGGAAAGAAAACATCGGATGTGACATTGGCCACGAGTGTGGCCTTTGCAAGGGCGATACGCAAAGTGCCCATTGTGGTGAACGATGGGCCTGGCTTCTATGTGTCGAGACAGCTTGGAGCCTTGATGGGCGAATCTACCTTCATGATAGGTGAGGGAGTGGATGCAGCCTCTATTGAGGAGGCGTTCCTCGATTTTGGAATGCCCATGGGACCGGCAACCCTCAGCGACCTCACGGGCATCGACATCGGTTATCACGTGGGAAAGAATTTTGAGAAATCCTTTGGAGAGCGCTGGAAGATATCACCCATCTACGAAATCGTTTACCAAACTGGATGCTATGGTCGCAAGACTGGAGCTGGCTGGTTCGATTACAGTGGCGAGAAACCCGTTCCCAATCCCAAGGTTCAGGAAGTGATCAAAAAATATTTAAAAAATCATGGGATCAAACCCAAGAAACTGGCCTCTAAGGAGACCGTGGATCGGATGCTTGCTCGGGCCATCAATGAAGCTTCGTTTATGATCGAAGAAGGAATTTGCGACAGGCCCCAAGATATGGACTTAGCCATGGTCTATGGAACCGGGTTTCCTCCATACCGCGGCGGCATTCTCCGTTACGCAGACGCCTGGGGAGTACACAACGTCTATGAGCATCTCTTGAAGCTGGAGCATGAGTATGGAGTTCGATTCAAACCCGCCTCCCTGCTCAAAGAGATGGCTGAATCCGGACGCACTTTTTATGGGAGAGCTGCGCTCTCTTGATTACACACCTGCCTGCCCTGTACCATATTAGGTTCAGGGCCTGCCGCAGGCAGGTATTTCAAAAGAGGATTACACAAATTCTCATAAATTTCATGTATTTCGTAAAACCTATTTGGGGTTATAAAATGATCATTGCAAAATTAACAATACAAAATATTCAATGCAAAATGAGAAAGATTTATAGGTAGAAAATAAGTCTCAAATCCCCCCTCGCCCCCCTTTACCAAAGGGGGGTTAACGGGGGGTTAATGATTTCCGTGGTTTGTAAGTCCTAACCGGCCATGGGAATTAGTAAAAAATTGCTAATTGATAATTGCTAATTTTGCAGTTTGCAATGTTCCTTCAATCGACTCCTTTTAGAATGGATATCTTCCTATTTTAATTACGGCATCTGCGATTTCCCGTCTCAAGGCAATCGTATTCACAGGGGTAAAACGGGTCAGTTTCTTGAGAGCGGATAACTGTGTCCTCAGGGTATCGCCTTCGGCAATGGCAGCAAAGGCCTGTTTTGCAAAAAATTCTACACGATCAAAGGCATCATTAACATATACCTTTACCATGGCCTTTTGAATCTGGGATTTTTCATCTCCCAACTTTTCCATGGTCTTCATCGCTCGAAGCAGCGCGCTCTCCATGGCAAAGACCTCAATCACAATATCACTGATCGAACCCAGGATCTCCTGTTCTTCTGCCAGCTTCATCATATACTTTTGAACTGCTGCTCCAGCGACCAGAAGGCCAATTTTTTTTGACATCTCCACCATTTCCTTCTGCAGGGTGAGCTTCCCATCATCCGCCTCCACTTTGGGTCGAAGGGTGAGAAGCTCGTTGGCCACCTTCTGGGCTGCGGCAAGCACAGGAAGACGGTTCTTCATGGCCCGCTTTGTCAACATATCCATAATGAGGAGCCGATTGATCTCATTCGTTCCCTCCCAGATTCGATTAATCCGGGAATCTCGGTAACCTCTCTCAATGGCATAATCATGAATATATCCGTACCCCCCGTGAATCTGAAGGGCTTCATCGACAATATAGTCCAGCATCTCTGACGCATAGACTTTGTTGATGGAGTCCTCAATGGCATACTCCTCAATCCCCCTCGCCATTTGAATCCCGACATCTTCAGCATGGTGGTCAATGCGCTTGAGAATTTGATCTGTCATCTCGGCTGTCCGGTAGACCATGCTTTCCACAGTAAAGGTTCGAATCGCCATCTCTGCGATCTTATGTTTGATCAGACCGAATTCTGCGATCGGCTTACCGAACTGAATCCTCTGTTTTGCATAAGTCACGGCATCCTGAAGTGCACTCTTTGACGGTCCCACACAACCTGCGCCCAACTTAAAGCGGCCAATGTTCAGGGTGTTAAGAGCTACGATATGGCCCTTTCCCACTTCTCCAAGAACATTCTCCACTGGCACCTTAGCATCGGTGAAGATAACGCTTCGCGTCGAGGACCCTTTCATTCCCATCTTATTCTCTTCTTCATCCACCGACACCCCATCAAATTTCTTTTCGACAATGAAGGAGGTGAATTTGTCACCGTCCACTTTGGCATAGGTAACGAACACATCGGCAAAGCCAGCATTGGAAATAAACTGTTTCTGGCCGTTTAGAATATAGTACTTTCCATCAGGACTGAGCATTGCAGTCGTTTTGGCATTCAGGGCATCTGATCCTGCTTCAGGCTCAGTCAGGGCATAGGCCGTGATCATTTCTCCTGTGGCAATTTTTGGAAGGTACCTTTTCTTCTGATCCCTGTTCCCAAAAAAGATAATGGGAAGAGAACCAATACCTGTATGGACAGCGTAGGCCACCAGGAAGGATCCTCCTCCTCCCTGAGACATTTTCTCCATCATCAGGAGGACACTGACCTTATCCAATTCCTGGCCCCCGTACTCCTCTGTGATATCTCCGGAGAGGAGACCCAATTCCCCTGCCTTTTTGAGTAGACTCGGCAGGAGTCCTTCTTTCTGCGCTTCAATATCATCGATCTGGGGTTCAACTTCACCCACGGTGAATTCCATAGCCGCTTTCCCAATCAACCGCTGCTCTTCCGTAAAGTCCTCTGGTGTGAAAATTTCCTGAGGCGAAATCGATTCTACCAGAAATGCTCCCCCTTTAACGAACTCTTCCATAACAACCTCCTCTCTAAAAGATCAATGAAAATTGAAAATTTAGCAGTGAAAAATTAGCAGTGAAAAATTCTTTTTTTAGATTCAATGATAATTGCTAATTGCTAATTTTGCAATTTGCAATGTTTTTTCACTCGACTCTTTCGAAGATTCCAGCCGCCCCCATCCCGCCTCCAATACACATCGTTACAAGACCATAGCGGACTTTCCTCCGCTTCATCTCATATAACAAGGTGGTGGTTAATTTTGCTCCGGTGCATCCTAAGGGATGGCCTACTGCGATCGCTCCTCCATACACATTCACGATATCTAAATTCAATCCAAGCTCACGGATCACATAAAGGGCTTGTGAGGCAAAGGCTTCATTCAGCTCAACCAGGCCGATATCTTTAATGGTAAGACCTGCCTTTTTAAGAGCTTTGGGAACAGCATAAGCAGGACCAACCCCCATAATTTCGGGCGGGACCCCGGCTACGGCAAAGGACCGGAAAGTAGCCATAGGCTTCAACTTCAATGCCTCTGCCCTCTCTTTTGACATTAATATCAGAGCGGCTGCTCCGTCACTCGTCTGGGACGAATTGCCTGCAGTAACCGTTCCTTTCGCTTTGAAAACAGACTTGAGACTTGCCATCCCTTCCAGAGACGCATCGTATCGCACTCCTTCATCCGTGTCAAAAATAACCTCTTTCACAACGACCGTCCCATCTTCCTTGATTTCCTTCACTTTTGCCGGAATTGGAATAATTTCTTCCTTAAGTTTCCCTTCCTTAATGGCTTTGGCTGCCTTCTGGTGGCTCAAGAGGGCAAAACGATCCTGTTCCTCTCTCGTAATCCCAAATTTCTCAGCCACATTTTCTGCGGTGAGTCCCATGGAGGTATAGACCTGTGGATTGTGCTCAACGAGATAGGGGTTAGGGGATGGAGTCAGGCCCATGATTGGAACCTGGCTCATAAACTCCACGCCTCCAGCAATCATCACTTCTGTGGCTCCCACCATGATCTCGTAGGCCGCTGTGGCAATGGCCTGCAACCCTGACGAACAGAATCGGTTTACGGTTTGTCCCGGCAAGGTATAAGGGAAACCTGCCCTCATCGCCACGACTCTCGCAAGATTCAACCCCTGATCTGATTCAGGAAAGGCACACCCCAAGACGAAATCGTCTACTTCTTCTATCTTGAGCCCAGGGGCCCTTGAAAGAGCTTCCTTGATGACGATTGCTGCAATGTCATCAGGCCGTGTATCTTTTAAAATTCCCCGTGGAGCCTTCCCGACAGCTGTTCTAACGGCTGAAACCACCACTGCTTCTTTCATAAGACCTCCCTCTCAAAAAATCATTGTAAATTGCAAAATTATCAGTGAAAAGTTAGCAATAGAATATTTAAAATCATTGCTAAATTTGCAATGCTAATTTTGCAATGATCATTTTGCATTGATTAGTTACGAAGTGGCTTTCCAGTCTTCAGCATATATTCAATTCTTTCCTGGGTCTTTTGCTCACCACAAAGACTGACAAAGGCCTCCCTTTCCAAATCCAAGATATGCTGTTCGGTCACTTCGGTCCCGTCTGGTAAGTTTCCTCCTGTCATAATGTGGGCCACTTTTCTGCCAACATGCTCATCGTATTGGCTGATATAACCACCCTCCCTCATATAGAAGAGGCCCATCTGAAGAAGGGCATATCCCCTTTCCCCCATAACCTTAATGTTCTTTTTGGGCCGGGGCGGACGATAGCCTTCCCTGACGAGATCAAGCACGGTTCTTTTAGCCTCATGAAGGAGATGATCGCGGTTGATGGTGATCTTGTCAGTCGATCTCATATAACCCAACTTCTGTGCTTCTTTGGCGCTGGTCGCCACCTTTGCCATGGCCACTGCCTCGAAGGCCTGCCGAACAAACGGGAGCAAGTCTGCGTCAGCGACACCTGGTGGAATACCTTCTGTACATCGGAGTAACATCTCCTTTGTTCCACCTCCTCCCGGGATAAGACCCACACCTACTTCGACAAGACCCATGTAAGTTTCCGCGGCGGCCTGCACCTTCGCAGAGGCGAGACAGACCTCACATCCACCCGCCAAAGTAAGGCTAAAGGGAGCAGCCACGACTGGCTTATCAAAATATTTGATGGCCATTAAGGTATCTTGAAACGCCTTCACAGAGAACTCAATATCATCCCAGTTCTCATCCTGAATTTCAAAGAGCATGAGCATCAAGTTGGCACCTGCAGAGAAGTTTTCGGCCTGGTTTCCGATCACCAGACCTTCAAATTTCTCTTCTACCTCCTTCAAGGAGTCTCTCATCATCTGAATGGTGTCAGCGCCGATGGTATTCATCTTGGAATGAAATTCAAGACAGGCTACTCCATCACCGAGATCAATTAGACTGGCCCCAGAATTTGAGAGCACAGTCTTCTTTCTGTCCTTCAAACTTGGTAAAAGAATTATCTCCGGTTTCTCTTCGATCTCCTGGTATTGGCCTGCTCCCAGGTCAAAGTAAGAAACGCGGTCGTCCTTTTTCCGATAAAAAGAGGAATATCCTTTGCTGAGGAGTTGTTCCACCATTGGCGGAATCGCTTCTCCCTCTTTTTCCATCCTCTTCACAGAGGATTTCAGACCAATGACATCCCAGAGTTCGAAGGGTCCCAATTCGTGGTTGAATCCCCATCTCATCGCTCGATCTATGTTAACCACATCATCTGCGATTTCAGGGACCTTCTCTGCTGCGTAGAGCAGTGTCTTTTTCAAGATCTTCCAGCCAAACTGTCCTCCCCGATCTGGACTCATGATGAAGGTCCTGATCCGCTCTCCAAGATCTTCAATATTCTTCGCCATCTCCACAGAAGGAAGATTCGCCTTCTCCTGGGGGCGGTAATCGAGTTTTTCATAATCCAGAACCAGAGTCTCTTCTTTCCCCTCCTTTTTCACCCTCTTATAAAAGCCCTGCTTTGTTTTCTGCCCCAGCCACTGGTTCTTCACCATCTTTTGGATGAAATCAGGGAACTTGAAATATTCTTTGTCCTTCCCTTCCGGAAGGCTTTGATAAAGGTTATTGGCCACATGGACAATGATATCTAACCCTACGAGGTCAACGAGCTTGAACGTGGCCATCTTCGGCCTTCCCATGGCAGGACCTGTGACCTGATCAATTTCTTCGATTCGGTACCCGTCCTCCACCATCGTTCTCAGAACAGTGGAAATGCTAAATGTCCCGATTCGATTGGCAATGAAACTCGGGGTGTCTTTGGCATAGACCACACCTTTTCCCAAAATCTTCTCGCCCACATGGGCCATTCTCTCCACGACGCTTTTGGAGGTGGACGGGATCGGGATGATCTCTAAAAGTTTCATATATCTTGGCGGATTAAAGAAGTGGGTTCCTAAAAACCTCTCTGCGAAGTCCGTAGAGAGCCCTTGGCACATTTTATGAATGGAGATGCCAGAGGTGTTTGAGCTGATCACGGTTCCTTCTTTTAAGAAAGGGACCAATTTTTTGAAAAGTTCTCTCTTCGTGTTCAGATCCTCGATGATCACTTCGATGATCCAATCCGCCTCCGAAACCCAGGAGAGATGATCTTCAAAGTTTCCCACGGTGATGAGCTCCGCATCGTCCCTCAAATAAAGGGAGGCTGGCCTGGTTTCTTGAATTCTGTTCTTCCCCTGAACCGCGAACCGATTTCTCACCCCGGGACTTTCAAAGGTCAACCCCTTCTTCTTTTCTGCTTCTGTCATTTCTGGCGGCACAATATCGAGGAGAAAGGAAGGAATCCCCACATTGGCCAAATGGGCAGCAATGGCGCTTCCCATGACGCCTGCCCCTAATACCGCTGCCTTTTTGATCTTCTGTTTCATCGTTCACCCCTCTTCTTTAATAAAGTGGAAAATCAAAAGATTTGGTTAAAGGTTAGGGTTACGAAGCCCGTTTCGGCTACTGGTTAAGGTTACGTGTAAAAAATTAAGGACGATAAACGTAGCCTTTTATTAACGACACGGGCATCGTTACCGTTACCATATAACGAACCCCTTATTTTCTAATAAAAACATTAATCAGATTCTGTTTGGAGATTTGCCCTGAGGTGATAAGAGATAATTGATCCCCTCTGCCTAAGAGCCTGTGCTGGAGCTCTCGTGTAGAGGTTCCCTCCCCAACACCTTTTTCCACCTCATATTTTATATTTTCTAAATGCTCAATCTTACGATGAATGGCCTCTTCTGGTCGATCGATGAAACCGCTGAAGGCACAGAACATCTTCTTGGGATGAAGGGCAGCCACCTTCTTCAGGGAATCAATAATAGAATAGATATTTTCATCCTCCCTTAAATATTTCATTTGTTCGCTGATGAAGAGGTCCCCAGAAAAAAGCCATCCCTCATTCGGCTCATAAAGACAGATATGGTCATCTGAATGTCCGGGTGTAGGAATGACCAAAAAAAGGAAATTTTTGGTTTGAATCTTTGAATCCAATGCTCTCGTCTCTGAGGGATGAGGACATCCCCAAACCAAACGCCGATACCATGGTACCCACTGAGTGGGGTCTTGTAAATAAAAAAATGTTTTGGGATGGGCCAGCGGTAGGAGGCCATACTTTTCTCTAATCCAGAAGTTATTCCCTGTGTGATCCTCATGGTGATGAGTGTTGACAACGATATCAGGATGAAGTGTGTCTAAGAGTTCCAGAAATCTATCTCGACCAAAGGCGAAGCCCGTATCAATCAAGAGACCGTCAACAAAAAAGGCATTCACCTTGTAAAGAGGAAGGCCCAAAAATCGACTGGTCATTCGAATAGAATTCACAGGACCATTTCGTCTAAAGTATATAGAGATTCGATTCATGCCCTACTCTATTTGATAATCACTCCATTAATGATGAAATTGACAAACTCATTCGTCTGGTTCAATCCAAACGGATGGGCAGGACTATTTCTCCCATAGGTCAGGCCTTTAAATAATAAAAAAATGCATTGCCCGACGACTTTTTCGTCCATTTTACGAAAGACACCCTTTTCAACGCCCTCTTTAAGAATATTAACGAAAATCTCCTCAATCCCTGTTTCAATGACGTGGGGTTTGTCCTTTAGGAATGGCGCAAAGAATCCTGATTCATCATGGAGGACACTGACGATAAATGGATTTTGATCGAGGTATTTGTTAGCTAATCGAATGTAAGTCTGAAGTTTTTCCGCTGGTTCTGCGATTTTATTAATCTGGTTCAGAATGGCCTTCCTAACGGATAAAGCTTCAAACATGAAAAGCTCTTCGAGAATCTTCTCCTTATTTTCAAATTCCTGATACAAGGTCCGCTTTGAAATATTGGCGTCCTTGGCGATTTCATCAACAGTAGTCTTATTAAAACCGAACCTTTCAAACTTCTTTTTGGCAAGGGTTAGAATTTGAGCTCTTTTTTCTGATTCCATAAAAGCCAGGAAACCAATTTAGTTTTCCAGTTTTCTACCATAACCCTCCATTCTTGTCAAGAAAATTAACTTCATTTATTCGCTCTCCACCTGAACCACTGCTCCATCCCCTTGGGCTAATCCTCCACAGATGGACGCAACCCCAATTCCTCCCCCTCTCCTTCTCAATTCGTAAATCAGGGTCATCAGAATTCTTGCTCCGCTTGCGCCCACGGGATGGCCAATGGCGATGGCGCCCCCATTGACATTTGTTTTTTCTAATAGGGCTTTCATCTTTTCAGCATCTCCATCAGCCAGAATCTTTGCGCTCACCAGAGGCATGGCAGCAAATGCCTCGTTGATCTCAATAAGGTCAATTTGATCGAGAGTGATTTGAGCCTTCTCCAATGCCCTTTGAATGGTGAAGCCTGGAATGGCTGCAATCAGACGGGGCGTTGTGGCGGTGGCAACCATAGAAAGGATCTTGGCTAAGGGTTTCAGCCCCTTCTCCTTTGCCTTCTTTTCACTCATAATCAGGATAGCTGAAGCGCCTGTATCCAACCCCGGGGCATTTCCCGCTGTGACCGTAGGGCTGCCGTAAACAAGAGGCAATTTGGAGAGCTTTTCAAGTGTGGTATCTGGTTTTGGCAATTCATCCTTTTCAAGAATAATGGGGGGGCCTTTCTTTAATGGTATTTCAATCCTCATCAATTCCTCGCCCAGCTTAAATTTCCCTTCAGCAAAAGCCTTCGCATATCTCATCTGGCTTTGATAAGCCCATCGGTCTTGATCCTGCCGCGTAATACCATATTCAAGAGCAACCTCCCCGGCATCAACCGATACAGGATTAAATCCTTTATAACCCAATCCAAAAAGACCGTCCCACATTTCAATATTCCCCAATCTCTTTCCCCATCTGACCTCAGGAGGAACAATGAGGGGAGTGCGGCTCATATTCTCAGCGCCGACCCCTAAAGCAATCTCAATCTCTCCAGTTTTGACCGCTCTATATCCTAACCTCACCGCTGCCAGCGATGAACAACAGGCACGGTCAACCGTTATGGAAACAGCCTCTGAAGGCATCCCTGCTTTGAGGGTGGCTTGTCTCGCAGGAACGTCAGTCTCCAAGCCCACCTCCCCAGGGACGGCTGATCCATAATAAGTCTCTTCAACCTCCTCCCCTTTTACATTCACTCTCTTCAGAACTTCACGGATCACCATGGCACCCAGGTCAATGGAAGGAATGTCCTTTAAAGTTCCTCCGAATTTTCCAAAAGGCGTCCGAACAGCACTGACGATCACGACGTTATTCTTTTCCATCATCTCCCCCTTTATTATGTAGAAAATGAAGTCTTCGGGTTACGGCAAGGGTAACGATGCCCGTATCGTCATTCGGTTACGTTGTTCGGCTCAAGAAGTTCACGTAACCGTTGGACACTAAACGAAACGGGCTTCGTAACCGTAACCTTTGCCTGACACCTCTGACCATTTTCATGGTTCGAGGGTGCCCTCCGGGCATGGGGCATTAGTTATTGGTTATTGATAATTGATCATTGGTCATTGACCATTGTCCATTGATTATCGATTAAAATACTGTATCGTCCCATCCGGATAAATAGCTACATTGGCCTTGTCATCCCATTTCGCTTTCAGCAGCGTTAAAACCTCCTCCCATGTCTTCACCCAAAGGATCGATGGAATCTTACCAAAGAAACACGCTCCTGCATGATCCTTGAAAGGCGAAAGGATGATGAACCGTTTCACCTTGGTGAGCAAGGGGTGTGGGAGTTGAAGCCCTCCTTCTCCACATCTTCCAAATTCTCCAAAAAGATAATGCACTACCTGGCCTGCGGGCTCGTTGGCAATGATGACCAAATCCCCTCCACTCTCTTTTAAGGATGGAATCCCAATGAAGGGGGCAATGGCGCATTCATTCGGTTTTGAATAGGAGTTAACGATGACAATATCCATATTCTTGGCTGGAGTAGTCGCATAAACCTCTTTTGCCAATTTCATCCCCTCCTGGTGTTCCAGGATGGGGTCTCCTACAAAAAGACTCGTGATCTCTCCTCGGAGGTTGACAATCGCATCGATCTTCACATCGAGTCCGGCCATTCTTGTGGCCTCTTCAATATCGAGGCGGGGAATATTCCCCTCAATTTTTCCAACGCCGACACAATCTGGATGCTCCTTCACGAGGGTTCCATGATTATAGGCGATGGAATCAATATGAGCCACCCCTGGAAGGATCATTTTCCCTCCTCCACCGAACCCAGAGAAAGAGTGAGGGACAATACACCCAATCCCAACCTTCAGATCGCAGGCCATCACCTCTCTGTTGATGGAGACAGGAGTGCCACGGCTGGTCTTGCCCAGATAAGTGCAATAATTGAATGGATGATGGTTATACACCGGGAATCGGTCGAGCGCCTCCTGTCCCAGTTTCTTCCGAAAATGAATCGCTGTGTTTGCTCCATGCGCTCCGAGGGCGGCAATCAATCGAATCTGTTGATCTGAAATCCCAGCCTTTTCCAACTCCCTGAGGACAAAAGGGAGGATCTCATACACAGGAGTAGGCCTCGCCATATCATCAAAAAGAATGGCAACTTCCTTCTTCCCTTTGGCCAGCTCTTGAATAGGCTTTGAGCCAATGGGTTTTTGGAAGGCTTTTTCCATCTCCTTGTGTGTCAGTTTCTTTCTCTCCCCTCCTTTCATCGGGCAGAAAAAGACGGACCAAGGAGGAGGAAAATCGAGCTCCATCTCGCTATTGTCATACCAGAGGAGTTGTGGAATTTTAATTTTCATTCTCTCCCATACTAAGGAAATTTTATTTCATGCCAATTCGAATTTTTAAAGTTCCTCTGAGTCCAGCCAATCCTCCAGGGATACATTTAAGTTTATGCCTCTCTTTTTAAGTAGGTCAAAGAAATCCCAAGTTGTTACATTAAGTTTTTTACATGTCTCGAGAAGGGAAAGCTTTCCCGATTGGTACATTTGCAGGACCCTTTCCTGTTTATCTTCCGCAAATCCCCTCTTCATGATTTCTCTAAGATAAGCGGATTTATCGAGATTCATTTCTTTGATAAACTTCGAAAGCTCCTTTAAAAAATCATCAGGAACCCTGACGGTTGTCGGTCTTAACATTTTTTATCTCCTCTAATTTTAATAATGCTTCTGCAATAATCTCAGGAGAGTACCTCCCTATGATCCTGAGCTTATCGATCGAAATCTTAGCATTCCCAAAATCTATTTTCTCTAACTGATAAAGGGCGGTGACCACCTTGGGTGAGATAATGAAGGGAATCTTTAAATACCTGCATGCCTTGATTGCCTTACCGTCATCCGTAACTAAAATCCCATTTTCCATCTGTCGGGTTAAAATGATGGCTTCTATTTCCCCCTCTCCTAGGGTAATAGGAAATTGAAACTTTTGCCTTTCGACTAAAAACACTTCAATTTTCTTGCTTTTAACAAGCTCAGAAATAATATTTGCGTCTGGATACTGTTTTAATGTTTCTTCATTGACTACTTCATTAAACACACCCCGTGGAATGATAACACTAAAGACTTGTGAAAGAACTTCAATAAGACCACATCTTCCGAGTAAAATGAGTGAAGAAGCATCCATAATCAATAATTTTTGCATATCGCTCAATGTATACGCTTTTTATTAATTGTATACCAATAATATGGCTCTGTCAATTATTATTTTAGAGAGCTTCTGAAAAAGTCTTGAAGGAAGTTAAAATGTCATGCTTGAACTTGTTTCAGCATCTAATAGAATCAAATAGTTACGAGACCCTGAATCAAGTTCAGGGTGACAAAAAGAGACTTTTTCGGAGATCTCTTTTATAATCCCAGGTAGCTTTGGCGGATGTGTTGATTTTTGAGGAGGGAGATTAAAAACTATACCAGAAGGTATTTCTTCCTGATGTCCTCATTATCTCTCAGGTCCTCAATGCTTCCATGATAACGGATCTGCCCGTTATCAATGATATAGCCACGGTCGCTTATTCTCAGTGTTGATCTCACATTCTGTTCAGCAATTAAGACGGTCAACCCAGCCTCCCTTAACTTTCTTATCTGACCTTCGAGAGCATGTACCAGGATCGGCGCCAACCCTTCAAAAGGCTCATCAAGAAGTATAAACTCCGGATTCCCCATCAATGCCCGAGCAATGGCTAACATCTTCTGCTCACCTCCGCTAAGGCAGCCACCCTTGCGAGACCCTATATTTTTCAAGGCGGGAAAGAGTTCGTACACTCTCTCTTTGTTCCATCCTCCGCCTGCCTTGGCCTCCCTGATAGCTATTTCTAAATTCTCTCCAACCGTGAGGTCGGCAAAGATCCTTCTATCATCAGGGATATAGCTGATCCCTTTACGAGCCAGTAAATAAGGGGCTTTGCCTGTAATCTCCTCCCCTTTATATCGAATGATACCTTGCTTGGGTGGCGTAATGCCTATAACGCTCTTCATGGTGGTCGTCTTTCCCGCCCCATTTCGTCCAAGAAGGCATACCACTTCCTGAAGTTCGACCCTTAGAGAAACGCCAAAAAGAATGTGGCTTAAACCATAAAAGGTGTGAATTCCCTCAACTTCAAGCATCACTCAACCCCTAAATAGGCTTCCTGGACAAATGGATTGTTTCTCACCTCTTCTGGTTTTCCCTGAACAAGCGTTCGCCCTTGATGCATCACCATGATACTTTGAGCAACGGAGAATACAATATCCATGTCATGTTCACAGAACAGAATAGTTAAGCCTCGCATTTGTGCCAATCGTTTGACGAGTTCCATGGTGGCTGATGTTTCCTCAGGTGACATGCCAGCGGTCGGTTCATCCAGAATCAACAGTTCTGGCTCATTCCCTAAAGCAATGGCTATCTCAAGTATCTTCTGATCCCCATGGGATAAGGATCCAGCGATGCTATGAGCCTTATCCAAGAAACCCACACTCTCCAAGATGTTGTTCGTCTCATTCAAAACCATGCTACTGGCTGGCCGGAAAAGCGTATTACTCCTTCTTTGCTGGGATAATACAGCCACCTGGACGTTTCTGAAAACTGTGAGCCGCGGAAAGATGTTTACGATCTGAAAGGAACGGGCAATTCCCTTTTTACAAATCTCATAGGGAGGTAACCCACCAATATCCTCCCCCTTAAAAATGATCTTCCCACTATCTCGCCTCAAAAGACCAGTGATGACGTTAAACAAGGTGGTCTTTCCAGCGCCATTAGGTCCGATCACTGCCACGATCTCACCTTTCCCAACAGAAAGGCTTGCTCCATTGACCGCCTTAAAATCATCGAAGGATTTAACCACTGTTTCCACCTGTAACATCTATTTGGTTCCTTCCTTTACGGTTTCTTTAGTCCGTGGCTTAAATATTTCTTGGAAATAGCCCATCACACCCTCTGGGAGAAAGAAAATTATCAGGATCAGTATGACCCCTAAAATCAAAGTCCAGTATTCGGTAAAAATACTGACAAAAGTTCTTAAGGCCACGATGATTGCCGCTCCGAATATGGGACCGACAAACGTAAACCACCCTCCCAAAAGGCACATGATGAAGATCTCAAGGGACAAAACCCAAAAAAGCATGTCAGTAAAAACGGAACGCTCCAAAACGACAAAGAGAACGCCAGCAAGTCCTCCAAAGAAGGTGGCAATGACAATGGCGATGAGCTGATGGCGTCTGACGTTTATACCAATCGCTTCACAACGCTGTGGATTATCCCGTATCGCTTGAAGTGTATTCCCGAAGGGGGATTTCAAGATCAGATACATGACGATCAGGCAGATGACCAGCACGATCAGGATAAAGTAATAAGAACTGTTCAAAGAAGAAAGGAACGGGGCTATTGGGACGCCATGGATACCATCATCGCCCCCAGTAAAACTATACCACCGTAAAACGATTGCCCAAATCAAGGAACCTAAAGAAATCTGCAGCATCCCGAAGTAGAGTCGGGTCAGCCTGACGCAAAACCAGCCAATGATGAAGCCTATGATGGCTGCCACGATGGGCCCGGCAATAAAACCAGTCCACATTGGCAAGGAGGTCTTAGTCAGCATCAGAGCTACTGTATAGGCTCCCACTCCATAAAAAACACCATGATGAAACTGGAACATACCGCCGTGGCCGACAACCAAGTTGAGGCTCATGGCCAACAGGGAGGTAACATAAATCAGAGCAAGGATATAAGTGTAAAATCTAGGAATGAATGACGGTAAAATAAACAGGACAAGAAAAATAACGATTGAAGGTCCAAACCATTTCAAACGAATCACTTCATTAAACAATTTTTTCTCCTCTTTACCCCGTTAGAAAGCTCCACCATTTATGGCGGAGATGATAAAAATAAATGGTATTCATCTTAGAAAGGATGTGGTTCAAAGCCCCATCCCTTTTAAACAGGGTTTACCAGACCGCTTTAAGCAATCCCTTAGGCCGTAGGAGCAGGACAACCACCACCGCTACATATGGAAAAACAATAGTAAACTGTGGCCAAATCAATACGCCCAGGGATTGGGTCACGCCAAAGATAAGAGACCCAACCAGAGCACCCCACATATTGCCCAATCCTCCGATAATCACAATAAGGAACGCTTCGATGATAAGGGAATGATCCATTCCTAAGGTGATACTTACCGTTGGGGTAATTAAGGCTCCACCCACTCCAGCAAGATAACATCCGATCACAAATGCCACGGCAAATACCCAACTGACATTGATACCCAAGACGCCCACCATCTCCCTATCCACCGCTGCCGCACGGGAGATCTTTCCTATCTTTGTTTTATTCGTAAAGAGCCAAAGGGCAATAGCTACAAGCGGACCAATGATGATAAGAAACAGATTGTAGCGGGGCAACGATGCACCAAATAATGAGACGGTGCCCTTGAGCAGAGGGGGCGCTGAAACCGACCTATATTCCGCGCCCCAAACAATCTTTACCAAATCTCCAATAATAAGCATTAAGGCAAAGGTAAACAAAAGTAGCATCAGGTGCTCTCTTTGATAGAGATGACAGAACAGCGCTCGTTCTGCAATTAAGCTGATCAGGGCTACCAATAAGGGGGCTAAGATTAAAGCAATCCAAAAACCGGCAGATCCACCAATTAATTTTGAAAGCGTAAAGGTTGCAAAAGCTCCGATCATGTATAAGGAACCATGGGCAATATTTGGAACCCGGAGCACCCCGAGAACAAAACTCAAGCCAGCACAAACGACGAACAAGATCATTGCCCGACTCAGGCCCACCAAGAATTGACTACTAAATGCTGAAAAATCCATAAGGAGAACTTCCCTTGCTTAATTGTAGCGGGGGCCAGAAATCCAGCCCCCGCTATTATGACCGATATAACCGAAAATTATTATTTTCCCCGTGCCTTCATGATTTCCTCGCAACTGGGCATAACATCCTTTCCGGTTATGGTCACAATATTACCCGAAATAAGGTGGTTATATTGGGGCACTTTCTTGGTGACACCCAGATACATGGGCAAAACAGCTTGATGGTCACACTTTCGCATCTCTAATTTGCCCGCAGGGCTATCGATCACCAGCCCCTCGAGGGCATTGATAAATTTCTCTTTATCGACGGCGCCTGCCTTTCTAAAGGCTTCAGCAATGAAATGGGCAGTGATGTAACCGTGGAAAGCCGGAAACCCAGGAGGAGCACCATAAGCATCCTGAAAGGCTTTGACAAATGCTTTATTGGCCGTGGTTTCAGGGAAATAGAAATGGTAATCCATCGTACCCATCACACCTTCAGGGGCGGCTTCGAGACCGAGTGGTTTGAGAACAGCATGGTCTGTGGCGGTATGCATAAAAACTGGTATCTTTTGATGAATCCCAGTTGTCTTGCATGCTTTTAAAGAATTGGTCATCGTGGCTCCTCCGCCGCAAACGATCAACGCATCCGGTTTAGATGCCATCACGGAGGTTAAGTAGGGTACGAGGTCAGGTTCACCCGTTTTCCACCACGTTTCACCAATCTTCTCTACGCTCGGTTTTTTTGCCTTCAGATTACGCCAGATAGCATTGGCGATGGCATGACCATATTCATAATCATCCCCGGCAATCCAATATTTGACATACGGCTTCTTAGCCAGAGCAACTCCACCTGCTTTTCCAGCCATTGCAGTGTTTTCACCGGTCGAGAAGACGTAGCGATGCCCCTTCTCCCCAGTAATCCTCTCGCTCTTTGAAATCCAAACGATGAACGGTACTTTCTCCCCTTTCATATAATCCGATATTGCCATAGTAACAGAGCTATTAATGGTGCCAACAATGAGATCCACATTCTCTCTCATCACCAGTTCCTTGGCCATGCTCAAACCAACATCTACCTTCCACTTGTCATCACGGGTGGTAAATTCAATCTTCGTTCCCAGAACACCCTTCTTGTTAATCTCATTTAAGGCAAGTTTAAAGCCATTGAGGGCGTCATTGGCAAAAGTTGCCGGTGGTCCTGCGTAGGTGTCAATAACCCCTACTTTAATCGGGCGCTGGGCTTTCGCATTGGCAGGATAAAAAATAAACAAGAAAGTCAAAAGAACAGCTACTACTTCAAACCCTCTTATCGCTACTTTTCTTTTCATTTTGTTTCACCTCCACAATCAGTTTATGCAAAGAATTTCTTTTATCTTCCTTTCTTTTTACCACCTCCTCCCTCTCTTGTATTTCCATCACTCTTTAAAAAATTTATGTGCAGATTATCCTCAAAAAAGGCTATATAGTCAAGTAAATATTTAATTCAAGGGTTCTGAGATTTCTTCTTCATCATTTCAGCAATCAATTCGAGAAACCCGACGGGATGATAACCCGTCATCCCTCCGTCCGCAACAATGGTTGTCCCATTAATATAACTGGATTCTTCGGAAGCCAAAAATAATGCAATCTTCACAATCTCCTCAGGTTTTCCAAGTCTTTTGAGAGGAACTTGCTGTGTTAAACCGGAGACCAGAATCTCTTTATTGAGGATGGGCGCGTTCATCCCCCCTGCAACAAATCCTGGAGCAATAGCATTGACGAGGATATTATATCGGCTCCATTCATAGGCAAGGATTCGAGATAAAATCATTACCCCAGCCTTACTGACACAATAGGGTAAGAAACCCTGCTCGCCAAGAATGCCAGCGGCAGACGAAATATTAATGATCCTCCCTCCTCCTTGCTGGATCATCTTCTTCCCCACTGCCTGGCAGCATAGGAACACCCCTTTTAAATTCACATCAAGCACCTGATCCCAACCTTCCTCTTTAATCTTCTCAGCTTCCAGAATGAAAGGATTAACCCCAGCATTATTTACTAAGATATCGATTCTCCCAAAAGAGTGGGCAGCTTCTTCCACCATTCTTGTCACATCCTTAGATATAGAGACATCTGCACCAATAGTCATCGTTTTAACACCAAGGCTCTCTATTTCTTTTGCTACTGCTTTGGCTTTCTCTAAGTTTCTACCATTGATAATAACGTCTGCTCCTTCTTTGGCAAACCCCATGGCGAACTCTTTTCCAATCCCCCGTGTTGAACCAGTAATTAGAACGACTTTTCCTTTTAATCTCATGGTTTCACCTCCTCCTGTAGGGGCAATTCATGCTTGCACGCCGGAGTGCGGCGTTTCAGCACGCAGGCATGAATTGCCCCTACACTGATTCATAAATTTCTTTCCAATAACGGTCGTGGTCTAAATTAAAATTCTTGGACAATGGATTTTCCCTATCTAAGTCCCATTTCAAAGGATTGTTTTTGATATAATCTGTTATTCTATACAATTCATTTTCGTTTCGTATGACGTGCTCATAATAATTGCGTTGCCAGAGAGGATATCCCATAGCACCCCGCAATCGATTGATATATTTTGCTGAATTCATTTTGAAATATCCGACTGTCTTCGGGATCAGCATCTGTCGGCGCATTATCATACCACTCTGTAGGGGCAATTCATGAATTGCCCCTACCTTATCTTTCTCTATAACCACAATGATCCCATGAATATGGTTAGGCATCACCACATAATTATCCAACTTAACGTTGATAAATTTATCTTCCAATTTCAGCCACCATTGTTTAACTGTTTCCCCTGTCTTGTTCAACATCATCTGGTGATTGGCAACCTGACCAAATAAATACTCACGGTTATAGGTACAGATGGTTATAAAATACCCTCCGGCCTGCGAATAATCATATTCCCTTAATCGAATAACTTTCCTATTTCTTCTCATGAGATTTCAGAAACTCAACCCGTCATGTGCCTTGACTTACCTTTTAAATCGACTCATTTCACAAACTTCCTCACCCTTTTCTCAAACATTTGATTCAAATGACGGCTGTTCTCCGGTGCCCAGCCAAAAACCTTCTCCCAAACCTCTTTGCTTTCCATACATAGGTAAATGAAAAGATCCGGGTTTATCTCCTTCAGCCATCCCGCCATCTTTTGATACATCTCCACCCTAATCTCCTTCAAATAGCGGAATTTGGCATCTCTTCCTGGAAATAATTCTCCAAGAAACACTCTGGTTTTAGGAAAACGTTCCTCTGCAATAGCCTTGAGTTTAGGCGGGTAACGAAATCCTCCGAGACTGATCCAGACCACTCTTTTGGGATCTATCTGCTTAAAAAGTTGAAGGATGGTCTCCTGATATCCCCTCTCCCACCCTTCATGGTAAATGATCGGATCAAAATGAAATCCCAATGGATAACCCTTTTCCTGACATCCCCTTGCTGCATCAATTCTCTCCTTCAATGGAGCAGTCCTTGTTTCTTCCTCTTCAATCATTTTGGGAGGATTGAGCGACCAGGAGACGACTGTTTTCCCTCGATGGTTTAAATGAAGAAGGTGATTGACATTGGCTGACTTCGTTTTCAGTTCAAGAATCCCATTATGTCTCTCAGCAAAAAATTGAATAAGAAACGGCGAGAATGGAAAGATGGATTCCAGGGCTAAGCTGTCGGAGAGTTCCCCTGTCCCCAACCGAAGGAAGGATTGACGATCACTCGAGAGGAAAACATCTATCTCTTGAAGAAGGTCATCCCAATTGGTATAGAGGGTGAGAAATGGATTGTTGAGATATCCTTGAAGAACGCAGTAGGAACAATCCATGGGGCAATTGGTAATGGCATTAATCACATAGTATCCGCAGCAGATATGATTGGAAGTTCCTGGGCAGGGCTTCAAACGCCTTCCATAAAAATGGGTGATGAGAAGATGTCTTTTCCCGACCCCGATGGAATCGGGCATAGAAAAAAACTGTTTGATCAGACCTCTCTTGTCCTGAACTGTTTCGACGGGAATATCGGATAAGGCTTTAAGAATGGTTTTTGAAACCGAATCCTTTTCAGCCTTTTCATCAAGATAAATTTTTTCGATTTGAAAAGGAAACATATCTCTTCAAAAACGCATAGGGCATAGTGCAAAGTGCATAGGGTTCTGTATCTCAGGGCTTTAGCCCTGATTTCTCAGCCCTAAAGGGCTGAGTTACAGGCTATGCGCTAGGTTCTCTGCCCTTTGCTTAATACAATCATTTCCCGAAACTCTTCCTTGGCCACAAGTTGAGATAGGGACAATAGGATGGACCGGTATTCCTCCATTGTCTCAAATTGAAATTCGACCTTCAAACCCTTTCCTTCAAAAAAAGGCTGATGACGAAGCGAAATATTGGAAGGTAAATTTAAGTCTTTCCTTTTTTTCTCAAAATTCTCTTCCAATTGGCGCATCTTTGGATAACGGAGATCCATAAGAACCTTTTTTACACGCTCTGTCTTCTGAGACGGGGTAAGTTCCTTTTGAGAGAGGATGGTCTGAATTTCAGGCCGTTGCACAATTTCTCTAACTGTACATTGATTTCTTCTCGAGATCTCTTCTAAAAGAGTGAGCGCCTCTCTCAAACGATTCTCACCCAATTTTAGTGGAGAGATCAGTGAAAGAATGGCCATTCGATCTTCAGGAGTCAAACCTGTGAGTCTTCGTATGTTGGAACGGGAAACCTCCTCTTTCAATACATACGTTTTGATTTCATCCTCCATCTGAGCGAGGGAGAGGTAGGTGTTCAAAATCTTCTCATTAGGTTCCAGTGAAAATAAGGGAAGGAAAGTTTTGATGACCTTGTCAGGATGGATTTGAAAACGATGAATCAATTTCTCCAACGCAATGGCCTTTTCAACAGCGTTGAATCCCCGGGTCGTCAAATTCTCATGGAGGGAAAGAGAAAATAATTGGAATGCATCCATCTCTTTCTCCTCAAACACTCTTACCTCAATCTCCGATTTCCCCAATTCCTTCATCGCAGAAACTCTTCTGAATCCACAGACAATTTGATAACCGCCCGACTTCTTCCTCAAAAGCACAGGCTGAATCAATCCTATTTCTTTAATCGAAGACCGAAGGCTCTGGAGATTGGGTAAATAGTTTACGGAAAAGGTATCATCCATTAGATCAATCTGATTAAGTGGCATCTTTTGAATCGGTTTCATTTCAGCCATTCCACTCATGTCCTCCCTCAGGATATCAGAATATCAGGTCATCAGGTGGTGGCCATCAGGATATCGGGATATCAGATCAAAAATCTTTTTGGGTTTCTTGCCTGGTTTCCTGATCCCCTGATATCCTGGACCCTGGTTCTCTGATGCCCTGATAACCTTGATCTCAAATCTCAATCCCATATCGCCTCATCATCTCCTGATATTGTCTTCCCTTAATTTCATTCCCTCTTTTCAAAAAACCTTTGTAAAGGATGGAACATTTCTTCTTCATCTCCTTAAGAATCATCTCCCTTTCTTCGGATCCGACATAAGGTTCCGAAAGAAGTTTTTCTAGAGCCATCACCCGGTAGCGGTCATTTCCCCATGATTTCTGCGAAAGTTGGTCAGGATGCCCTCCCCGCTTGCTAATCAGTTTTCGATTGATGAAAAAGATAGGAAAGCGGGCAGAGACCCTGAGCCAGAAGTCATAATCCTCACACACCGGGAGGGCTTCATCAAAGAGACCGATTCTTGAAAAAAGTGCCCTCCTCATCATTACTGAGGAGGGGCTGATGATACAGAGAGGAAGACACTTTTCAAAGATCCACCCCGAATATTTCGCATGCTTGAGCATTGGGTTGACTCTCTTCCCTTTGCGAATCCAGATCTCATTCGTGTAGCAAAGGGGATAATGGGGGTTGTCATCCAGGAAAGCCACCTGAATCTTCAGCTTCCCTTTCACCCAAAGATCATCCGAATCCAGAAAGGCGATATATTTGCCTCGGGCATGAAGAATCCCTCTGTTTCTGGCAGCGCTCACCCCTTTGTTCTCAGAATGTTGGAAGAGCTTCACCCTTCCCCCATATCGCTTCATTTCCTCTGCAGTTCCATCGGTGGAACCATCATCCACAACGATCAGTTCCATATCTTCAAAATCTTGAGCAAGGACTGAATCCACCGCCTCTTTCAGCATGGGGAGCCGATTATAGGTGGGAATAATGACAGAGACTTTAGGCATCGTTCTTTAAGGCTCGCAGAGAGCATAGAGCAAAGCGCATAGAGTTAGAACACTATGCCCTATGCCCTATGCTCCTGGGTTAGGCGGCTCGCCGCGTCTTCTTTTTCAATCGGCTGATTCGCTTTCTAAAAATCTGAGCCATTTTCAAATTTCTCTGTTGGAGGAGCTCCTCTCTTTTTGCTCTCAGCTCCTTCACCTTCCGTTTCAACTCTGCGACGGTTAAAACCACTTTCTCTTTCTTAGCAATAATACGTTTCTCTTTCTTGGGTTCCGGCTCAGGTATGCCTTTGGCTGCCCGAATGGCTGTGATCAACTCCTCTTTTTTCATTGCGTGGACGCCATGGATTCCAGGCAACCCGAGGGCCATCTCCCTCAGTTCTTTGGCGGTCATCTTCTCCAAGGGCTTCTCTTTCTTTTCCATCTTATCTCCTCCTTAAAATGATAAACAAATAGAACGAATGATAACGAATATATCGAATATTATTGAAATGGAATATAATTCGTCAAATTCGCTGTCATTCGAGTTATCCGTCCGCTTCACTCACAGAGACTGAATCCCTAATTCAACAGTGACCTCAAACTGCCCTCCCGTTTCTAATTCCAAAGGCCAGTAAAGGAGCAGGCTCGAACCTTGAAAAATCCTTTCGAACCCACTTTCCGAGAGCGAAACAGTCTCAATAGGAAAACGCCAGAGATTGCAACTTTTGTCCGTTTTTAAAATCACTTTCAACTTGTTCCATTCGTCAACCAAGTGAACCTCTGTAATATCGTTTAATGCCCCTATGCTTGCTAACTTTCGGTCTTCAAGGTAACGTCCTGGTATGTTGTAATACCGATCTGGCGCATCTCCGGCTAAGAGATTGATATTCAACTCAATGCCGAAGTTTGTTTTCCCCTTCTCCCCTTTATAAGTAATTTGATAAGAGGTTTTTACTACCCTTTGATGGGTTGGAATCGAAAAACTTTTTTCTATCTTAATCTGATCTCTCTTCTCGTCCTTACAAAGGCTCCCCGATCGAGTAAAAAAAACTTCCTGATACTTTCCCTTTTTTCTTACCTCAATCTCATAAGGCTCCTTAAGAAAATCCCCTTCCTCTTGATATTGGCATCTTCGAAATGATTCAAAATCCATCGGCTCAGCAATGAAATGATCCAGGAACGAGGCTCTTCGATATCCATCAAAATATAAATATTGATCTAAACCCTCTTCCTTCGAATCAAAAATCTCATGGATGGTTTTCGTCTTGGCCGTCGATGCCTCATCTCTCGATGATTGTACACGGGATTCCAATAAGTTGTGATGATAGCCCTCTTTCCTTCGGGTAAGGGTCCCGAGAATATTGAAGGCCTTTGACCGATCATCCATTTCTAAAAGGCTTCCACCCCGGCTGCTGAAAAGGAGAACCATCTCCGGATTCTTTAGAATTACTTCCTCATCCCCATCCCCATTGAAATCCAATCTCTCCAAGTCAATCCATTCTTTCTCTCGATGCATCTTTCGATCAAAAAGGGCTTCTGCCTTGATCAGATTTTCATAAAGGGCATGGCGAAGATGAGGAAGATATAGCCCCCCAAAAACTCCATGCCAGTAAGCATCATTGCACTGGGCCTGATGAAGATATAGTAAGGGATCTTGGCTTTTAGGAACAGTCCTTTTTTTCTTATCCCCGATTTTCTCTCGAAGATGGAGGACCCTTTTATGGAGATCGTTTGATTCAGGATATTTTGCAAAGAAGTTTCTCCAGAATCCACCTTTGATAAATCTTCTGATCTGCCCTCCCTCAGACGACTCCTTAAGTCTTTCAACGACCTTGCCATATTCCACCATTGCCTCTGTGGGAAGGCTCCACTCATCCATTTCCATATACGAGGAGCAGGCGAGATAGATTCTCCCGAGAGGTTTCTCCCGATTGGCGTAGATTCCAAGAGGCATCGGTTCAATCCAATCCAAATTTTTTCCAATCAATTCGAAGAACCGTTCTAACCAACCCTCTTCATAGACCGAATGGTAGGTAGAAGGCCAGATCCCAAATTTCTCACCATCGTCGGCAAAAATAGCTGCACAAGAGGAGCCTCGAAGCCGGGAGAGGTACTCTAAGGTTTCTTCTGGGGGATGGAAGGGGATGAGGTATCGCAAAGTTTCGCTTCCTGGGAATACTTTTATAACCTTCCCGTCCTCTTCTGTTAAATAATACCCATACAAGTCCTCTTCTCTCAATCCGGATTTCTTGAAGTGGTAGTCATCGATGGTAATATACTCTACACCCGCTTCCCTCAAATATTTCGGAAGATGGGGTTCCCAGACCCTTTCTGCCAGCCACATCCCCTGGGGAGTTACTCCCATTTCTTCCTCAATGGTTTGAGTCAACCTTTTGATCTGTCCAACTTTGTCCGTATCGGGGATAACGGCCAGAATGGGTTCATAATACCCACCGGTCATCATCTCCAGTTGGCCTTTTTTGACCAACTCTCTTAACGTTTCTAAAAATTCTGGGTGATGATCTTTAAAAAAATCCCAGAGGGTCCCGGTATAGTGAATGGAAATCTTCATCAATGGATATTTCTTGAGGACTTCGATGAAGGGAAGGTAGGCTTTCTCATAAGCATTTTCTAAGACATGTAAGAAATTTCCAACAGGCTGGTGATCATGGACACAAAAAAGGAAGGCAACCTTCTCCATGGATCGTAATTTATATGATTTCCCAGCCCAAATCAACCCCTCTGGGAAGAATGACCGGATGACTTGATGGGGAGTCACGGGCGCTTTAAAAAATTATTAATAAAAAAGGGGTTAGCATAACCTGCTAACCCCTTTATATTTGTGGCGGGAGCGACGAGGATCGAACTCGCGACCTCCGGCGTGACAGGCCGGCGTTCTAACCAGCTGAACTACGCCCCCTGATTTAGTTTAGAGTTATGAGTTCGCAGTTTTGAGTTTAATTGCAAATAAATACCTAAACCAAAATATTTAAACTCATCACTCCTTACTTATAACTCACAACTCCGATTTTGCATTTGCAAAATCGGTTGGTAGGCGGAACAGGGATTGAACCTGCGACCTCCGGCTTGTAAGGCCGGCGCTCTCCCAACTGAGCTATCCGCCCTCCCTTGCAGGGCTAATTTTATGGAATCGCCCTTCCAATGTCAACCCTTTCGGCTTCTCCCCGACCTTTGGTCGGAGAATTTGCTCAGGGTTGACCCTGAGCAAGCCTTTCACCCTGCCCTAAGAGGAGAGGTTGGACGCAGTCGAAGGGTCAAGCTCAGGCGGCCTCAACCTCTTTCTCATAAAGGAGAAGCGGGCTTTCGTGATGGAGAACCACCTCTTCACTGATAATACATTCACGGATGTTGCTTTGAGAAGGAATCTCATACATCACATCCAACATGGTGTTTTCCATGATCGCACGAAGACCCCGTGCTCCAGATTTTCGCTTGATGGCCTCCTTGGCAATAGACATCAAAGCCCCCTCAGTAAATCGAAGTTTAACATTTTCAAATTCGAAGAGCTTTTGATACTGTTTCAACAAGGCATTCTTGGGTTTTTTCAAAATATCTACTAAAGCATCAATACTAAGCTCATCCAGGGTAGCAATGACCGGAAGTCTCCCGATGAACTCCGGAATCAACCCAAACTTCAAAAGATCCTCTGGTTGAACCTCTCTCAGTAACTCTCCCATGTCCCGCTCATGTTGGGACTTGATATCCGCCCCAAATCCCAGGGTCTTCCCTCCGATCCGTTGTTCAACTAACTTTTCCAGCCCGACAAAGGCCCCTCCGCAGATGAAGAGGATGTTGGTCGTATCGATCTGAATGAATTCCTGTTGAGGGTGTTTGCGACCTCCTTTCGGAGGGACACTCGCAACAGTCCCTTCGATGATTTTCAGAAGGGCCTGCTGCACCCCCTCGCCTGAAACATCTCGTGTGATGGAGGGACTGTCCGATTTTCTCGAGATCTTATCGATCTCGTCAATATAGACGATTCCTTTCTGAGTCCGTTCGATATCATAATCGGCCGCCTGAAGAAGGCTCAGAATAATATTTTCCACATCCTCGCCCACATACCCTGCTTCCGTCAGACAGGTGGCATCAGCAATCGTGAAGGGAACGTCAAGAATTCGGGCAAGCGTCTGGGCAAGGAGCGTTTTCCCGGATCCGGTGGGTCCGATGAGGATGATATTCGACTTCTGAAGTTCTACATCTCCTGATGCAACACGAGAATCAATCCGCTTATAATGATTGTGGACCGCTACCGACAGGATCCTCTTCGCATGTTCTTGCCCGATGACATATTCATCCAACTTGGCCTTGATCTCCATGGGTTTGGGTACGGTCAGTCTTCCCGGGACAAACCGTTCCTCGGTCTCCTCTACAATGATCTCATTACAAAGTTCGATACACTCATCGCAGATGTAGACTGTGGGGCCGGCGATGAGTTTTCGCACTTCATCCTGGCTTTTTCCACAGAAAGAACAATGTAAGACGGCCCCATAATTCCCTCCGTTCGCCTTCATCATCTTCTCCTTTCTGTCCCCCTTGAGGACTACCCTAGAGATCGGACGGGACGCTGGATGACCACCTCATCAACAATACCGTATTCCTTCGCCTGATGGCCAGTCATATAAAAATCTCGATCCGTATCAGCCTGGATCCGTTCCAATGGCTGAGAAGTGTGTTTGATCATAATCCGATTTAGTTCTTCTCGAAGCCGCAGGATCTCCCTCGCCTGGATGTCCACATCAGAGGCCTGTCCCTGAAAACCTCCCATGGGTTGATGAATCAGGATCCTCGAATGAGGAAGGGCATACCGTTTTCCCTTCTCCCCTGCTGCCAGAAGCAGAGCCGCAATGCTGGCTCCCTGTCCCATGCATAATGTCGAAACCTTGGGCCGAATATATTGCATGGTATCATAGATAGCAAGCCCAGAGGTGACAATCCCCCCTGGGGAATTGATATAGAGATGGACATCCTTGTCAGGATCTTCTGATTCCAGAAAAAGCATCTGGGCAATCACCAGATTGGCGACATCATCATCGATCGCTGTCCCAACAAAAATGATTCGCTCTTTTAAAAGACGGGAATAGATATCGTAGGCTCTTTCGCCTCTTCCATCCCTTTCAATTACAATCGGTATCAGTGTCATCTTTTTTCCCCTCAAACATAGTTAATGTTCGCTTTCTCAAGCAGAAAATTTAATGTCTTATCCCGGACGATCCCGGCCTTCACTTCGGGAAGGAGCCCATTCTTTTCGTAATATCGTTTTACCACATCGAATTTCTGATGCATTCTCTCTGACATCTCTCTGAGACGATCATCCGCTTCTTCATCAGTAACCGAAATCCCTTCCTGACCCGCGATCTTCTCAAGGATGAGAAAGGACCTGACCTGCTTCTGGGCCATGGTTCGGTAATCCTCTTGAAGTTTCTCCTCCGAAATGCCCAAATTTTTGAGGGCCACCCCTTGAGCCCCCAGTCTCAACTTCGTATCCGAAACCAAGGCCTTGGCCTGTTCCTCCACTAAACTTCCAGGAACGTCGAAAGGGTTCGTTTCGAGCAATTGATCTACCACCTGATCTTTTAACTGCCGTTCTAATGATAGCTCCTTCTCCTTCTCAATCTCTCCTTTCAATTTCGATTTTAATTCTTCGAAGGATGAATAATCACCTAAATCTTTCGCAAATTCATCATCCAAAGGGGGAAGGATTTTTTCTTTGATCTCTTTGATCTTAACATAAAATGAAATCGTCTTCCCAGCCCACTTCTGATATCCGTAATCCTCGGGGAAGGAGACCTCAATCTCTTTCTCCTCTTCCGGCCTCAACCCGATTAACTTCTCTTCAAAAGCCGGAATGAATTGTCCGCTTCCCACTTCTACCGTAAAATCGACGGCTTTTCCTCCCTCCAAGGGTTTACCACCCACACCCGCCTCATAATCGACGATGACATAATCTCCAGTCTGGATAGGTCTGGCCTCCGAAACGGTTTTTAAATTGGCATGAAGGTTTTGGAGGGCTTTCAACCGATCCTCTACTTCTTCGTCTTTCACTTCTTCTTTTTTCCCTTCGATCTTCAATCCTGTATATCCTTCCAATTTGATATCAGGTTTGACTTCAATCACAGCAGAATATTCGAACGGTTTTCCACCCTCAAATTCTCCAGGATCAATGACAGGTGGGGAAACTGGATGGAGATCGGTCTCTGAGAGGGCTTGTGAATAGGTATCCTCAATCAGTTTCTGGATGACCTCTGCTTTAACATAATCTTTGAAATATCTCTCCAAGATGTTCCTGGGAACCTTTCCAGGCCGAAACCCTTTGATCTTGGCCTTCTTCCCCAAATCTGTATAGAAGGAATCAACTTCTTTGGCGACCTGATCTTCTGAAATTTCTATCGATACCTTTTTCTTAATCGAACTGATCTCTTCAACGCTGGCTTTCATTCATCATCCTTATAAGTCATTGAGTTATCGGGTCATTCGGAGATTAAAAACTGCTTACAATTTTCTGCTCACTGATAACTGGTTACTGATCACTGGTCACTGGTTACTGATCACTGGATTTAATATGGTGCCGAGGGCGGGACTCGAACCCGCACAGTCTCTCGACTACGAGATCCTAAGTCTCGCGCGTATTCCAATTTCGCCACCCCGGCCGCAGACCCGTCTGCCGGCATACTTCAGCAGGCTGAAAACAATGAAAATCGTCTTTGGGTTAAGGTTACGAAGCCAGTTTGGTGTAAGGTCAAAGGGTCACGACTAAAAGAATTATTTAAAGAATCATAGATGTAACCCTTAACCGAAACGGGCATCTTCACCTTAGCCTCTCGACCATTGACTTTTATTTTCTAAGCGTAACTGGTGAGCCGTGCCGGAATCGAACCGGCAACCTACTGATTAAGAGTCAGTTGCTCTACCTATTGAGCTAACGGCTCCCTCCAGTCAAAGATCATTGCAAAGTAATCAATTAACAATGATCAATTAGCAATTGAATGACTTAATAAGATTCAAAAGCCCTGCTAACTTTGCATTGTTAACTTTATAATTTTCATTTGTTCTTCATGTGGCGCCCTGAACTACGTCGAGTTCAGGGCAGCCCTAAACCTTGCATGGTTTAGGGCGCGCCCGGTCCGGCTCGAACGGACGACCTGCGGATTCGAAGTCCGACGCTCTATCCAACTGAGCTACGGGCGCTTTGGGGTGAGTGAAGGGACTCGAACCCTCGACCACTGGGGCCACAACCCAGTGCTCTATCCAACTGAGCTACACTCACCATCGAAAAGATCATTGCAAAATGGTCAATTAGCAATTATCAATTAAAAATTTAACCACATTGCTAATTTTGTATTGTTAATTTTGCAATTTGCATTGTTAAAGGCTATGGCGCGCCTGAGAGGATTCGAACCTCCGACCCACGGATTAGAAGTCCGTAGCTCTATCCATCTGAGCTACAGGCGCTTAATTGCTAAATATACGACTTCTTTGAGTTTTCGTCAAGGCGAATTTAGCACAAAAATTTTCATATGATTATCTCATTGAGGCTATCCTTATGCTTTCAGAATAGAGCTTTCTGATTTTTTAGTTTTCGATTTAGTCTCTGACTTAAAAATTAAGTCAGGAAGTTCAAAGGACTTGAGCTTTGCCTGCCCGCCGGAGCTTCAGCACAGGCGGGAGGTTTGAGCATTAAGGTCTCAGGCTTAGACTATGTCGCCTCCAGAGGTCGGGGCTTGGCCGATTTATCTATTTAACCGCGATGATATATAAGGCCCAACCCATAACCCTTCCTAAAACATAATCAAGAGGACGGGGTCGGTAAATTTCTTCTACGGCTTTTTGTGTTTTTGGGGAATGGCGGAGAACACCATGGGAGTAAACCAAATCAAATGTTTCATCTATAAAGCTTAAATTCTCTGCATCCCCCATTTCAAAACTGCCTTCCGTTCCATACAATTCGAACCGTCTCGAGGTAAGTTCTATGGATCGGGGAGTAAGGTCAATGCCAATGACCTGGGCGCCCGCTTTGGCAAACTGAAGTAAATCCGTTCGGCACCTCAACCACGCTTAACTTACCGTTACGGATGTTTTGGATGATTTGATGCATGGGCGAATAATCTCTGGTCTATTCCTCCTGGAATATTCGAATTCTTCCATGATGGACAATCCAGAGTTCTCCCCGAATCTTCTCCTTTTTAAGGCCAGCGATCAGTATTTTTATGGCTTTGGTAAAGTCCAAAAGGGTGGGATGGGAAGGCAGTCGAATGACCACAATGCCTTCATACAAAGAAGGTTTAAATAGTAGAGGATTCCCAAAATCAAGATCGAGTGTTACCAAAACTCGTTTTTCAGATTTACAGGCCGAGATCAGAATTTCATCTTCAACGCCGCTTAGACCTTCTTCTGATACGAGAGCAACATCGTGGCCAGCCTCACGCAAAAGTTTTGCGCAGCTCACCCCCAAATTTTCGTCGAGTTTCAGCTTCAAGACTGAGACTCCGGGGGAATCTCCACAACCCTTTCCCGTGCCATCTCTGCCCCGTAGGCGATGCAGGCCAAGATATCATCTTCTTCTAACCCAGGGTATTGATCGAGTATTTCTTTAACAGGCATCCCGCTGGCCAGAAGATCCAATATCAGAGAGACCCATATGCGGTGTCCCTTAATACAGGGCTTTCCGAAGCAGATCTTAGGATTAATGCTAATCCGAGAAAGCAGTTTTTCTCGTGTCATCATTCCTCCCCCCACTTAGCCTTTCATCATTAATAGCATCTTTTCCATTTCAAGGACAAAAGTGAATCCTCTCCGCAGCTCTTTTACAACCAATATTTTGATACTTTCTGATTCTAAGAATCAAACAGGTTCAAATTTATGAAATTTGGTACTAATGTCTTATTTTAGCTTTCTCACTTTCCTAAGAAAGCGAGAAAGTATCAGGGCTACCCCCCTTAAACCTCCAATAGTTTCACAAAAAACGACTCTCTTCCTGGTGGATTTATTATCTCAATTCTCTTTCTTTACCGCCAATCTGTTTTGAAAAGGCTCATACGGACGGCCAAGAAGAATATTGACGATTCTTTCAGAGGCTTTGCCATCCCAGAGCTCAGGGATTCTTCCTTTCTTAGACCTTCCATTCTTAAAATCTTCAATGGCTGATAGGATCCCGGTAGCCATCGTCTTGGCTATCACTTTTTGACCCATTCGGCGGCGCCAAGCCCCGCCTTTGAAGGCGGGGTGAATAAGCACCGCTCAGGGTCAACCCTGAGCCCCTCGGCCTGAGCGGCTCGACTGAGCTCGCCGAAGTCTCGGGTCGAAGGCAAGCCCCAGCATTTATTCTGGGGAGTCGAAGGGTTGACTTCTTTCTTATGCAATTTAGAGCTTTCCCACTTTCTTGGGTGGCTAAAGGTAGGCAGGGATTATCCTGCAGAAATGAGCTTTTGCGCGATAGTACAGGCTATAACCAAGAGATCTTTTTCTATGATGCCAATCTTTTTGACTAATCTTCTCTTATCAAGGCTTCTCATTTGGTCGAGCATGATTTTAGAATCCTTTTCCAGTCCTCCGACACCGGCAGGGACAAGTACCTCAAAAGGATATATTTTCCCAACGCCTGATGTGATGGGAGCAATAATTAGTCGTGGCGAGTTATGATTCATTGCATTGATTGAGATGATGAGTCCCGGCCTTTTTTTACCAACTTCTGTTTGAATGGCTGGATCAAGATTAACGAGATAAACATCTCCCTGATTCATTTAGTCCCACTCTTCTCTGTCAAGGAAGTTCCATTCATCTGATACCGCAAGGCGTTCTCTGTCCTTTGCTGCTTCCTCAAAAGCCGAAGCCAAGGCCTTTTCTTCTTTCCGTCGTTTGATTTTTTCGATTTCCTTTTTTAACAATTCATTGATCATTTTACTTTTCTTTCTTTGCGGTACGAGCGTATCGAAGGCCTTCCAAACTTCTTTTTCCAATGTAAGGTTGACTCTAACCTGTTCCATATTCTTCTCTTTTATGTGTTTTGTTATGTGTATAATAATACATAATGAAATACTAAGTCAAGCAATTATAAAATTATACTCCCTTCATCATAAAGTCAATGAGGTCATCATACAATAGGAAAGAATTTATCCAGCAATTCTCGGTGAGTTCACAAACTATTGAGATTCTTCCCCCGTATTAAATACGGGGTCAGAATGACAACTGGGGACTTTCGTAATGTCATTCTGAAGAGCCTGTCCTGAGCGTAGTCGAAGGAAGCCCTAGCGACTGAAGAATCTCGCTGTATTTTCACCGAGAATTGCTAGAATTTATCACCTCGCTTTGGATATTACCGGCCGAATGCTCGGAAACTTCTGAGAATCTGTACATCTCCCAATTCTCCATAAAAAGAGTCTCACTATGCACTCTATGTTTTGAAGGAATCCGATGGGGGGATAGATCTGACTCAAAAATGAAGTCAACAAGATTATAAAATTTGGAATTTGAGTTGTCAGCTTTGAACTTTTAGCTTCTTTCTTTTATCCTCCAACCTCTATCCTTAACCTGGGTTTTTATCTGTTTCATAGGGTTGGTATTCGGGGATGATTTCTTTCAATTTTAATTTGATGCCACCAGCGTTTTGATCGTAGGCAAGTTTAACAAGTTCTTCGATCTTTTGATTTACCCTATGGAGTAAGCATTGCAATCTGTTACTGAAACTGAACAAAGAGTTTCATTGAATACTTAGGCTCGTTAGATATTTTCTTACTACTCCACAGGGTGAAGCCAATTGAGATCAAAAGTGTCTCCTTTTAGAACAAAAATTTTATCATAAGGCGTCCGGATAATCCCCTCACCTTCTATGATCAACTCCTCACGGGATCTCTCCTCTCTCCTGACTTCCTGGCCTCCTTATGACAATCCCCTCCCCCTCTATGATCAACTCCTCACGGGATCTCTCCTCTCTCCTGACTTCCTGGCCTCCTTATGACAATCCCCTCCCCCTCTATGATCAACTCCTCACGGGATCTCTCCTCTCTCCTGACTTCCTGGCTTCCTTATGACAATCCCCTCTCCCTCAGTAATGAGTTCTTCATGGAGCTTTTCGCCAGGACGAAGGCCTATGAATTTGATCTCAATATCCACATCAGGTTTAAACCCTGATCGCCGAATGAGATCCTGTACCATATCAACTATTTTGATTGGTGTTCCCATATCGAGAATGAAAATCTCACCCCCGCTACAATAAATCCAATTTTAACTATTCGGTTACTCAAACTTACTAAAGAGTCCATAATTGACAAGACATAGCGTCATTCCGGCGGAGGCGGGAATCCAGTCTTTTCAAGGGTCTCTGGATGCCGGATCAAGTCCGGCATGACGGACTAACACGCTTTATGGACAGACCCTATTTAGTTTCTTTGGCCCCGGTGGAATAGGTTCTGCATTCCACCCAGTACGCTTTCGCTACGGGGCAGGCGGGGTAAATTTATTTGGTTTATATCTACTCTTTGAACTGACCTGTGTCAATCCACTCCTTTTTGAGAACTGACCAGAAATCTTCAGCAAGCCCTTTTAAAACATATTCATAAGGAAGCCATCCATAACCCTCCTCACCCCATTCCTTTCCCCATGAATTTCTGATAAGAAGGGCTCCGGTTGTTTCAACCTTTCCATATTTGTTCTTGATCTTCATCTTATCATCATAACCCGCTGCCACCACTGCATGGCCTCCCTCAATCCTCTCCTTGGAGGATGGAAAAGGAATCCTGCCTGTCTTTTCGGCTTGCTCAATAGAGCTGTAAACCGTAAAACCAAACATGGCTGGGTGGCTTGAAGCAAGATAGGTCTTCAACTTTTTAAGAATTTCTTCCGCCTTCATCCCAGGAGGATCGTGCCTGAAGTACTTAATCGTCTGATAATTCTGAGCAAAGGCATAACAGAAGGCAGGGGGCTCTTTATCAAACTCTTTTTCATCGTCTCGGTACGGCCAATACTCCTCAGGCGGCGCTCCAAAGAGCACCATGGCTCCCATGGTTTTTCGCAGGTAGGCTCCTGTATCCCCCTTCTGTTTCATGAGATTACGGGTAACCTTGTAGAGAAAAAGCCGTGACGCATCGATATGTCTTCCAAAAGATTTTCTCTCATAATATTCAATCACTCCGGCCCCTGCATGGGCCGTGCAGGAACCGAGCGAACCCTGATCCTCGACAGGCGAGCACCAATTCCTCAGATCCATGGATCCCGGAAGACCCTTGGATTTAAGCGCTCTAATAGTTTCGAGGACCGATTTGACCTCCTCGGTCTTTTCCGTATAATCTCTGAAATCCGGATAATCCGGAATCCACCCCATGCCCCGCTTGCCAGTTGAATTCATCATAAATCCTCCCACCATTTGGTTTATTTGGTTTCTCTGGTTTATTTGGTTTCTCTGGTTTGGTTCGTTTCTTTGGTTTATTGAATCGTTAAGATGGTTTAGATCGTAAATGTGACAAGGTGTAAATCCGGTAATGCATTAAAAGGTCATGGATTCTAAACGGACATCTTCAAGTCTTGAATGCGGAGGGGACAGTCTACCAATCTTTACCAAGATGACCTTTCTCCCTTCAGCCTTTTGGGTCTCAGCAATTTTAAGATTCTCCTCGGAAAGATCTGGATCATCTTCGGGTAGAAAGTATATCTCAGCATTTTCTGGAATTTGCTCCAGAATCTCAGGATGCTCTAAAAGATATCGGTCAAATTCTATCCCTAATAAATGATTCTTCTTAAAAACATCTTCCTTCCTCATTTTATCTCCCCATCCTTGATAAATACCATTCGCGGTATTTCTCCCAATTGGCCTCAATATCATTATATGCGAAAGTTAGGCCTTCGTCAAAATTACTAATCAGTCCATAATTGTATAGACACTCGCCTTGCTTTGTCATTCCTGGCTTGATTAAGCCTGCCCCGTACTTGATACGGGGGAATCCAGGGTTTCCTGTGAAAACAGGAACCCAGTTCTATATTTCTCTGGTTCCCTGCATTCGCAGGGACAAAGCCTGGATTCCCGCTGGAGTTTACCCCGTACTTGATACGGGGCGGGAATGACGCTATGTCTTGTCAATTATGGACTCCTTAGTAAACTGTACAAACCATCTTTTAGTGACCGTCCCATCCGGGGCGATTAAATCTCGATGGACGGCATCATGGACGGTATCGAATCTCGTTACGGCAGTCCATTCACCTTTAATAGAGATCTCATATTGAATAACGAATTTTTGGACCTGCCCTGTCTCCAGTTCAATTTGACCCCTGACACGGTCTTCATGGGTAAGATATCTAAAATATGTCTTCACAATTGACATGGTCTATCTGGTTTGTCTGGTCTGTTTGGTCTGTTTAGTCTATTTACTTAAAAAAGATGGCTGATTGAAAAATTAAGTCAGTAAATTCAAAGGGCTTGAGCTTTGCCTGCCCGCCGGAGCTTCAGCACAGGCGGGAGGTTTGAGCATTAAGGTCACAGGCTTAGACTATGTCGCTTTCAGAAGTTGCGGTTTGGCCGATTTATCTATTTAACCGCGATGATATATAAGGCCCAACCCATGAATCTTCCCAAGGTATAATCGAGAGGGCGTGGGATGTACTTACCAATGAATGGGATGTTCTTTTTTTTGTTTATCCTATAGCAGTGATCTCTAAGATTCCCGTGGCATAGTCTATTAAAGTCCGAAAGTTTTTCAAGAAGCTCAGGCCAAGCAAACCCTCAATCCCAGCAATTTCAGGGATATCATGGCAAATCACATCAATAGTTTTTGCCCGAAGATTTGCTACATTCACACTCTCCACAGTGATCAATGGCGCCTCAATAACCCCATTGGCGGTAACAATCGGCATTCGACGCTCGGAGATGGCTGGATCATAGCCGATATCCTTCGCTACATCCCAGGAAATGACAGTGTAGACAGCTCCAGTGTCCAAGATCATGTCAATTTCCCGGGAACCCGCAACCCCACTAAATGTCACCCTTCTTAGGACGATGGGTATATCGAGTTTAAATCGCATTACAGGATCACCGCATAGCCAGGTTTTACCACTGGACCTGCAAAGGTGACGTAAGCACGATCAACTTTTTTCCCCCTCAGTTCTTGGTGGAGCTCTCTTCGGTCATGGTTATGAGCGATCACCTCACCCCACAGTTCCCCCGAAGGTGTCTCCTCAATCACCAGGAAGGCTAACCACTGGCCAGCATACTGCTGCTTCGCTTTCTCCAGGCTCATCTTTTCCATTTTCTATATCACCTCGGTTTACAAAGTCCTACTCGACATTAAATATAAAGGCAATTACATTGACACCTAAAATTGAAACGCCGCTTAAAAAATCATTCAAAGCCTCTTCATTACCCGAAGGGTTTGTTGAGTAGTAAATGCCTTCATATAATTCAGCCAAAGAGATTACGCTGACAAAAAGCCCTCCTTTTTTTAGAGATCCAAGTTCCTCAATGATGTCCTTTCTGCCATTTAGATAATGGATAATCCAGTCTGTGTCAATAAGGCAAGGAAGCTTCATAGCCTCGGTTCCTCCCTCGTAGATAAGAGACGATCTGCATAAATATTCTCTATTAATTTCTCAGCATCGATTGTCCCTTTCCATGCGCCTGCTGATTTTTCGAAACTACCCTTTCTGTGCTTTAAAGGAACTTCCATAATGGTTACAGTGATCTCTTCTCCTTCTGGGATATTAATCTTCTCCAAAGGTTCAATCACTCCCTTAGAAAACCTTGCCCTAATAGTCTTTCCCATCTTCTTCCCTCCTTTGATCGTTGAATAATACCCTCTTATAAACTTTTCTTTCTCCCCTCTTAATTTCCATTTTAGAGGATGAAAGAGAGACTGTCAACGATCCTTCAAAATCGATCTACCCCACCGTTGAAGACATTGTCCAGCCCTAAGGAATCCCCCTATGCCTACACAGTTATACCCAAGAGGATTTGGCGCATCGAGCCTACCCATTGCCTCCTGGAAGGTCTTCCAGAATCCCTCTCTTTTGGCTTTATTGAAAGCTTGTTTGAATAGATCAGGCCGGGCCTTTGCTTTACCGACCAAACTTTTCTTCCCTAAGTCAATAATGGACCGTTCTGTACCCAAACTTACTGCAGAAGCAACATTCCTAACCAACACCCCGCCCGACCTACAGATAGGAATAGAAACTTCTTCTAATTTTATTTCATCCGTTTTGTAATGGTGAATGATCTGTTTCATTTTGCTTTAAAAGTTCACCCTGTTAACCGTCTGGAAAGTGATGAAATTAAGATTTCTTTAATGTTATCCTTCAGGGTATCAACAAACCCTGGGTCTTCAATCAGACCTTCTAAGTCATATTTAATGCTCCGGGGATTTAATTTCTTCACTATCTTAATCAGTCCCTCATATAAAGCGCTTTCATTCAATACATCTTCTATACAACTCGTATTTGGCTTCACGCCCTGTTCAAGATACCACATCAAGTCGTAATAGTCCCGTCCTTTGACTTCAGCCAATACCTGGCCGTTTTTCGCAGTCTTTTCCCATTTCCTGCGCCTAATTGCCCGAATCTTGGTCGCCATCAAGGTGGGTAAATCAAAAGTTTTTATCAATAATGCCTCTCCGAATTTAAAAACAGGTTTAATCTCAATATTATATCCCTTACAAAATTCAAACTCACTGTATATCTCTATCTTAGAGAATAAATAATTTGATTCTTGAGGCGTCACCAGGTCCAGCATATGCAAAATTGGGAATTTCAAGGTGCATCTAAATTTTTGTACCTTCGCACTAATCGTAAGGCCATATTTTCGTTTAAAGAAATTGACCAACTCTTCAGCTAATTTATTTAGGTTAATCTTTTTCTCAACATCCACGAAATCAAGGCCTTCAGATAATCTCGGCAGATTATAACAATGTCGCAAAGAGGAACCACCGTAAAAGATCAAAGTCCTGTATTCTTTATGGGAATATAGAAAGGATAAAACCAATACCTGGAGGTATTCTTTGACCAGATTCCTCTTAAAAACGGCTGAAGCCGCTCCCTTCTCTTTTAATAATGTTTTGATATATTCAAGCATGTTGAAAAAGAAACCTAAAAATCTCTTTCATCTTCCCGGAGCCTTCCTGATCAACATAGTGCTTTAATCTTCTTATCTCTGATTTACTGAAAATCTCTAAATTCAACCTCAGTTCTTCAGCCATTTCTCTATTAAGAATCCTGTTCTTTCTCAGATATAAGAAATCAAAAAGGGCTTTCACTTTATCGCCTTTATAATAGATATATCCATTTTTTCTCACGGTCTGGTAACCACAAAATAATGTATCTTTGATCTTATGATAGATAAACCGACCAAGGTTGTTATGAACCGTATAGGTCTTATTTTTCGTTACCAAAGTAAAGCTGACGGGAACTTCGGTTAAGACATTGCTTTCATAAAGGACATAATCCAGGCTTAAATAAGATGGGGCGTAAATCTTGGTGGCGATAAACTCAATAAATGCTGTATCCATTCCGCCGCCCCTGGTGCCTTCAACAAATTTTGTAGAGGTATAAATTCCTTTTTTTAGACGAATAATATCTCCCCTTTCTTTTAGGCGGGAGAGGGCAATCCTGAGCTGATAAGGAGGCACATCAATAATCTGCAGATTTTCTATGGTGAAATAAGGGAGATGCTCCACCAGGAATAAAATCTTTCTGGTTAATGAACCGCTATCGTTTCTCATAATATACAACTATTATATATTATCAGAAATGAAAGTCAATAGGGATGAGATTTATTTTTCAAGATTGAAAAACAGTGATTTACAAATGTCAAGATTCGAGACCTTATTTTCCTGGTTTAATTTGGTTTCTGATCTTGACTTAAAAATGAGGTCAGAAATGTCTGAATTTCTATATTCTGCATTCCGCAATCGAAATGGGGTTAGCGGCTGCCTTTGCCGAAAAGGACAACTTGGATGGTTTTTAGGAAGATGCGGATTTCCAAAAGGAAGGACATGTTCTGAATGTAAAAGAGGTCGTATTGGAGCTTTTCAATGGCATCCTCAACAGATGCGCCATAGGGATAATTTACCTGGGCCCAACCTATGATTTCAGGTCTTACATCTCCTATCTCAAGACATTTTGATAAGGAAAAATAAATGCAACTAAACCTCAGGCGAGAAGATGAATTTTTTTGAGGGAATGCTTGAGATCTCCAACTCAGAAAGATTCAGAACCTGACTTGCCCTATCAATATCAATACCAACAATATTATTTTTTTCGTCAAAGTCCACCACGATTCCAGGAGCCACCTCTAAAGACTCTGCGCTCGGCTTTTCACTCAAATCGATATAAAGAGAATCCGTATCCTTATAATATTTCATCTTCATAGCTTATCCCCTTCCTTTGGGTGGAACCCCCTATCAATAAAAGCGTTATGAATTGTCACTCCATCTTCAAGTATTACAACTCTTAAATATTTCCCTCCAAATTCTTCTACCCTACCCCAAAATCTAATGCGCCCATCCGGTTGAATCTCTCTCTTAAAAGGATTCTTTACTACCCTTATGCATATCTCCTTTGTCAAATATGGTCTCTTTCGAAGAACCTCATTTTCAAAATAGGCACTAAATTTATCCATAAATTCATTATACCACAATTCATTAATGATTGAAAAATTTTAACCATCTCAAGCTTTAATTTTGGATCTAATGACTTCCCAAGTAATAAGTTGACTGAAAAATTCAGTCAGAGAGGCGTAAGACTCACTTAAAAATTGACTCGCGGGTTGATGGAAACATTCGGTAAGGAAAACTGAGCGTATTAAATTAAAAACACGACAAAACTATAGTGAACGACCCTGAAAAGTAGTCATTGCGAGGACCCTGTGGAATAGTCTTATATGCTAATAAATCTCTTAACCCTGTGGAGCGAAGGATAGTCGAAGCAAGAGAATTTCATTTTTATTCCACAGGGGACGTGGCAATCCCTTGAGATTGCTTCACGGAGTTTACCCTGAGCGGTACATTGAGATTCTTCGCTTGGCTCAGAATGACAGATACCGAAGGGTTCGCAATGACACATGGTGAATGTCAACTTATTTATGTCGTTCACTATAGTAACAACTCATTGCTTTATTGAACTTAGGGGGGATATCTCTTCGAGGCGGGTTTGGAAGCGGCGGAGGGAGATTTGGCGGGAGCTACAAATTAAAGAAAGACGATCGAGTTTTTCCTTAGGAATGTGGTCACTGGCGACAATCACTTCAGAGACGGAATTCTTTTCGAGGACTTTCTCTATGGAATCGATCGTTCCAAGGACTGGATAACCATTCACTTGTTTGCCTTGATTTCTAAGATCATCATCGATAAAGCCGACAGGTTTCAGATCCAGGCTGAGATTATTAAGAAACTCCCTGAGGGCATAAACCCCGCCTCTTCCCACTCCATAGATCAAAACATTTCTCCCCTGGAGATGATTCCTCGTTGCATTAAGATGCTGAAGAATGCGGAAAGAACTCCTTGCTACAACCACAAAAAAGAGAAGAAGATTGAAATCAATAATCAATGCGGCTCGGCTGGTGATACCAAAGCCTGGGATGAACCAGAGAAGAAGCGCTGAAGCGGCACATCCAAAAATAACAGCCTTCACCATTCTCATGAGATCATTGATATTCGTGTATCTCCAGGCCCCTCTGTAAAGGCCTGCGAAGTGAAAGATGATAATTTTAGTTGAAAGAACCAGAGCGATAGTAGTCAGGTAGTAATTTTTCACTGGAGCAAAGTTGCCCTCATACCGAAGCAAAAAGGCAAAGTAATAAGAGAGGGAAACAATCCCCATATCCACAAAGACCCTGAGGGCCCTTCGGTTCACAACGGGAGTATTGAAAAGGGGAAGGAGGGCGCCATTGCTAAGGACCTGAATCTCACTATACCCCAACCTGCTTATACCAATATAAGAAGCGACTCCGATTGCGGTAAGAAGAAGGGCGTAATTGATATTCTTGAAATAGACCGATGAGAACGCCAACCCTCCAAGAATTAAAGAGACCCCATAAAGGACCATGACCGCCTTCCTCTTAGTAAATCCTATTTGGAGGAGCCGATGGTGAATATGCTCCCTATCGGCCCTGAACATGCTCCAACCATCGAGGTAGAAGAATCTGATCACATTCTTCTCCTGATCGACATCCAGGATATGAAAAGATTTCAGGAGACGGCGGAACATGGCGAGGAGCGTGTCCATGATTGGAAGACCCAGAGCAAGGATGGGGATCAATATGGCAATGGTCGTGGTCCCTTTTAAACTGCCCTGAAAAGAGAGGATAGAAAGAATGAAGCCAAGAAAGTAGGCCCCCGTGTCGCCTAAAAAAATGGAGGCAGGGTGAAAATTATACTTCAAAAATCCAAGGACGCTCCCGGCGAGGATCGCAGAGAAAAGAGAAATTCCGATATTCTGTTGGAGAAGCGAGATGCCGAAGATCGCGGCACACACAATAAAGGATGTTCCTGCAGCCAGACCGTCCAACCCATCGAGGAGATTGATCGCGTTCGTGATGGCAACCACCCAGAGAACCGTTGCAGGAATGGACCAAATTCCAAGAGAGATCGTTCCAAAAGGCAAGCTGATCGTTTCGATCTTATAAATCGTGAGAGCGACAATGAGCCCGGCGACGATCTGAAATAAGAATTTGACGCTGGGGGGCATCCTCCGGAAATCATCCACCGCGCCCAATCCGAGAACAATGGCCGAGGCGACAAATAACCATACAAACTTGATCTCTCTCAGAAAATGGGTAGGGAAATGAAAGAACCCGATTTGAGAGGCAATAAGAAGAATCAGATTGAAAGAAATAAATATGGATAAACCACCGAGTCTTGGAGTGGGCTGGTCGTGAATCTTCCTCCCGCCTGGGATATCCATTGCCCCAACTTTTATAGCAAAAGATCTCAACAGTGGAGTAAGAAGAAAGGAGAAAACAGAAGCGATAAGAAAAAGGATAAGATATTTAAGCATAGAATAGGTTCATTGAGTTCATTGGGTCCATTGGGTCCATTTAGTTTCTTTGGTTTCTCTGGTTTGTTTGGTTTGTTTGGCCCCGGTGGAATAGGCGCCACATGGAGTAGTTTACCACACTCCACAGAGCGGGCCCTGTTGAATTAGTTTCTTGAAATCATCCTGATACACGAATGAATCACCTATAATCATGTTACCCTTAAATAACCAGATAATTGAATAATTATTCTACAGGGCGGGTCGCATTTCATACCGTACGCTTTCGCTACCCCAGTGAAATGAACCAAATCCGTTTCACGGGGCAGGCAGGACAGGCGGGATAAATTTCCTTGGTTTACTTCTACTCTTTGAACTGGCCTGTGTCAATCCACTCCTTTTTGAGAACTGACCAGAAATCTTCAGCAAGCCCTTTTAAAACATATTCATAAGGAAGCCATCCATAACCCTCCTCACCCCATCCCTTTCCCCATGAATTTCTGATAAGAAGAGCTCCGGTTGTTTCGACCTTTCCATATTTGTTCTTGATCTTCATCTTATCATCATAACCCACTGCCACCACTGCATGGCCTCCCTCAATCCTCTCCTTGGAGGATGGAAAAGGAATCCTGCCTGTCTTTTCGGCCTGCTCAATAGAGCTGTAAACCGTAAAACCAAACATGGCTGGATGGCTTGAACCAAGATAGGTCTTTACCTTTTTAAGAATTTCTTCTGCCTTCGCGCCCGGTGGATCGTGCCTGAAGTATTTAATGGTCTGATAGTTCTGGGCAAAAGCATAACAGAAGGCAGGGGGTTCTTTATCAAACTCTTTTTCATCATCACTATACGGCCAATACTCCTCAGGCGGCGCTCCAAAGAGCACCATGGCTCCCATGGTTTTTCGCAGGTAGGCTCCTGTATCCCCCTTCTGCTTCATAAGATTGCGCGTAACCTTGTAGAGAAAAAGTCGTGAAGCATCGATATGCCTTCCAAAAGATTTTCTCTCATAATATTCAATCACTCCGGCCCCTGCATGGGCCGTGCAGGAACCGAGCGTCACCTGATCCTCGACAGGCGAGCACCAATTCCTCAGATCCATGGATCCCGGAAGACCCTTGGATTTAAGCGCCCTGGTAGGTTCAAGGACCGTTTTCACCTCTTCGGTATTCTCCGTATAGTCCCTGAAATCCGGATAATCCGGA
>Ga0210051_1000175_pt1 | contig 51554 bp, 63 predicted proteins | sample CryGey092014_all_FD_185464 | JGI IMG/M metagenome (GOLD analysis project Ga0210051, IMG submission 185464) | Groundwater microbial communities from aquifer - Crystal Geyser CG23_combo_of_CG06-09_8/20/14_all (SPAdes) (version 2) | ecosystem: Environmental > Aquatic > Deep subsurface > Groundwater...
CAAACACTCGCCGCACGGCAAGCGCAGGCCGTAGCCGGCGCGACAGGTGGTGTAAAAAGTCCGCAGGTTGGCCGCGAGCCGCAGCCAGAAACAACTGAACAAATATTGGCGAGCTATGGGCACGAGCCTTCAGCAATAGCGAGAATGAGCACGGCAGAAAAACAAGCAACATTAGCCAGAGGTCCCCTGCCAGGCAGCAAAGCCGCTGCAGGCCGCGCGGCAGGCCAGGATGGGTTGCGAGGTCTTGATAATGCATTGGTTGAGATAATGGCGTTGAAAGCCGAATCAGGTAATATAAAAATTGTAAATTTTCATCCAAATGCAGGCATCGGGCCAAGATATACAGTAAATGTTGAAGAGTTGGATGAAGAATTTGTAAGGAGGTATATAGAGGAGGTGGCTGCAAGTCCTGAATCTATAGACAGCGATAAGGGTTTGGTATACATATCCTATAGTGATGGCGAGTGCGCTGTAATGGTGTATACAGCTGCAATTGCTCAACAAACAGGAAGTATCTTTGCCCTGGCAACAGGCGAGCCGATGACGCAAGATGAGGCGCTGGCTGCGATAAAAAGGTTTTTTGAAAAACGCAACAGAGACCGTTGCGAAAACGTTTTGGTATTTCCTGATGGTACAATAGATTTAAAAGATTATGAAGGCCATATCGATGACATCAGGAGTATGCTTGCAGGAGATGAATTTTTAGTTTTAGAACAACCTGAACATGTAGAAGGCGGTATTTTATATAGAGAGTTAGATATATGGCCTGCAACCCAAGCCGCTGCAACAGGCAGGGAAATTGCCACTGCTGTTAGGGATGCGCTTAATCATCAGCATATAGAGGCTGTTGCTGTCCTGGAAAATGTCAGGCAGGCAGGCGATCTGGACGGCATCAAAGAGGTAGTGGATGGATATAGGGAAGGAGTTGATTTGTCTGCCAAAGCAGCAAAAAATGTGGCAGATGCAGATCAGGCCAACAGGCTTACACGTGAAGTGTTATACACCCTTGAAGATGAATTTGAAATAGCCGAGGCCTTTTATAATGGCGAATTTTTTAATGCGCCGACTGCTGACGAGGCTGTTAAATTAGTTGCGGGCTATGTAGAAAGCGTTAAGGAAAGATTGGCAAAAGCAGAAGAAAAAGTTAACATCGCTGCAGAGGCGGAGAAGAGAAATGCCCTTATATCAGGTCTTGATGCTGATAGTACAAGTAGAGTTAAGCGCATGCTTGTACGCATCGGGTTTTATGATGATGAGGAACATATAAAAATTATTGATGGAGAATTGACTTTTGAAGCGCTTGAACAGGCGCGGCAACTGTATAGCATTGTAATTACGCAGGACAATGCTAATGATCCGCTGAATATGTATATGCAGGATTCCGAAGGAGTACAACAGATGTCTGTAGCAGCAAACATTGAAGATTTGAAAAAACAGGTTGAAGCATGGATCTCCGTATAATAATTATTGCTTGACAATATTTTTATAGTAGTATAAACTGAATACAATTAAATAACAGGCAGTTTTCAAGGGGAAGCCCGTTGGAATCGGGCGCGGCCCCGCCACTGTATATCCTGTTTTTCTAGAAATTAAACGCTGGAAAAACAGGAGAAGTCAGGATACCTTAGAACTGCTTAAAGAAATTTTAAATGCGTTCTTGCGAAGGGCAAGGAGGCGGATTTTTTATTTTATGAAAAAAGTCATATTCTTCCTAATCATACTTCTTTGCGCAAATACTGCTCATGCAGAATACTCCCGCATCGTATCGCTTGCTCCGTCAATAACATCAGAGTTGTATGATTTGGGTGTTGAGGATAAACTAATAGGTGTGACTTCACATTGTAAGGCGCCAGGTAAAGATGTTGTCGGAACCCTCCTGGATATAAACCTCGAAAAGATAATTTCTCTTAAACCTGACCTGATTTTAGCTACAAACGAATGGAATAGCGATAACTCGATATCCAAGCTTAAGCAACTTGGGCTTAATGTAATTGTATTCGGTAGGCAGGATAATTTTCAAAAGGTTTGTGAAGATTTCGTCAAACTTGGCGAAATAATCGGCAAAAAACCTGCTGCTGAAAAAATGGCGCAGGATATAGTTAAACAGGCCAATGATATCCTTAGTAAATCAAAAAATACTGTTACCAAAAAAGTGTTATGGCAGGTTAATGCCAAGCCGCTTATTACTATAGGTAAGAGCGCCCTTGCCTCAGACCTTTTAAGATTTGCAGGTTATGGAAATTTATTTTTAGATATAAATAGGCCTTATTCGCGCGTAAGTTATGAAGAGGCTGTAAAAAGAGATCCTGATGTAATAATACTGGCAGGTATGGGTAATGTTATGCAAGAAGAGAAGGAATATTGGTTTAAGTTTAAGAATGTAACCGCTGTAAAACAAAATAGGATTTTTATTTTGGATCCGTATAAAAGCTGCCAGCCAACGCCTGTTAAATTCCTGCAGGCGCTAAAAGAGATTGTAGGTTTGATAAATTATGAATAAAAAAATTATTCTATTATTGCTTCTGGTCTTATTTTTAGGTATAGTCATAATTATATCGCTTTTTTGCGGGGTAGATAACAGTGACCCATCGCAGGCAGCGGTTATTATATGGCAATTAAGGCTGCCTCGAGTGCTTTTGGCGCTTTTGGTGGGCGCAGGCCTTGCTTCGGCAGGCGCTGTATTTCAGGCGCTTTTACGAAATAGCCTGGCTGAGCCGTATACATTGGGCGTGTCAAGCGGCGCTGCGCTGGGCGCTTCATTAGGTATGTTGTTTCGGTTAAGCAGTATTTACACAACAGTATTTGCGTTTATAGGAAGCCTTTTGACGATATTTTTGGTTTACACCATAGCCGCGAGAAAAAGATTTTCAAATTCTTCACTGATATTAGGCGGGGTAACACTTGGATTTTTGTTTTCATCTATAGTTCTCTTAATAATCGCTATGGTAAGGCAAGAAGGTATTTCAAACGCAGTGATATGGTTGATGGGCGATTTATCAAGCGCTTCACCTCAGGCGATATTTCTGACAGCTGTATTTGTATCAGGCGGTATTTTGGCGTTTTTTTTACTGGGCAGGGATGTGGACCTTATCTGTTTAGGCGAAGAAAAAGCCATGCATATAGGCCTGGATGTCGAAACTATAAAGAAAATACTTTTTTTTATAGCCTCCCTTGTTACAGCTGCATGCGTTTCTGCAAGTGGAATAATAGGTTTTGTGGGTTTGATAATTCCGCACATAGGACGTTTTATGTTTGGGCCTAAGCACCGCGTATTGTTTATTGCTGTCAGTCTTTTGGGAGCTGGATTCTTGATTTTATGCGACACGATAGCGCGCACAGTAGCACTTCCTTTGGAATTGCCTGTAGGCGTTATCACAGGCATATTCGGCGGCATATTCTTTTTAGGGCTTTTGATAAAGGCAAAAAAATGGTAGATGTAAAAAATATATACTGCGGGTACGATAAAAAAGAGGTTATAAAAGGCGTGTTTTTTTCCGTCGAGAAAGGCAATTTTACAGGCATTATCGGCCCTAATGGCGCGGGAAAGACAACACTTTTCAGGGCCATGACAGGCGCATTGCCTTTATATAAAGGAACTATAACATATAGGAATAATGATATATCAAAAATATCCGCAAGAGAGCTTGCCAAAGATATGGCGGTCATACCTCAGATAGTTTCTGTGCCTTTTTCATTTACAGTTAGTGAGTTTGTTTTCATGGCAAGGTTTGCTCATTTGGGCAGGTTCCAGGCGCCTGGCAAGGTTGATTATGACGCAGTAGATCAGGCGCTTCGGTCAGCGGGTGTTGCGCATTTAAAAAATAGGGATATTAATGAGCTCTCAGGAGGCGAGAGACAGATGGCGATGCTTGCTCAGGGCTTTGCGCAATCGCCGAAGATTTTACTTCTGGATGAGCCGACAGCGCATCTTGATATAAAGCATCAGGTTGCGATAATGAATATCCTTGAAAAGTTAAATAAAGAGCGCGGCCTGACAGTTGTAGTTATTTTGCACGATTTGAATTTAGCGGCAGAGTATTGCAATAATCTTATTTTGCTTAATGAAGGAAAAATTCATAAGAAAGGAGGGGTTAATGAGGTATTGACTCAAGATGTTATTGAAGAGGTTTATAAAACATTTGTAGCTGTAGATAGAAATCCTGTATCAGGAAAACCGTATTGCCGCATAGTCAAAGGAAATCCCCGTGTAATTCGGGGCGCTGCCCAGCAACGGTAATGGCTTTAAAAGGCTTTAGCCCGGACTATTGGCTGTGAAGGTAAGTATTCTCTTGGGAGGAGAAAATGAAGAAAAGTCAAAATTTAAAGTTTTTAGTTTTAAGTTTTAGTTTTGCGTTTTGCGCTTTTAGTTTTATATTAAGTTGCTTTGCCGAACAGTCCGATAATAAATATGACCTTGGAAAAATAACAGTAACACCTTACCGGTACGAAGAATCATTGGGTGCAATTCCTGCCAGCGTCACTATAATAACCAAAGAAGACATAAAAGGTTCAAACGCAGAAAAAGCAATAGACGTTATCAGGTCAACTACAGGCCTGTCTGTGCGCGATTATTACGGAAACGGCACTACTTCAGCAGTGGATATCGCAGGTTTCGGCGAACAGGCAGCGCTTAACACGCTTGTTTTGATAGACGGCAGGCGCGCAAATGACGTTGATTTAAGCGGCGTTGACTGGAGCCAGATACCTCTTGACAGAGTTGAGCGCATTGAAATTTTAAGAGGAGGCTCAGCAGCTGTTTTATACGGAGACAATGCCTCAGCCGGCGTAATCAATATAATCACCAAAAAAGGCAGCAAAGAGCCAAAAGTAAAGACGCAGGTTGCAGCAGGCAGCTATGATATGAATAATGAAAAATTGTCTTTAGAAGGTAGCCATGATGACAAATTTACTTATTGGCTTGATATAGGCCGCGATTCCACCCATGGTTACCGCAAGAATACATTTGCTAAAAATAAAGATTTCGGGTCCAAACTCGAATATAAATTTACCGACAGCGTTTCGATGTATTTTAATGCAGGCCTGCATGATTCAAGCTTCGGCCTGCCCGGGGCGCTTTTCCAGCATCACATAGAAGAGAATAGCAGGCAATGGGCCCGTTACGGCAAGGACCATACCAATAATAAGGATTATTATTTAGCGCTCGGCAATAAAACAGATTTTTTTGACGCCGGCAATTTTAGCGTGGATTTTAATTACCGCAGGAAGGATACCGATTCATACTTTCCGACGGCAAACAATGACACCATGAGAAATGAGATTAGAACATACGGGATACTGCCTAAGTACGTATTAGAAAACGCTGTATTGGGTTATGGCAATAAGATGATAACAGGCCTTGACTGGTACAAGGTTTTTTACACCTCAAAAAACTATACCCCTCCCAACGACATAAATCTGAAAAATTACAACAATATCAAAAAGGATTCCACGGCCGGTTATATACAGGATGAATTATCCATATCAGAGCAATTGACTCTGGTTGGCGGTTATCGTTATGAGGCAGCGCGTTACGCGTTTAATTATCATGATGTTACAGGCACCAACCCTAACCGCGACACAAAGCTTAAGCCGCACAGGCAGGCGTTTAATTCAGGCGTTTCTTATAATTATCAGGACGATTCAGCGGTATTTTTTAACTTTTCAAAAAGTTTCAGGTTTCCTGAGGTTGACGAGTTTACAGGCCAGAACAACGCCAGTTTTCAGCAATTTATTAACACAGATCTTAAGCCGCAATCCGTAATAAATTATCAAGCTGGAGTGCGCCATAGGTTTAATGATAAACTGAATAATAGCCTGTCAATATACAGGATGAAGGTAAGAGATTATATTTATTATAATCCTACCGGCGGAGTATGGGGTTTTGGCGAGAATGAAAACTATGATAAAACTGTTCATCATGGTATGGAGTATCATGTTGACGCAAAGCCTACTGACGCTCTGGGTATTTTTGCAAACTACACATTTACACAGGCGCGTTTTGACGGCGGCCAATACGCCGGCAATGATATACCGATGGTTCCGCGGCACAAGTTAGGCGTGGGCTTGAGGCTTTTATTATCCGATGATTTGACATTGAATATAATTGATACATATATGGACAAAAGATATTTTATTAATGATCAGGCCAATGCGGTTTCACGTTTAAACGGTTACTTGGTTGCGGATGCAAATCTTTCATGGCGCCGCGATAATCTGGGGATCACATTCGGCGTTAATAATCTTTTAAATAAGCAATATTCCGAATATGCGGTATACGCCACTGATTCCAGCAATGCCTTTGCCTGGGATAAGGCCTATTACCCGAGCCCGGAGCGGAATTTTAATCTCAAGGTTGACTACGCCTTTTAACAGGTGTACAATTATGCTATGCTTTCAATATTTATAGCGTATATTGCTGAGATTTTATTCAGCAAGCCGAAGCAGTTTCTGCGGCCTGCTGAAGCTATAAACTCCATAACATCAAAAATTGAGAATTATTTAAGACGTCGCGCCAGAAACGCGAAATTAGCAGGGGTATGCCTTGTTTTGGTTGTAGCAGGCATTGTTTTTCTGGCAGTAGAGTTTATTGTTTGGGATTTTGGCCTTCTTGGCCGAGCGCCTGGAGTCATTGCCAAGGCTATATTTATATATATGGCGCTTTCAATTAAAAGCGTAAATATCGGACTCACTAAACTTAAAGACGCTGCAAGAGGCATTGACAATGATCAATTGATAAGAAACAGGTTGGACCTGGTTTCTGAAAATACACTAAAAGACATTGTAGGCGTATTGTTTTATACGTTTTTTGCAGGCGTTGGATTTATGTGGGTTTACAAATCGTTAAACATGCTTTGTAATTCCATAGGCCATAAGAGCAGGCACAGTGAAGATTTAGGATGGTTTGTTTTACGGCTAGAGGCAATATTTAACTACGTGCCGTCAAGGATTTGCGTTCTTCTTGTGCCTTTTGCTTCCTATATGAGTAAAATGGGTTTTAAGAATAGTTTCTATTCTGCAAGCAGAGAAGGCATTGCCAATAACGCGCCTTGCGAGGCAGCGTTTGCCGGGGCCCTTGGGGTTCAGTTAGGAGGCCTGGTTTATTATGGCGGAATGCCTGCGCACAGGCCATATGTCGGAAAAACCGTTAATGAATTAAATCAAGGCCTTGTAGAAAAGGCATTAAAGATTATGTATGCTGCATCTTTTATTATGATATTGGCGATGATAATAGTCAATTACTTCTGGAATGTCCTTTAGCAGGATATGGCCGCTAAACGTATAAATAAATATTGCAAATTTTATCCCTGCCATAAAAAATTAGAGGATTGCACGTTTTGCTGGTGCCCGTTTTACCCGTGCCTCAAAAAGAAACGTGGGTATTATGTGCATTCCAAAAAGACAGGCAAAAAGATATGGGCGTGCGATAAATGCGGTTGGATACATAAAAAAAGTACCGTCGACAAAATATTCAAATCAATCAGGGTGCGTAGTGACTTTTGATAATAATATAAAAATCGCGTTTATAATATCCGTATTTTTTCACAGCATTATATTTTTTGCGTGGCCGGCTATAAATATATTGCTGCCAAAAAAGCCTGTGGAACAATTCGAAATCACTTACGCCAAGATTAAAGATTTCAAAACGTTTCCCAGAAAGAAGTATGAGCCTGCTCCGAAACAGGTTATTGAAAAAAAAGTTCCTCCTGAAAAGCCTGCCCCTGCACCTGCGCCTGAACCTGCTAAAATCGATTCTGTTATACCGCCTTTGCCTAAAGGCGTGGAAAAACTTCCGGCATACCTTGATTATGTCCAGTCAGTGCGCGAAAGAATAAAGAGAAGGGCTAATTCAATGTATAGCCCGGCCTATCAGGCAGGAGATGTGCTTTTGAATTTTGTGCTGCTTTCTGACGGCAGGCTTTCGGTTCTTAAAATAATTAATGAGCGTTCCTCCCAGGATGAGAGGCTGCGCCGTATTGCGCAGTCAGCCATAGAGAACGCCGCGCCCTTTAATCGATTCCCGCAAGACCTTGAATACAATCAGCTTTCCTTCAGCGTTATCATATCCTTCGAATAATCTAATTTTTTAGGTTCTTTTAATTGACATTATATTATTATATATGTTATAATTGCCTAAATAATGTTAATGTAATCCCTCGCCACAAGTTGTAATAGCAGGTGGCTCGGGATTAAATTTTCAAAACGAGATAACTCGAAAATTTAAGGAGGTGTGTGAGCAATGCCAACAGTTGAAATCGGCCATAATGAACCGCTTGAAAAGGCCTTGCGAAGGTTTAAAAAAAAGATCGAGCGCGAGGGGATTTTAAAGCAGCTTCGCGCGCGAAAGCACTACGAAAAGCCAAGCGTACGCAAAAAAAGAAAAAGACAGGAAGCCAGAAGAAAAAAGAGATAATTTTTAACCTACCATGATAAGAGAACCGGCGGTAGCAGGGCAGTTTTATCCGGGCGCAAAGCCCGAGCTTTTTAAAATGGTGAGCGGCCTTGTTAATAAGAATGCAACGCAAAAAAAAGCCTTAGGCATTGTTTCTCCCCATGCCGGATTTATATACTCAGGCATTGTTTCCGGCGCTGTTTTTTCCGGGGTAAAACCAGCAGCGTCTTATATAGTTATAGGCCCCAATCATACAGGCCGCGGCAGGCCTTTTAGTTTAATGAAAATCGGCGCCTGGCTTACGCCTTTTGGCAGGATCCAGGTAAATAAGCGGCTTGCCGGAGATTTACTTAAACGTTCAAGGTTTCTTCAGGATGACCCTGTTGCCCACGCTTTTGAGCATTCGGTTGAAACGCAGATTCCGTTTGTGCAATTTGTAAATGAAGGCGCAACATTTGTCCCCATAATACTGTCTAATGCCGGCGTTGATATTTACAGGGAGATAGGCAATGATATCGCCGAATCCATCAAACAATATCCTTCGGATGTTTTGATAGTGGCCTCTTCCGATATGACGCATTATGAACAACAGAAGATTGTCGTTGATAAAGATAAGGAAGCTATAAATGCCATCCTGGAATTGGACGAAGAGAAGCTTTTAAAGAAAATAAAGGATTTTGATATTTCTATGTGCGGTTACGCGCCTGTCGTTGTGATGTTGTGCGCCGCAAAAAAGCTCGGAGCAAAGCATGCCGAGCTTGTAAAATACCAGACAAGCGGTGACGCCTCAGGCGATTATTCTGCGGTTGTAGGTTATGCGGGGATTATAGTTTCATGAGGAATGTATTATGGATGAGATAAAGAAAAAAATAGACGAAAGCTGGAAAAACAGCGCAGAAAAAGAAAAAAGCGTTCAAAATGAACCTGCGCCCAAACAAGATTTTAAAATGAGTTTTCCTGTGTTTGTTTCAAGTTTGGGCATGCAGGCATTAGCGGCGCTTGGCGAGATGGAAAACCCACTTACCAAAAAGAAAGAACTTGATTTAGAGCAGGCTAAATATATGATAGAAATTATAGAGATACTTCAGGAAAAGACCAAGGGCAACCTGACATCCGAAGAATCGCAGATGATTGAAGGACTCTTGTATCAGCTGCGGATGCTGTACGTAAGCAAAGCAAAATAATGGCGATAATAAATATAATTTTATCTTTAATAGTTATAGGCCTTGTGGCTGTGATGCTGGTATTGGTAAGCGAGCGCCTGAAACAGATGTCGTCTAAGATTAATGAATCTGAGGCAGGCGTTGGCCGGCGCCTGGATAATACGGCAGGCGTAATCGGCAACCTGCAGAATACCTTAGGCAGGCTTGAGAAAACCAACGAGCATATAGTCAATATCAGCAAAGATATATCCGGCCTGCAGAACCTTTTGCGCGCGCCCAAATTCCGCGGAGAGATGGGAGAGACGCTTTTAGGAAACCTGCTTGAACAGGTTTTGCCAAAAAACCATTATAAATTGCAGCATCAGTTTAAGACAAAAGATACGGTTGACGCGGTTATAATACTAGGCGATAACCTTGTGCCGGTTGACGCTAAATTTCCGCTTGAAAATTTTCAAGCCTTTATGAATGCCCAGACAGAGGATGATAAAAATTCTTATCACAGGAAGTTTATATCAGATGTTAAGATGCGCATAAACGAAATAGCAGGCAAATATATATTGCCCGACGAGGGCACGTTTGATTTCGCGCTCATGTATATACCGGCTGAAAATGTTTATTACGAGACAACCATTAAGGAGGATATGCTCTCGTATGCCCTTGCCAAAAGGGTTATCCCTGTATCCCCGAATACTTTTTACGCCTACCTTCAGGTTATACTATTGGGTTTAAAAGGCATGCAGGTTGAACGCAATGCCAAGGATATACTTGCCAATATAAGCCGTATGCAGCAGGACCTTGTGAAATTCAGCGAGGACTTCAGGCTTGTGGGAGGCCATATTAAAAATGCGAATAATAAGTTTGATGAAGCCGAGAAAAGGCTTGAGAGGTTTCAGGACAAAATAGGGCATATCGCGTAGCATGAAAAATATTTCAAAGTATCTGAAGATTGCGGTCAGCCTGGCGCTTTTAGCGGCGCTTTTCTGGATTATGCGGGATAAGCTTTCAGGCATCGTAAGCATAATAGCGCATGCAAAAAAACCTTTTATCGCGATGTCGGTAGGTATATTTGTTTTGTGTATGATATTGCAGTCGTTCAGGCTGAAATTGCTGCTGGATGCGCAGGGCGTTCACATTGCTATAAGGGATGTGACGTTTCTTACTTTTATAGGCCAGTTTTTTAACAATTTTATGCCTACGTCAATAGGCGGGGATGTTATCAAGGCATATTATGCTTCAGGCGGCACAAAAAAGAAGCTGGAAACGTTTACTTCCGTATTGATAGACAGGGTGCTTGGCGTTATTACGCTTTCATGGATAGCCCTGGCGGCTTTATTTTTGTATCCTGACGATATAGCAAATAAAATAGTTGTTGTTATTATAATTATAATGTGCGTTATCGGCACTGTTTTTACAGCGGTAATTTTTAACAAGAAGGCCGCCAGGATAATAGTATTTTTTGAAAGATTTTTCAAATCACCCAGGATAAAGGATCAGCTTCAGCGCCTGTATGAGGCAACGCATAAATACAGGCATCACAAGATGCTCCTGCTGCACGCGATCTGGATTTCTTTTGTAGCGCAGCTTATGTTTTTTTATATGGCGTATCTTTTGGCTATAGCCATTTCATCAGGAGTTTCTTTTACATTCCTGATGCTTAACATGCCTGCTATAAGCGCAGCGAGCATGCTGCCTTCTTTAAACGGCCTGGGGATACGAGAGAGCGGGTTTGTATATTTTCTCGGAGGCGTTATGGGTAAAACAAATGCCTTTGCTCTTTCATTGCTGTATCTGGGCGTTATGCTTGTCATGAGCCTGGTGGGCGGGGTTATATTTTTGTTCAAAAGGGAATTTAAGCACATAATTAAGGTTACGAATGTTACGAAGGGTACCTGAGGTTACGGAGGTTACATTTTAAAGAGTAACCTTCGTAACATTAGGTAACATCAGGTAACCTTCGTAACCTCTCAAACAAGGAGGATATTTTAAATGATAGATAAGGATCTGTTGGACATATTGGCGTGCCCTGCGTGCAAAGCGGATATAAAATTAGTAGGGGAAAAGTTGATCTGCCAAAACCCGGCTTGCGCCTTGCGTTATCCTATTAAGGATGGCATTCCGATAATGTTAATAGACGAAGCTGAAAAATCGGAGAAAAATAATGTTTAAGGGTTAGTAAGGGTGATATGGGTTAGAAAGGGTTAGCAAGGGAAAAAATAAAAAATTCCCCTACTAACCCCTGCTAACCCTTACTACCCCCTGCTAACCCCTAAACGAGGAGAACTTCATGTGCAAGATTTTAATTATACACGGCCCGAACCTGAACCTGCTCGGCACTCGCGAGCCGGATATATACGGTAAATTGAGCATAGCAAGGATAAACAAGGACCTAACAGCGCTTGCAAAAAAGAATAAAGTGCAAATCGTTATCGCGCAGTCAAATCATGAGGGCGAGATTGTTGATTTAATACAAAAAGCAAAGGGTAAATTTAATGCCATACTTATAAATCCTGCCGCGTATACTCATACCAGCGTCGCTATACGCGACGCGATTGCTGCTGTCGGCGTGCCGACGGTTGAGATTCATTTGTCGAATATTTACGCGCGCGAAGAATTCAGGCGCACATCGCTTATCTCTGCGGTTGCTGTAGGGCAGGTGAGCGGTTTTGGGGTAAATAGTTATACCCTGGGGCTTCTGGCGGCTATTGAGGTAGCGAAAAACGTAAAGCGAAAAGCGTAAGACAATGAACCCTGTAAGTTCTTTGAAAAAAAGGCTCAAAACGGAAAATCTGGATGCCTTGTTTGTTTCTCATCCTGCTAATGTATCTTATCTTAGCGGTTTTTCAGGAAATGAATCTTATATACTGGTTACGCGCGGCAAAGATTTTTTTATCACGGATTTCAGGTATTACCAGCAGGCGCGTTTGGAATTAAAGGATTTTTCGATAGAGCTCACAGGCGAAGTAAATCATTTTGACCTGATAGCCGGATTGATAAAAAAAGGCAGGTTAAAGCGCGTAGGATTTGAGGCAAAGCATATAACTTACGGCGAGGTCGGCAAGATCAGGGATAGGCTAAATGGCCAGGAATTTTTGCCTGTTTTTGATTTTATAGAGGATATGAGGGTTATTAAAAGCGCCCGGGAGCTTGAGATTATCAGCCGGTGTATACAAATAAACCTGACGGCATTAAAGGATTTAAAAAACAGGATCGCGCCTGATAAAGAAGAGTCTGAAATAGCGGCTTTAATGGAATATAAAATGAAACTTGCCGGCGCGCTGCGGCCGGCCTTTGATACCATAGTGTTATCAGGTAAAAATTGCAGTATGCCGCATGGCGCCCCTGGAGCCAGGCCTATAAAAAACAACCATGTGGTTTTAGTGGATAGCGGGGTATATTTTAACGGGTATAATTCTGATTTGACAAGGATGTTTTTATTAGGTAAAATACCACCTATTATAAATAAGATATTAAGTGTAACGCAAATGGCTCAGGAGATAGCAATAGGCGCTGTAAGGCCGGGCATAACAGCCTCGGTGGTTGATATGGCGGCAAGGGATTATATAGCAAAAAAAGGTTTTGCCAGAAACTTCGGGCATTCTCTGGGCCATGGCGTTGGAAGAGAAGTCCATGAGGCGCCGCAGATATCAGCAAGATCAAAAACCATATTAAAGCCGGGTATGATTTTTACTGTAGAACCGGGAATATATATACCGGGCTCAGGCGGCGTAAGATTGGAAGATATGGTTTTGGTGACAGAGAAAGGGGTAAAGGTCCTGTCGAGATGATCTCAGCAAATAAATTTAAAAACGGGATAACAATAGTTTTAGACGGCACATTATATGCTATAATATGGTTTCAGCCGGTTAAGCCGGCAAAAGGCGGCGGCTTTGTGCGCGCAAGATTAAAATCCTTAAAAGACGGTTCAGTGCTAGAGAGGAATTTTAAATCTGAAGATATGGTCCAGGAGGCCTTTATCGAGGACAGGCAGCTGCATTATCAGTATAGTTCCGGAGATCTTTATCATTTTATGGACCTGGAAACCTATGAGGACTGTATATTGTCAAGGCAGATATTAGGCGATGCGGCAAATTTTCTTAAAGAAGATACGCAGATATCAGGAAGCCTTTACGATGGCAAGATAATAGATATTAAATTGCCGACAACCATAGAACTTAAAATTACATATACAGAACCCGGGGTAAAGGGCGACACAGCGCGGCAGTCATTAAAACCCGCAACGCTTGAAACGGGCGCGGTTGTGCAGGTGCCTTTGTTTGTAAACGAAGGCGATGTGATAAAGATAGATACTCGTACTTACGAATATTCAGGGAGGGCATAATGAACATCAAGGAAATCAAGGAAGTTATTGCGCTGATGAATGAAAACAATCTGACAGAGATTGAAATAGAAAAGGACGGGTTGAAATTGCGCCTTAGAAAATCAAACGGTTCGATAAGCAGCGAGCTTTCAGCAGCTGCCGCGCCGCATGTTGCTGCTGCCCTGCCTGCGCAGGCAGGGCCTGTATCCTTAAAGGCAGCTGAAACAGCTGCGGCAAAAGGTTTGGTTGAGATAAAATCTCCGATGGTCGGCACATTTTACAGGGCGCCCGCGCCTGACGCTGCGCCTTATGTGCAGGAAGGCCAGGTTATAGAGGTTGGCCATGTTGTGTGTATTGTGGAAGCCATGAAGCTTATGAATGAGATAAAATCAGAAGTAAGAGGTAAAGTGGTTAAGATAGCCGTTGATAACGCGGATCCTGTTGAATTCGGGCAGGTAATATTTTTAATAGATCCGGGGAAATAAATGTTCTCAAAAATACTTATAGCAAATAGAGGGGAAGTGGCGCTCAGGGTTATACGCGCGTGCAAGGAGCTTGGCATCAAGACCGTTGCGGTTTACTCTGAGGCAGACGTGGATTCTATGCATACGTATTTGGCTGATGAGGCCGTTTGTATTGGCCCGGCGCAGAGTGCCAACAGTTACCTGAATATACCGGCGATTATCAGCGCTGCGGAAATTACAGATGTCGAGGCGATACATCCCGGATATGGTTTTCTTGCTGAAAACGCGCATTTCGCGGAGATATGCCAGTCGTGCAAGATAAAATTTATAGGGCCTACGCCGGAAAATATGCGCCTTATGGGCGATAAAATAATTGCCAAGGACACAATGAAAAAAGCAGGGGTGCCGACTATACCAGGCTCGCCATCCGCAGTAAAGACAAAAGAAGAGGCTATAAAGATTGCCCAGAAAATAAAATATCCTGTCATAATAAAGGCATCCGCAGGCGGCGGCGGCAAGGGCATACGCGTGGCTCATAACGATGTGCGGCTTATAAGCGCGTTTATGACAGCCCAGACAGAAGCGGAAGCGGCTTTCGGAAACCCTGAAGTTTACATAGAAAAATATATCGAACACCCGCGCCATGTGGAGATACAGATTATGGCTGATGAGCATGGCAATGTTGTGCATCTTGGCGAGCGTGATTGCACAATCCAGAGAAGGCATCAGAAGCTTATAGAGGAAAGCCCGTCTCCTGCAGTTGACGCCAAGCTGCGTAAAAAAATGGGGGATATGGCTGTGCGCGGGGCTAAGGGCGCCGGCTATAAAAACGTCGGCACAATGGAATTTTTACTTGATACAGATGGCAGTTTCTATTTTATGGAAATGAATACGCGCATACAGGTTGAGCATCCTATTACGGAAATGGTTACAGGCATTGATATAGTAAAGGAGCAGATACGCATAGCAGCAGGCGAAAAACTTAAAATTAACCAGGATAGCATCGAGTTTAAGGGCTGCGCCATAGAGTGCCGCATAAATGCTGAAGATCCTGACAATAATTTTATGCCTTCGCCAGGCAAGATAATTACGTTTCATGTTCCGGGCGGCCCGGGCGTGCGCGTAGACACCCATGTTTATCAGGGATATTCCATACCGCCTTATTATGATTCCATGATAGGCAAGTTAATCTGTTATGCCAAGACAAGGCAGGAGGCAATAAGGGTAATGCGGCGCGCATTGGATGAATATGTGGTTGATCCGATAAAGACAACCATACCTTTTCATAAAAAGGTTTTTTCCAACCAGAAATTCATACAAGGAAAGTTTTATACTGATTTTGTGGAAAAGATGATGGAAGAGGAGAAAAAATTATGATCGGCGAGAAAGAAACAAAAACAGATATGGGCAAGATTAAAATTCACTCCAAGGCCATAAGGTCAATAGCGGCTATAGCAGCCATGGAAGTCGAAGGCGTTTTGATGATATATTCCGGCAGCCTCGGTAAAATTCTTGAAATTATAGGAAAAGATATGAATTTTATGGCGATAAAGGTCGACTTAAAAGCCAACAATGAAATAGATATGTCTGTTGCCATTGCAGTTGAGTATGGCCGCGATATACCGAAGGTCGCCGCGGATGTTCAGGAAAATATAAGGTATAGCCTTGAAAAAATGACAGGCCTGATACCTGTCAATATAGATGTAAAGGTAAAGACGATAGAAAAGAAAAAGTAAAAATTTGCCCCTCGTCACTAAACGTGATAGCGGGTGACTCGGGACGAATTTTTAAGACGGGATAACGGAAAAATTCGGAGGTGCAATATGAGGACATTTAATTGGGTGGTATGGTTTGTATGCACGATTATATTCATATTTCTTGGCGCCCTGCTTCTGGTTTTTTCAGCCCATCTGAAGGGCTGGATAAACATAGAGTTCTTCTTTATGTACCTTAAAAATCAACCGGATTTATGGCTTATTTCAGGGTTTACAGGCATACTGATGGTAATTATCACGTTTTCTGTCAGTAAGATTATGCTAGGGCGGTTTCAACGGGAAAGGACCATAGCGTTTAATAACCCCGAGGGCACGGTAACTATTTCATTGTCCGCCATAGAGGATTTAATAAAAAAAGTTGCCAGGCAAATCAGCGAAGTCAAGGATTTACGCTGCGACGTAAAAGCCAACAAAAAAGGTTCCATACAGATTACAGCAAGGCTTACTTTGTGGTCAGAGGCTAATATACCGGAAGTTACAGAAAATATACAGGGCCTTATAAAAAACAAGGTTCAGGATATGCTGGGTTTAGAAGAGGTTGTTACCTGTTCAGTGCATATATCCAAGATAGTGCACAGGGAAGATTTTAAAAAGAAAAAAACAGACAGCAAGCATGAGATTAACGAAGAATCGTTTCATGGCGCAATAGAATACGGAGTTCAGGAAAGGAAAAAAGCAAAATGAAGATAGGGATTTTAACAGGAGGCGGCGACTGCCCGGGATTAAACCCTGTAATAAGGGCAGTTGTGAGAAAGGCAATAGTTGATAAGCACGAAATAACAGGAATAAAAGACGGATGGCGCGGTATGATAGAAAATAACAGCATGCCTTTAAATCTTGATAACACATCAGGTATCCTGCATATAGGCGGTACTATACTAGGTACATCAAGGACCAATCCGTATAAAAAAGAAGGCGGAGTTGAAAAGGTGAAACAAACCTTTAAGGCGCTGAAGCTTGGCGCGCTTATTGCCGTGGGCGGAGAAGATACGCTTGGCGTAGCAAGCAGGCTTGTCAAAGAAGGCCTTAATGTGGTTGGGGTGCCGAAAACAATAGATAATGATCTAGACCAGACCGAATATACATTTGGTTTTGACACGGCTGTAAATATAGCAATGGAGGCAATAGACCGGCTTCATACAACAGCGTGCAGCCATCACAGGGTGCTTGTTGTTGAGATAATGGGCAGGCATGCAGGATGGATAGCCCTTCATGCAGGCATAGCAGGGGGCGCGGATTCTATACTTCTTCCTGAGAAGCCTATTGATTTAAACAAGGTTTGCGATGTTATAAAGGCGCGCAGAGAAAGAGGAAAATTATTCAGCATTATAGCTGTGGCAGAGGGCGCGCAATTTCAGGAATCTGATTTGGTGCTGCAGAAAAAAGAACTTGACGCGTTTGGCCATGTGCTCTTAGGCGGTATAGGCGCGACCCTTGCCAAAAAGATCGAGGAGAAAACAAAGTTTGAAACAAGGTATGTTGTTTTAGGTCATACACAGCGCGGCGGTTCGCCTACGGCGTTTGACAGGGTGCTTGGTACGCGTTTTGGCGTTAAGGCAGTTGAGCTTGTAAATGAGAAAAAATTCGGCTATATGGTATGCCTTCAGGCAAATAAGATTGTCGGCGTTCCTATAGAAAAGGCTGTCGCAAAACTGAAGATAGTGGAAGACAGAGAGTGGTTTGATCTGATAAAGGTAATATGTGTATGAAGGATAAAATACGAAGCAATATTGAAAAGGCCGCGCAGGTAATAATCGATTCGTTTAAAAAAGGCGGAAAGCTCATAATTTGCGGAAATGGCGGCTCAGCAGCCGATGCCCAGCATATCGCAGCAGAGCTCGTCGGACGCTTTAAGAAGGAACGAAAGGCCCTGCCAGCAATAGCATTGACAGCAAATACGTCAATATTGACCGCTATCGCCAATGACTATGGTTATGATGTTGTGTTTAAACGCCAGGTCGAGGCGTTAGGGAAAAAGGGTGATGTATTATTGGCGATATCCACCAGCGGCAATGCGAAGAGTGTATTAGAGGCGGTTAAGCTTGCTAACAAGATAGGCGTTGTGACAATTGCATTAACAGGCGGCAAAGGCGGCGAGCTAGCAAAATTGGCAAAACTTTCAATAATCGCAGCGTCCAGCGACACGCCCAGCATCCAGGAATCGCACATGGTTATATATCACATACTATGCGAATTGATAGAAAATGGATATGCGCGATAAAATTAAGACACGATCTCAAATCAAAACCATAGCCGTGAAATTAAGATCCGGCGGCAAAGAAATTGTTTTTACCAACGGCTGTTTTGATATTTTGCATCGCGGGCATGTGGAATATTTGGCCAAGGCGAAAAAGCCTGGCGATATTTTAATTGTTGGATTAAATTCCAATTCGTCGGTTAAGAAAATAAAAGGCCCGAAAAGGCCGATAAATAATCAAAAAGACCGCGCAATAGTTTTAGCTGCATTGGAAGCGGTTGATTATGTTGTGATGTTTAGCGAAGATACGCCTTACGAATTGATAAAGGCGATTAAACCTGATGTTTTAGCCAAAGGCGGCGATTGGAAGCCCAAGGATATTGTCGGAAGTGATATCGTAAAAAAAACAGTGTCAGTACCGTTTGTCAGGGGTTATTCAACCACAGGGTTGTTATGCAAGATAGGCTGCAAAGGGCGATAGACGCTAATCTGAACCGTTGCCGCGAGGCGCTGCGGGTTTGCGAGGATATAACAAGATTTGTTTTAGACGATAAAGCGTTGACAAAATCGTTAAAAAATATCAGGCACAAGATAAGCGATGTTTTTTCAAGCAGCGTTATTAAATCAAGAAGCGTAAGAACCGACATCGGCAAAAAAAGTTCGTTTGATAAAAGCCGGCCTAAAAATTTGAAACAGCTTTTTTACAACAATATCCACCGCGCGGAAGAGTCAATGAGATCTCTTGAAGAGTTTTTCAAGCTGGCCGCGCCCGGTTCGGCCTCCGGTTTTAAAGGGTTGAGATTCAAAATATATTTCATAGAAAAGAAGGCTATGAAAAAAATTCAAAATATATGATTCCCGCAGATATTATAAGTCAAATCGCAAAAGACGAATCAGTTGGCCAGGCATATCTTTTAAAACATATAGCCTCAGGCGAGATCGTCGTTCCCCTGAACAATGCTAAATACGGCAAAAATATCAAGGCCTGCGCAATAGGTAGCGGTTTGCGGACAAAAGTCAATGCCAATCTCGGCACTTCAAGCGGCCATTCAAGCATAAATGATGAAATAGAAAAATTGCGCGTTGCCGTAGAAGCCGGGGCTGATACGGTTATGGATTTATCAACAGGCGGCGATATAGCGCGCACAAGGCAGGAAATCGTAGAAAATTCAATTGTGCCTGTCGGCACAGTGCCAATATACGAGGCAGCCGTAGCGGCTTACAAAAAGCACGGCGCAGTAACCAAAATGACAGGCGATGATATATTTAAGGCGCTTATTAATCAGGCTAAGGATGGCGTGGATTTTTTTACAGTGCACTGCGGTATTACGAAAGAGTCGCTTGAGAGATTGATTAAGCAGGACCGGCTTATAGATATCGTATCAAGAGGCGGGGCGTTTCTTGCCGAGTGGATAAAAAAGAATAAAAAAGAGAATCCTTTATATGAGGATTTTGACGAGGTTTTAAATATAGCAAAGAAATATGATATTACGCTTAGTTTAGGCGATGGCATGCGGCCGGGCACAATAGTTGATGCCACTGACAGGCCGCAGGTGCAGGAATTGATTCTTTTAGGCGAGCTTGCCATGCGCGCATATGAAGCGGGCGTGCAGGTTATTATTGAAGGGCCGGGGCATGTGCCTTTAAATCAGATAGAGACAAATATGATCCTGCAGAAACGCCTGTGTAATAACAGGCCGTTTTATGTTTTAGGGCCCCTGGTTACAGATGTGGCGCCGGGATACGACCATATAACATCCGCGATAGGCGGGGCAATAGCAGCGGCATCTGGCGCGGATTTTTTGTGTTATGTTACGCCTTCAGAACATTTAGGCCTTCCTAACCTGGAAGATGTTTATGATGGAGTCATTGCTTCACGTATAGCCGCGCACGCAGCGGATATAGCAAAAGGCGTAAAAGGCGCCGTTGACTGGGATAGAAAAATCTCCGAGGCCAGAAAGAAAAGGGATTGGGCCTTGCAGGAAAAATTATCCATTGCCCCCAAGCGTTTCGCAAAGATAAGAAAAAAGACAAATCAGGCGGCAAAAGATAATTGCACCATGTGCGGCGAGTTTTGCTCAATGAAGGTGGCTGAAGGTTAAAAAATGTCAATTTTAGTAGTTGGTTCGGTAGCGCTTGATACAATTAAAACAGCTTTTTCTGAAAAAATAGACTGCCTGGGCGGCTCGGCTGTATTTTTCTCCATAAGCGCAAGTTATTTTGCGCCGGTTAATATGGTTGCCGTAGTCGGAGAAGATTTTCCGAAGAATCATGTTTCTTTTTTAAAAAGCAGGAAAAATATCAATATCTCCGGTTTGGAGATAAAAGAATCCGGCAAGACATTTCGCTGGAAGGCAAGCTATGCCTGCGATATAAATAATCCGCAAACCCTTGATACCCAGCTTAACGTGTTTGCGGAATTTAATCCTAAAATACCGGAAGGTTACAGCCGCTCAACTCATTTGTTTCTGGCTAATATAGACCCTGATTTGCAATACCGCGTTTTAAGCCAGATACAAAGGCCCAGGGTTATTGCCTGCGACTCCATGAATTACTGGATCAAGACAAAAAAGCCGTCCCTGGAGAAGCTGCTTAAAAATGTTGACATATATTTTGTTAATGATTCAGAGGCCAAACTTTTAGCCCAGACAGGCAACCTTATGAAGGCCGCAAAAGATATAATAAAGATGGGGCCTGAAATTGTTGTGATAAAAAAAGGCGAGCACGGTGTTTTGTTTGTGTCCAAGTCGCATCCGTCCTTTATGATACCGGCGTACCTTTTAGAGAATGTTATCGATCCTACCGGCGCAGGCGATACTTTTGCCGGAGGGTTTATGGGGTATTTGTCCAATCAGGCCAGGTTAAACAGCAGCTCGCTCAGAAAGGCCGCTGTTTACGGCACTATAATGGCTTCGTTTGCCGTTGAATCATTCAGCGTCGAGCGCCTGGGGAGCCTCAAGAAGAGCGATATAGAAAAACGGTATAAAGAGTTTATTAAATTAACGCGGGTGTAATTCAATGGTAGAATATCAGCTTCCTCCCGCACAATGCATTGCGGGATCAAATTCGCAGACGGCCTTCGGCCTACAACTTACGTCGTTGATACTCCGTAAGTTGTCTGCTCATTTGACAAGCTTTCGCGAGCGTAATTCAGTGGTAGAATGACAGCTTCCCAAGCTGTATATGGGGGTTCGATTCCCCTCGCTCGCTCCATTCTGCTTCGCCCCTAGCTTGGAGAAATAGCGGTGGGGCTTCGCAGGAATTAGGCGAAGCAGAATGTTTCTACGAAGCCCATACCAGCAATAACGTTGAGTAGGGCGAAGTAGAACAAAAAAGGATACATGAAAAAGAATTACCTATTATTTTTAGCCATATTCATTCTCGCCGGCTGCGCGACAACAGGCGGCAGGGATATTTATAAACCTATCCCAAGGCCTAATATGCCCGGGTTGTATCATAAGGTTGACAAAGGCCAGACATTATGGCGCATATCAAAGTTTTATAATGTCCCCATCGAGGACATAGTAAAGATAAACAGGATCCCTGACGCGGCCCAGATAAGTTCGGGACAAATGCTTTTTATACCCAATGCGAATGTTGTAAAGCCGGTAGAAATCTCGCAGGTTGATTTTATATGGCCTGTAAAGGGCAAGACCATATCTTTCTTTGGTTCAAAAAAAGACAGCCTGCTTAATAAAGGCATTGATATATGCGCGATAGAAGGCGCTGATGTCCTGGCTTCGCGTTCGGGAAAGGTTGTATTTTGCGATTCAAAATTAAAAGGCTGGGGCCATACCGTGATAATTGATCATCTTGACGGTTTCTCAACGCTTTATGCCCAGAATTCATCTGTGTTGGTGAAAACCGGTGAATCTGTAAATCAGGGCCAGGCAATAGCAAAGGCAGGTTCATCCGGTAGGGCTGACAGGACATGCCTTCATTTCGAGATAAGAAAGGGCGATAAGCCCCAAAATCCATTTTATTATTTACCGCGTTAAAGTGAAATATGCTTACAAGGCTTAAAGAAAAAAACCTGTTAATAGAGCGCCTAAAGGCTTTTAACTCAGGCTTCAGGCAGAATGTCGCTGTTTTAGGCAAGCCTTTTATAGGAAAGACATTTCTTATAAGGGATTTACTTAAGGATATTTATTCTGAAAATATAGCGTATGTATACGTTGAAGCCAGGCACGAGCCCCTGGGGCTTTTCGCGCACCGCTTTATCGGGTCTTTATTATACCGGTACCTGGTTTTAAAGAATGTAAAACCGCAGAAAGATGATTTAGTCCTGCTTATAAAAGATTCAAGGCGCCGCCTTCCAAAGACAGCAGAGGCGATAGAAAAAATAGAACGTAATATAAATAAAAAGAATTATGACGCGGCCTATGAGCTTTTACTGGATCTGCCGGAGATTTTTTATTCGGATTCAGGCATACGCTGCGCGGTTATACTAGAGGAATTCGATCAGTTAAGCGAATACAAGGTATCAAGCCCGTTTTCAGCGCTGGGAAAGAAGATAATGGCGCAGCGCAACACATTTTATATCGTTACATCCTCATCTCCAAGGCAGGCAAGGTTTATATTGTCTGAAAAGCTCCAATTGTTGTTCGGTAATTTTGAGACGGTTAATCTTGAGGAATTTAATTTTTCAGACAGCAGGGAATTTATCCTCTCAAAGCTGGAAGGTTTTGATATATCGGATCAATACACGAGTTTAATCATTAATTTTACAGACGGCCACCCACTTTATCTGAGGGTTATCTGCGAAAAGGTCAGGTCTCTTTTGGATGCCCAGAAAAAGACAAGGGTTACAGCGGCTATTTTGGAGGCCGCGCTGGACGAGGCGTTGTTTAATCCGTCAGGGGAGCTTTATCAGCATTTTATTAATATTGTAAACACACATTGCGCGAATAAAAACGGGGTTGACGTGTTGTCTATGCTTACGCTTATTTCGCAGCATAAGGGCAGGATGAAGCAGCTTTCGCAGTCTTTGGCCGGCTCAGCTAAAAGCATAAAATCAGCTGTTTCTGATATGCAGGCGGCAGGGCTTGTTGAAAAGATAGGCGTTTTTAATAAAATAGATGACAGCGCCTTCCGTTTCTGGCTCAAGAGCGTTTATTATAAAAGAAGGATGGATTTTACAGCGGACCCCCTGCACACCAGGAAAGTGTTTATGCATAATCTCAAAAAGGCATCCCTTGATTTTATGCGTTCCTGCAAGGATGACCTGTATGAAAAAACAGTCGATCTTTTTAAGGCATTCAGAGACGATTTAGTGGATTTGGAAAATAAAAAGTATATACTGCCCAGATTCAGCGAGGTCTCAACAAGGGTTATAGGCGAAAACGGCCCTTATATTATAAGCCATTCAAAAGGGAAAAACTGGATATGCCAGATAAGGGAGCGCGAGGTCACGGATAAGCACGTGGCTGATTTTTTAAAAGACGCAAAGGCCTCAAAATTCAGATTTCACAGAAAAATACTTATAGTTACCGAAGGAATGGATGACAATGCGAAGTTGATGGCCAAGTCCTCAGGCGTGTGGATATGGAACCTGAAAACATTTAATCTTTTGCTGGATCTATACGGAAAATATAAATTGGTGAGGTTGTAATATTATGCAGATACCGGTGTTGTTGATAGAAGCGGATACATTACCCGAGGCATGGGAAAAATCTGTAGTTGCCGTGTGGCAAAAGGGCATACCGATACAGACAGAATATGATAAGCCGGGTGATGCGGCCAGCAAGGATTGCACCATGGTTATGGTTGTCAAGGATCCGATGAAAGAGCCGCGTATACACAGGGCGTTTCCCGGCGGATTGGAAGACCTGGAGGTTTACCGGCAGGAAGTGGTTGACGGCGTGCATGACCACTGGATTAATCCTGAAGAGGGAAAATGGACTTATACATACCACAAGAGATTTTTTGCCTTTGAGGCCTCAGGTAAAGTCGTTGACCAGGTTAATTATATTGTTGATAAATTGGCGGCTACGCCGCATTCAAGAAGGGCCCAGGCCATTACATGGAACCCTGCGGAGGATTGTTTTACGGATGATCCGCCGTGCCTTCAGCGTTTATGGTGCAGGGTGGTTGATGATTCATCAGGCGGCTGGGTTTTAAATATGAACACTCACTGGCGCTCAAGAGACGCCTACAAGGCGGCATTTATGAATATATTCGCCCTTACGGATTTACAGAGGTCCATTGCAGAGAGGATTTCAGCTATCGCTAAAAGGCCTGTGTCAATAGGCAGGTATGTTGATATAACAGACAGTTTTCATATATACGGCTCATACCACAATGAATTTCAGAATTTTCTTAACCTGATTTCAAAAAGAGAATTTAAGGATAGGACATGGACCAGTGATTTTGCGAAGGCATTTTTTGAGGATGCCAAAAATAAACTACTTAGCGAGAACCGATAATGAAAAACAAATCAGCAAGTTTTGCGTTTTGTGAAAAAGATACGCTTGGCCGCGCCTGGCGCGAAAAAGAACATCCTTACAGGTCCTGTTATCAGAGAGACCGCGACAGGATAGTTCATAGCACTGCATTCAGGCGTCTGGAATACAAAACGCAGGTTTTTGTCAATCACGAAGGCGATTATTACCGCACGCGCCTTACCCATACACTTGAGGTGGCACAGATCGCCCGTTCAATAGCAAGGGCGCTTGGCATTAACGAAGACCTAACTGAGGCGATTGCGCTTGCGCATGATTTGGGGCATACGCCATTCGGGCATTCCGGAGAGGATACGCTAAGAGAGTTGATGAGGTCCCATGGCGGATTTGACCATAATGTCCATGGGTTGCGCGTGGTTGATGTGCTTGAAGAGCGCTATCCTGAATTTAAGGGGCTTAATCTTTCGTGGGAGGTAAGAGAGGGCATAGCCAAACATTCTACATCATATGATAAGCCCTCGAGATTAAAAGAGTTTAATCCCGGTTCTTCTCCTACGCTTGAGGCGCAGGTGGTTGATGTGGCAGATGAGATAGCCTATGATAATCATGATTTAGATGATGGGCTTACCAGCGGGTTTATCAAAGATAAGGATTTAAAATGCGTGGAACTCTGGAATGATATAGATTTAAACATAACAAAAAAATATCCGGGTATAAGCGATTATATGCGTAGATTTCAGATTATAAGGCATCTTATAAACCTGCAGGTAACGGACCTGATAACAGAATCTGAAAAAAACATAAAAGACAAAAAGATAAAAACCGTGCTAGACGTAAGGCGCTTAAAAACACGGCTTGTCTGTTTTAGCAGGAATATGCAGGAGAAAAGAAGGCCTTTGCGCGAATTTTTAAAAGAGCGGCTTTACCAGCATTACAAGGTAGCGCGCATGTCAAACAAAGCCCGGATGTTTATAAATGAACTTTTCGCGGTATATGTCTCAAGGCCGGGGCAGTTGCCGCCGTATTTTCGCAACCGCATAAAAGCCGACGGAAAACACAGGGTTATATGCGATTATATAGCTGGTATGACCGACAGGTATGCGCAGGACGAATATAAAAAATTATTTCAACCTTACGAGAGGGTGTAGATGAAAGATAAATACACAGAGGAATTTTTAAGAAGGCTTTCTGCCAATATCAATCTCAAAAAACAGGAACAGGTTTTTGAGTCCATGTTAGGCCCTGCTACATGGCAGATTCAGCCGGTAAAGGGCGAATCAAAGGACAAGCCTGTCGAGAGATTTAGCAATGAGTCAGGTCATGGTTTCTCCATGCCGTTAAAGCAAGGCAATCAGCTCTATGGGGCTATTATTGCGCTAGGTTTTAAATACCCTGTTACTGATGAGCTTATGCGCCTATTTGCGGTTTTTACGGAAACCTTGATGAGGGAAGTTCAGAAAGAGATGGAACTTACCAAACTTTATGATACTATAAGGCCGCGCGCCATAGCGCTTTCAACAATACATACTGTTCACAGGCTGATAAGTTCAACCCTTGACCTTGATGAGCTTATGCCAAGGATTGCCAGGCTTTGCCTGCAGGTTATGCGCGCAGAGGTGTGCGATATATTTTTGATAGAGCCGGGCAAAAAGAAAAAATTTGTCTTTCAGACATCCGTAAATGTAAATAAGGATTCTCAGAAACATAAAGTTAAGGTTAAATTAAATGGTATATTGGCTCACATAGCAAAAACAGGCGCCTCTAGGCTTACGCCAAAAAGGCTTTTAGTGCCTTTAATCGATGAGGATGTCATAGGAATTATAGGCATAAGAAACAAGATGGGAGATAAGCCGTTTAACGAATTCGACAAGGAGATACTTACGACATTTGCCGAACAGGCGGTAATCGCCATAAGAAATGCCCAATTGTATGAGGAGCAGGAAAAACTTACCATCGGCAGCATAAAGGCGTTGGCGGCGATATTGGATACAAGGCCTAATAGCATACAGACCCATTCTGCAATGTTTGTAAAGCTTGTTGTTGAAGTAGCCAAGGAATTAAATGTTACTGCCCAGGAATTAAGGGTTTTAAAATACGCGTCTTTATTGCACGATGCCGGCAAGGTTATGATACCGGATGAGATACTGAAAAAACAAAAAAGGCTTACAGGCGAGGAATTCAGGATTATAAAGAAACATCCGATAAAAGGCGTTCAGATAGTAAAGCCGATAGAAGTATTAAAACCCGTAATACCTATCATCCTGTATCACCATGAACGATTTGACGGTACCGGCTATCCCAAGGGTTTAAAAGGCAGCCAGATACCTCTTGGTTCAAGGATAATGTCTGTTGTTGACGCTTTTGTGGCCATGGTTTCAAAGCAGCCGTACAGGGAATGCCTTAACTGCGACGAGTCACTTTTTGAGATTAAAAAATATAGCGGCACGCAGTTTGACCCTGAGATAGTTGATATATTCTGCCGTGTAATCGCCAAATCAAATATAAAATCTCTTTTAAAGGCGAAATAATAGATGAAGATAAAAGAATTAATAAAATCGGATGCAAGGAAGAAAGTAGTGCATTTTTTTAATGCCAATCCGTCCAGTATCGATACGCTTAAAGGTATTACTACATGGACAGGCCTTGACAGCGCCTCTGCGATAAAGGCGCTGGAAGAATTGGTCAAGGCAGGCATATTAATTCCTCACAGGGTAAGCTCCACTGTGGGCTATGCTTATGCGCCGCCTAAAAAAATCGCTCGCGATATAAAAAAGTATTTTCAGGCGCACAGCCAAAAGGTGTAATTTTTATGGTTTACGAAAACACAGAAAAACAGAAAGAATTGTTTGAAGAATTTCAACCCGGCAAAAAGGGCTTTGATTTTTTAAAGGGCAACAACAATCTTGTGCAGAATAAAATTTTTATGCTGCGTTTTTCTGTCGAGAAACTGATTTTTATATCGATAGCCATGGTGGTTTTGGTCGTGATTGTGTTTTGCATTGGCGTTGAACGCGGAAAAAATAAGGCGCGCCCTGTTTTGCCTGCGCAGGTTATGCAGAACGCCGAACCAGCAGATATTTCTGCGCCGGTAACTAACATAAACCTGGGGACACCTCTTAAAGGAGTGTCCACATTGGGAAAAGGCGCGGTATATAAGATTCACCTGGCCACATATGTAGGTAAAGAATCAGCCCATAGGCAGATGCTGAAAGTAAAAGAATCGGGATTCCCGGCCTATATAAAAGCAAGCGGCAAGTTTTTTTTGTTATGCATTGGCGATTATCCTGACAGGCAGCAGGCAGAAGGTGTACTTGCGCAGGTAAGGAAGAAGTACAAGGATTGTTACATCAAAACAACAAAGAAATAAGGAAGTCTCTCGCCGTTTGTGGGGACACACCTTAAAGGTGTGTCCCCACAGCATGCGGCTCGGGACAAATTTTACTACCCCTAAGTGCGGGTAAAATTTGGAGGAAAACAATATGACGATGCACCCGAGTTTAAGGACCGGCAGCGGTAAGAAGGGCCATAGGAGCGTTCTAAAAAGGCATGAACGTTTATCCGTGTTGATGGAAAAAGAAAAGTGGGATGAGACAAAATCGATCTTTGGGCTTCCGAAAGTAAAGACGCTTAAGGTTAAGGTAAAGAAGGAAAAGGTTGCAGCGCCCGAGGCTGAGGCAGGAGCAGTTGAGGCAGGGATAGCGCCTCAGGCAGGAGCAGCAGCACCTAAAGCAGGGGCAGCGCCTCAGGCGTCCAAGGCAGCGGCGCCGGCAGCGAAGAAAGAGGATAAGAAAAAGTAAAATGAAAAAACATGTTGCAGTTTTAATATTGGGCTTGCTGTTTTTGTTATCAGCGGCTTCTATTTTTGCCGAAGATGACGCGTCTGTTCAAGAATTTCCTTTTACAGGCAAGGCCAAAGTCGATAATGTTAACATAAGGGCAGGGGCTGACAAGAATTTTGATGTGCTGTCAAAGCTTAACAGCGACGATATACTGTCTGTTGTAGGCAAATCTTATGATTGGTACAAGGTTGTTTTGCCGGAATCAGCCCATTGTTATGTTGCTAAAAACTATATAGAAAAAGACGAGTCAGGTAAATATACCTGCAAGGTATCCAATCTTAACATAAGGTCCAAGCCTAACGCTGGCGCTTCCATACTCGGGCAAGCCAATAAGGGCGATATTGTTGCGGTTGTTGCGGATGATGCCGACGGATGGTATGAAATACTTCCTCCCGAAGGCGCTTATGGATGGGTGTATTCAAGCCTCCTGGAAAAAGTAATTATTGAGCAAAAATCTCAAGTAGAACCCGAAGAAGAATCTAAACCTGAAATTAAAAAGAAGGCCCCAAAACGCAAGAAAGGCTTTTTATGGTGGTAAGCTTTGATGATTTTAAAAAACTTGATTTAAGGACAGCGAAGGTTTTAAAGGTAGATGACCATCCGAATGCGGACAAACTTTATCTGGTTACGCTTGATCTTGGCAGGGATGAAACCGGTAAAACAATAGAGAAAACCGTTGTTGCCGGCATAAAACAGCATTACGCGAAAGAGGAAATCCTAGGCAAGACAGTGGTCATTGTAAACAATCTTGAGCCTGCTGTTATAAGAGGCGTGGTATCCGAGGGCATGATACTGGCCGCTTCTGATACAGATAAAAAAATCCTGACAGTATTAACTACAGACAAGCCTATTGACCCGGCAAGCAAGGTATCTTAAATGCTTCTTTATTTGTTAATATCCATACCTTTTTTTCTCCTGGCGCTAGTTATTCATGAATACGCGCACGGATGGGTAGCTAATAAACTGGGGGATTCCACTGCAAGGCATTCAGGCAGGCTTACATTTAATCCGATGGCTCACATAGACCCTGTAGGCACGGTAATATTGCCTTTATTTCTTTTGTTGTTGCATTCTCCGGTTGTTTTCGGATGGGCAAAGCCTGTGCCGGTAAATTTTTCCCGTCTTAAGAATCCAAAAGAAGATATGTTTTGGGTGGCCATTGCCGGGCCGGGCGCTAATTTTATCGCGGCGCTGTTTTTCGCTTTATTGATTAAAATTCCTTTTGTAGCGGGAATCGGTATTTTAAGGCTTATATTTACTCAGCTTCTTGTTATGAATGTGGCGCTTGCGGTTTTTAATCTTCTGCCTGTGCCGCCTTTGGACGGCTCTAGGATTATGTTCAGCGTATTGCCTAACAACCTGGCGTACCGCTATATAAAATTGGAACCGTATGGAATGTTTATTCTTATAGCTCTTTTATGGCTGGGTATAATGAACAGCGTTATCTGGCCGGTAATATCGGTTTTGATTAAAATTCTGGGGGTCAGTTTATGAAAAACAACATAAAAAATATAACGCTTGATTTGGGCGCAAGGAGCTACGATATTGCGATAGGGTACAAGATTATAGATATTCTGGGGCCTATGCTTGAACGCCTGAATATAGGCCAGGACGCGGTTATAATCACAAATAATACTATACATCATTTACACGGAGCCCATTTAAACAGCGTCTTAAGCAGGTACGGGTATAGCAGCAGGTTTATACTTGTGGCAGATTCGGAGAAAAGTAAATCGTACAAGGTGTGCCTTGATGTGATACAGAAGATAGCCGCCTTTGATATGAACAAAAAGATTTTTATAATCGCCTTAGGCGGCGGGGTAATAGGGGACTTAGCCGGATTTATAGCGTCTATTTATAAGCGCGGCATAGCGTATGTGCAGGTGCCTACTACTTTTTTATCCCAGGTTGATTCTTCTATAGGTGGAAAAACAGGAATAGACCTTGCAGTGGGTAAAAATTTGGTTGGTTCTGTTTATCAGCCGAGGCTTGTGGTTTCCGACATATCTTTCTTAAGGACTTTATCGTTAAAGCAGATCAGAAACGGCCTTGCTGAAGTTGTTAAATACGGCATAATAAAAGACCCCGCGCTTTTTTATTACGTGGAAAAGAATTGCAAAGATATATTAAAACTCAGCATAGAGTGCATGCAAAAAATAGTTTGCGACTGCAGCCGGATAAAGGCTCAGGTGGTAAAAATCGATGAGTTTGACAAGACGGGTAAAAGAGCGGTGCTGAACTTAGGCCACACAATAGGCCATGCCATAGAGGCGGCAGCCGGTTTTACAAAGGACTATTCTCACGGCGAGGCCGTTGCCATCGGTATTGCCTGCGCCTGCGACATTTCAGTTAAGCTTAAACTTTTAAGCCGGAAGGACGCAAAGCGCATAGAAGCTTTACTTAAAAATATAGGCCTGCCTGTTTATTGTCATGGCGTTAAGCTGCATGATATAATTCAGGCGCAGTCGCATGACAAAAAGTTCATTCACGGCAAGAACAGGTTTGTATTGCCAGTTAAAATAGGCGCTACTGTGATTAAAGAAGATATATCGATAAAGCTTATTGAAGACGCGTTGAAGCGAAGGGTTAAGTAATGCTAAGAATTGACAGGCACAGGCAGAATAAACTCAGGTTTTTTGAGAAGGCTATAAAGTATCGATTCAGAAACAGACATTTGTTGGATTTGGCCCTTACGCATAAGTCTTACGCATTTGAGCAGCCGTCTAAACATAAGGTTGAGTGGAACGAACGTCTTGAATTCTTCGGTGATTCTGTCCTGGGGATTGTTGTCAGCGAATACCTGTACAAGAAATTTAAAACCGCGCAAGAGGGCGAGCTCAGCAAGCTCAAGGCTCATTTGGTGTGCACGGATACGCTGGTTAAAAATGCCGCAATACTTAAAGTGGGCGATTTTCTTTTGTTGGGCAGGGGCGAGGAAAGGGGCGCGGGCAGGAGCCAGGTTTCAAATTTAAGCGGCGCTTTGGAAGCAATTATAGGCGCGGTGTACTTAGACAGGGGAATAAAGGCCGCGGAGAGATTTATTTTAAACGCGCTTAAATCGGACCTGTTTGATGTCAGCAAAAAGGACCGGCCCAACAGGGATTTTAAGTCTTTACTTCAGGAGCGCTGCCTGAAGAAATTCGGGCAGATTCCAAGGTATGAGATAATATCTCAGGAAGGCCCGGAACACAAAAAAGAATTTGTGGTGGACGTAAAGATATGCAATCATGTATACGGTAGAGGCTGGGGCCTTAATAAAAAAAATGCGCAGCAGATGGCCGCAAGGGAAGCGCTTGACAAAAATAACAACTGGGAGTAATATCAATACAAAGGAGAGTATATGCCGATAAGAGAATTTCAGGAAAAAGACGCGCCGTATGTTAAGGAACTGGTTAACTCCATACTTTTCAAGGAATTCCCTTTTTCAAGCAAGGCCTATCAGATAGACGATATAGACAGTATATCAAAGGCGTATAACGGCCAGCGTGACATATTTTACGTAATGGAAGAATCCGGCAAGATTGTCGGTACTGCCGGTATCAAGGAAGACACCAAACAGGTAGCTCTTTTAAGAAGAGTTTATGTGAATTCTGCATTACGCGGCAAGGGCATCGGGTCCTCGCTTATGAATACAGCGATTGATTTTTGCAGGCAGCGCGGTTATCGTCAGGTTGTTTTTCGTTCAACCAGCCAGATGCAGGGCGCTATAAACCTGTGCCTCAGGAAAGGTTTTAAGGAAGACGAGAGGCTGAACCTCGGAGATATACAGATAATAAAGTTTGTTTTGAAAATATAAAATAAAGGAGTTATGCTTAGAAAAGGCCTGACAGAAAAAGAAAAAGTTTTAAAGCGCTTGACCGAAAGAGAGATAAAAGAACAGCTTTACGGTTTTAATGCCAGGCCTTATGTTGCAGCGCCCAGGGCCGAAGAGCCCGAAAAACCTAAAGCAGTAAAACAGGAGCAGCCAAAGCCGAAAATTGAAAAGAAAATAAAACCCATAAAGGTAAAACCGGATTTTGTTATACAGCTGGCCATGTTTGTTATTTTTCTGGTTTTGATATGGTTTTCCGTAAGGCAGATAATAAAAGTTGTGGCTTCCGGCAACGCGCGCGCTAAGTACGAATCAGTTCAAAAAGCGAAACAGAAGCCCGCGGCAAAAACAAAAATAAATAAAAGGAGATAATTAAAATGGTGTGGAATGGTATGGATAGGCGTAAATTCCCGCGCGCCAACTACAAATGTTTCGTCACGATAAGAAGAAAAGACGGCATTCAGACATTTACCACGCAGACTGAAAATATAGGCGCAGGCGGCATATGTGTTATTTTGCCGGAGAGGCTTGATATTTTTTCGAACACGGATTTGATTATTACCTTAATAGACGGCGGGCCGCCATTAAAAAGCGCCGGAAGCGTTGTATGGACGGTTAAAAGCTCTGATCCTAAAAAGGCGAAGGTCAATTATTATGACACGGGGATAGAGTTTGTTGACCTTACAAAACAGCAGGCAGAGTTGATTGAAAAGATAGTTAAGGATTTGATTGCCCTTGAAAACGGCAAATGATTTTATTTGTGTTGACATGAAGTTCTTGTTGAGATATAATATGCAATATAGTCCCTCGTAACTAAACGAGATAACAGGTTACTCGGGACAAATTTTGCCGAACACGGCATCCCGTGAACGGGACTAAACGTGATAGGTAGAAAATTCGGAGGTTTAAAAATGAAAAAATACATTATAGCTACTACGGCTGTTTTTGTTATATTTACGCTTGCGTTAGTATTTGCTGCGCCGTGTTTTGCGCAGGGCGATGTAATAGAAAAAATGGGCAGAAAGCTTGGGCGCGGTATTGTAAATATGGCGACAGGCTGGATTGAGATTCCGAAGACGATATATGATGTAAGCGTGGAAACAAATCCTTTTACAGGGGTCACATACGGCGCGCTTAAAGGCGCCGGGATGACTGTTGTAAGGACAGGCGCGGGAGTTTATGATGTAGTGACTTTCTTGTTTCCTGCGCCGGCGGATTATATGCCCATTCTTGACCCCGAGTTTGTACTGTCAAGATAATTCAAAGACAGGTTTGCAAGGTTTAAGGTTATAAAGCGGGACACTGTAAAAAGTGCTCCGCTTTTTATTTTTTAATATTGACAATAGTTTCAAATCAGGCTAAAATAGGCACGATATGTCAAAAAAGAAGGTATTAAAACCGTACGAAGCGCTATACCCGGTGCCTGTTGTATTGGTTTCCTGCATAGGCATAGACGCTAAGCCTAATATTATAACAATAGCGTGGGCAGGCGTTATATGTTCATCCCCGCCAACTTTAAGCATATCTATCAGGCCTTCGCGTTATTCACATAAACTTATCAAAGAGTCAACGGATTTTGTCGTTAATATACCGGACGAAAAATACCTGGTGGAAACGGATTTTTGCGGTATAGTATCCGGCAGGGATACGGATAAATTCAAGGCCTGTAATTTTACCGCAGTCAAAGCCTCAAAAGTCAAAAGCCCTTTAATTGCCGAATGCCCGGTTAATATAGAGTGCAGGTTAAAAGGCGTTATTTCTCTTGGCGCGCATGATATGTTTATTGGCGAGGTTGTGGCGGTTAATGCCGATAGCGGCGTATTAAACAGTTTTGGAGCGGTTGATTATTCAAGGGTATCGCCCGTAGTTTATAATCAAAGGCAATATTGGTCTTTAAATAAAAGGATAGGAGAATACGGTTTTTCAAGAAAGATAAAAAAAATATGAAAATAGCCAGGTTTAAAAAAGACGATCAGGTAAATTACGGCGTTGTTGAAGAAAATAAGATTCATCAGGTTTCCGGTTCCGTATTCGGTGAATTCAAAAAAACAGACAAGGTTTTTGATATGAATTCGGTTAAACTGCTTTCGCCTGTAGAGCCGTCAAAGATAATAGCAGTGGGGCTTAATTATAAAGATCATGCAAGAGAATTAAATCTTCCGATTCCGCAGGAGCCGATAATTTTTTTAAAACCACCCACGAGCGTAATAGCCGACAATGAATCAATTGTTTATCCTCCGAGAGTGGGCCAGATTGACTATGAGGCAGAACTTGGCATTGTAATAAAAAAGAAGGCGAAGAATATTCCTGAAAAAAAGATTAAAGATTATATATTGGGCTATACATGCGTAAACGATGTCACGGCAAGGGACTTGCAGACAAAAGACGGACAGTGGTGCCGTTCAAAATCATTTGACACATTTTGCCCCATAGGGCCGTTTATTGTCAACGGCGGCATCGAAGCGAATAACCTTGATATCAAGCTTTATTTAAACGGCGTATTAAAACAATCCTCAAACACCGGCAATTTTATATTTCGCGTAGAGCAGCTGGTAAGTTTTGCCTCATATGTTATGACGCTTCTGCCGGGGGATATTATTTCTGCCGGCACCCCCAGCGGCGTCGGGCCCATGACTATAGGCGATGAAGTGGTTGTTTGGATAGAAAAGATAGGCAGCCTTACAAATTATGTCGTCGAGTCAGATTAAGCTGTTTGATATTTATAATAAATTATATAAAAGATTCGGTTCGCAAAACTGGTGGCCTGCTGATACGGATTTCGAGGTGGTGATAGGCGCCATACTTACGCAGAACACAGCATGGTCAAATGTAGAAAAGGCCATAGCAAACCTGAAAAAGAAAAGGCTCTTAAGCGCCAAGAAATTGCGCGCGTTAAAACTCGCGCGGCTGGCCGAACTTATAAGGCCGTCAGGTTATTATAATATCAAAACAAAAAGGATAAGGGCCTTTTTGGATTGTTTATTTTCGGATTACAACGGTTCTTTAAAAAAGATGTTTAAATCCGACTTATCCCGTTTAAGGCAGGCGTTGTTGGGTATAAACGGCATAGGCCCTGAGACAGCCGATAGTATCATCTTATACGCGGCCAACAGGCCGGTGTTTGTAGTTGATGCATACACAAGAAGAATATTTTCGCGGCATGATATAATTAAACCCGAGGCAACATATGATCAGATTCAGCGGTTTTTTATGGATAATTTGCCTTTAGATAGAAGCCTTTTTAACGAATACCACGCGCTTATAGTTGAACTTGGAAAAAATATCTGTAAAACGAAACCAAGGTGCGATATATGCCCGATTGCCTGTTTTGTAAAATAGCAAATAAAGAAATACCGGTAAAGCTGGAATACGAAAATGACCAGGTGGTTGCTTTTAACGATATTAATCCGCAGGCGCCTGTGCACATACTCATAATACCAAAGGCGCATATAGAAAAAGTCAGCGATTTTGATTTAAAGCACCGCGATCTTATAACAGAGTTTGTACTTGTTGCCAATGAGATTGCGAAGAAAAAAGGCATACTGAATTCCGGATACAGGATGGTGTTTAATTGCAATAAGGACGCAGGACAGGCGGTATTCCATGTACATTTACATTTATTAGGCGGCAGGCAGATGTCATGGCCTCCGGGATAGGATAAAAATGCAGGGGCAGGAAAAAAGAAAAGATCCGAGACTGAATAAAAGGCTGCCTTTTGAGATAGGCTGTCATTATGTGGTTATAAGCACCCAGACAAAAAACATAAGCTCATCAGGCGCCTACTGTTATGTAGACAGGGCTTTGCCTATTATGTCCAGGGTGAAGATAGCCATGTCTGTGCCTGTGAAAAAAAAGAGCAGGATTTTACCCAAACATATAACATGCGAGGGCGTTGTCTTGCGCTATGACCCTCCGCAAAAAGACGACAATAATAACGGCTGGAACACTGCGGTGATGTTTACCAGGATTTCAAAGGCCAACAAAGCCGTTATAGCCGAATATGTTAAAAATCAGCTTACGAAATTAACCTAAGAGAGGCGGTTTTATGGAGCAGGCAACCAATATACAACCCACTTTATTGTTTTCGGTGCTGTGCGATGATATAAGGCGCGAGGACAACGGTAAATTTATATTGCTTGGGCTTTTTGAAACCATAGGTTCAAGGGTCTTTCCGGCGCATCACCCTACTATATATGTGATGAATTGCTGGTGTAGCGGCCTTGGTTCTTTTAAGCAGAGGACAAGGATACTTGATACCGGTAGCAATGTCCTTGTGCAGGATGAAGAGACAAGCTTTCAATTAACAAGCCTTAAGGCAAAGCACCGCATCATAGCAAGGTTTAATAATATACTGCTGCAGGCGCCCGGCGAATATTCAGTCGAGGTTTTATCTGACGGCGATCTAAAGGTACGCTATCCCCTGATTGTCGAACAGATTAATCCCGCTAACCAGAGCAGATACAAAATCGGTGGATAAACCTGCCAGTTTTATCTTATGGAAAAAGCAAAAAAATATTGGCGCATAAAGCGCTGGATATTCCTGATAGATATTTTATTAAACGCCGTTCTTTTATTTTTTATTTTATACAGCAGGCTGTCTATAGTTTTCAGGAATAAGGCCATGGGCATGACTTTAAACCCGTTTGGGTATATAGCGCTTTACTTGTTGTGGTTTGGAGCGTTGTCATATATAGTTACCCTGCCATTGGAATATATGGAGAGCTTTGTTGTTGAGCATAGATTTGCGCTCTCGCCGTTGACTTTAGGTAAATGGTTTAAAAGGCACTTTAAGCGCACATTGGTGGGCGCGGCCATAACATTGATAATTACAGAGGCTGTTTATTTTCTTTTAAGAAGGCATCCTGATAACTGGTGGGTTTTGGCAGGCATAGGCTGGGTTTTATTTACCATAATCTTAAGCCGTTTAGCGCCCGTTCTTATAGTGCCGCTATTTTATAAATACAGGCGGCTTGATAACGAGAACCTTAAAAGCAGGATATTTAAACTTGCCGCAAAGGCCGGTACGAATGTAAAAGGCGTTTTCAGGATAAACATGAGCAAGGAGACCAGAAAGGCAAACGCCGCCTTGATAGGTATAGGCAATTCCCGGCGCATTATTATAGGCGATACGCTGCTTGATAATTTTACAGACGATGAAATAGAAGTTGTGCTTGCGCATGAATTAGGGCATCATAAAAAATGGCATATTTGGAAACTTTTTGCTTTTGGCACTGTTGCGACATTTATCGGCCTGTATACGACAAACGCGGTAATGAAGGAGTGCTTGTTGTTTTTCGGTTTTAATGATATATCAGACATAGGCGCGTTTCCGATATTTTGCCTGCTTTTACTTTTATTCAGCGTTCTGCTCATGCCGCTTCAGAATGTTTTTTCAAGGTATCTTGAGAGGCGCGCCGATGTGTTCGCCCTTAAGATGACGCGCATGCCGGATGTTTTTATCGCAACCATGTCAAAGCTCGCAAAACAGAATTTAAGCGATACCACGCCTAATAAGTTTATTGAAGTAATGATGTATACGCATCCGCCGGTTTCAAAGAGGATAAAGATGGCCGAAAAGTTCAAGGTGAAATTTTTATGATAAGGAACCCCGTCATTGCGAGGAGCCCCGAAGGGGCGACGAAGCAATCTCCTTGAAGACGCATAAATGTTAGAAAAGCAAGGATATATTTATATAATGACAAACAAACATAATAATGTTTTATATGTAGGCGTTACCAGCAATTTACAGAAAAGAGTATATGAACATAAACATAAATTAGTGGACGGATTTACCAAGAATTATAACATTGACAAGTTAGTTTACTATGAAGTTTCTGATAATATAGAAAGCGCCATTTTAAGAGAGAAACAGTTTAAAGCAGGATCAAGAAAGAATAAAATGGAATTAATCATAAAGACAAATCCAGATTTTAACGATTTATACGATACATTATAGCAAGGAGATTGCTTCGCCCCGCCTTCGGCGGGGCTCGCAATGACGGATGGTTATTTTATGATATACTGGCTGATAAAATTATTATCGACGTTTATATTCAGGGTATTTTACAATTACAGGGTATATGGCAGCGAGAATATACCCAAGAGCGGGCCCTATATAATTTGCTCTAATCACTGCAGTTTTTTTGACCCGGTTGTAATATGTGACGCAGTGCCGCAAAGGGTTTACTGGGTTGCGCTAAAAGACCTTTATAAGATATTTCCGTTTTCAATAATGCTTAAAATGACAAAATGCATACCTGTAAACGGCGCCATAAAAGAGGTGATTGAGGCGCTAAATGAAAAAAAAGTAATCGGCATATTTATAGAAGGCAGGCGTACGTATACGGGTGAGCTTATGTCAAGAGGCAGGAAAGGCCCTGCTATATTAGCCATGCGTACAGGTTCACCGGTTGTGCCTGCCTGGATAGAAGGTACGTATAAGGCATATCCCAGGCGCGCCAGATTTCCGAGGATACATCCTATACATATACGTTTCGGTAAGCCGATGGTGTTTGCCGTGCATAAGGAAGAAATTATAGAAGAAACTGTTGTCAAGGAAACCACCGATACAATAATGCAGTCAATTGCCGAGTTACGCCAGTAAAATATATTGTATTTTTAACAGGCATAGTATATAATTAGACCATCAGGAGGTAAATAAAATGAAAATGAAAGTAATCGTAATGGTACTTGTGATAATTTTCCTGTCAACGGCCGGTTGTTCAATATTTAAGCCTTTTACGCCCGGAAAGGTTATATCAAATCCTTTAGGCACCGACTCTCTTAAGGTTGGCATGACTAAAGACCAGGTTAAAAGCATACTTGGCGATCCGGACAGCGTTAGTTCGCTGCCAAGGACAAAAGATATTTTAAGCACAGCCTGCGAAGAATGGATATACCAGGGCCGTTATACCGATATGCCTCTAAAAACCGATTATTTAGGAAAAACACTTATACTTACCTTTGACGGCGAAAATCTCGTCAGTTATAGAAACGTCAAGTAGACAAGTGGCTAAGCTTGTTCTCGATCCATTTAAATCCGGTTTTGTCGCCATTGTCGGAAAGCCAAACGTAGGCAAATCGACAATCCTTAATTATCTTCTGGGTACAGACCTGGCTATTGTAACATCTAAGCCTGAAACAACAAGAAATAAAATCCTGGGCACGCTTACCTCAAAAAACAGCCAGATCAATTTTATAGATACGCCGGGCATGCATATACCTCATACGCTTTTAGGCAGGCATATGGTAAGGCAGGCAAAAGAGGCCCTTCAGGAAGCGGATATTGTGCTTGCGGTAATAGACGTTACCAAAAGGCTGGATAAAAGCGATTATGCGCTGTTTGACGCTATTAAGGACTCTGCCAGGCCTTCGCTTCTTGTTATAAATAAAATGGACACATCCGGCAAAAAGTTTGCCTTGCCGCTTATCGAAGAATGCGTAAAGACAGGCATATTTAAGGACTATATACCCATATCAGCCAGGACCGGAGACAATACCAAGGCCTTAACCCATAAGATTTTTGAATTATTGTCAGAAGGCCCCAAATTTTTTCCGGATGATTATCTTACCGACAGGCCAAGGGAGTTTTTTATAGCCGAAGCCATAAGAGAACAGGTTTTAAAAAAAACAGAAGAAGAGGTCCCTTATTCTGTGGCAGTGTTTATTGATGAAATAAAAAAGATACCAAAAAAGAACGTTTATCATGTCAGCGCAACCGTGTATATTGAAAGGCCTTCGCAGAAAGCCATAATAATAGGTAAAAGAGGCCAAATGTTAAAGGCAATAGGCGAGGCGGCCCGTATGAATATTGAAAAACAGCTCGGCAAAAAGGTTTTTTTGCAATTATGGGTCAAGGTGCGGGATAATTGGCGCCGCGACCCGAATGCGCTCAAGATGCTGGGTTATACTTGATGATACCTCTTGAGGAGCTTAAAAAAAGAAGGGACAAGGCGTTTGAAGTATTAAAATCCTGCCAGCTTTGTCCGTGGCGCTGTAAAATAGACAGGACTAATGGCCGGCAGGGCGTTTGTAAGTCCGGCATGGCTGTTAAGGTTTATAGTTTTATGGCGCATCACGGCGAAGAGCCTGCGCTTTCCGGCGAGTTTGGTTCAGGCGCTATTTTTTTCTCTAATTGTCACATGAAATGCGTATATTGCCAGAATTACCGGTTCAGCCAGGCAGGTGAAGGCAAAGAGATTGACAGCAAGCGGCTTTCACAGATGATGCTGGACCTGCAGGCAATGAAATGCCATAATATAAATCTTGTAAGCCCTGCGCATTACCTGCCGCAGGTTCTTGATGCGCTTGTTATGGCAATAGAGAACGGCCTTGTTATACCGGTTGTTTATAATAACGGCGGGTATGAAAATACCGAAACCCTTAAACTGCTTGAAGGCATAATTGATATATATCTTCCTGATATGCGCTATGCTGATAACGCGGTAGCAAAAAAGTATTCAGGCGTGGATAATTATGTTGAGATAAACCGCGCCGCTGTACTTGAAATGTACAGGCAGGTTGGCGCAGGCCGGCTTATAATAAGGCATCTGGTCCTGCCGGGAGGATTGGCCGGCACGCAGGAAATCATGGAGTTTATAGCCCAAAATCTATCAAAGGATGTGCGCATAAGCCTGATGTCACAGTATTATCCTGAATATAAGGCAACAAATTATCCTGTAATAAGCCGCCGTATTTCAAATAAAGAATATCAGGCGGCAATAGATATTATTTTAGCCAACGGTTTTACAAATGGCTGGTTCCAACCCGATGTGTCGGATGATGTGACCCAAAGATTTATAGGGACTAATTTTAAATCAAACGTATAAAATAACGTTAGGGGATTATCATGATAAAACACTGGATGGAGAGAAAGTGGATTGATTATATTATATGCCTGGCAGCGCCGCATATAGCGATTGTGGTAGGGCTTATGTTTCTTGCTACGGGTGAGACAAAGGAGCATCAGCAATTCGGGCTGCGCATATTCCGTCTGTCATTAATCGTTATGGCAGCAGGTTCGTTGATTTATTATATATTTTACACGCCAATGTTTGGGTTAGACTAGGCCCCTCGTCGCTAAACGGGATAGCTGGTGACTCGGGACAAATTTTGCCGAACACGGCATCCCGTGAACGGGACAAATTGAGATAACTGGAAAATTTGGAGGTCAACATGCTGCAAGATAAAATTAATAAAGATTTGATTGATGCAATGAAATCTGGCGATGCTGTCAAGGTTTCTACCCTGCGTATGCTTAATTCTGCTTTCAAAAATATAATTATTGCTAAAAAACTGCAAAAGCTGGAAGACACCGATGTTATTGATGTGATTTCTAAACAGGTCAAACAGCGCGCAGAGAGCATAGATCAGTTTAAGAAAGGCAACAGGCAGGACTTAGTTGACAAAGAAACAAAAGAGCTCGATATATTAAAAACATATTTACCTGAGCAGATGGGTGAAGAAGAGCTTACTAAGCTGGCCCAGGATACTATTAAAGAGGTTGGCGCAACAGGCAAGCAGGATATGGGTAAGGTTATGAAGGCCATTATGCCTAAGGCAAAAGGCCGCTGTGACAGCAAGCTTTTAAGCGAGATTGTGGGTAAATGTCTAAATTAGGGTTTTTTCTTTCATACCTTGATAATGCCCTAAATATATGCTATACTTATAATGGCCGATAAAGGTAAACCGCGGGAAACCGCGGGGCGCAAAGCCGCAGGCCTAAGATGTTTATGGGTGGCATAAGATGCCACAAAGAGCGCCAAGAAATGATGGCGAAACCATGTTGGTGACAAACACGTGAGCGCTGATGTCAAAGATCCCATAAATATGATGGCAGCTGGGTTGCCGGAGCAGAAAGCTTTATCGGCCTTTTCTTTTTTGTATCCCCAAAAGATTTTGGGGATTTTTTTGTAGACAGAATAGTATTGATATGATATTATACAGGCAAAGAGAGAGGAGGGTATTTGTATGATGGGACACGGATCAATAGGGATCGCGGCATTGTTAAGCAGCGCTGCATTAGGTTATTTCGTGTGTACCAAGGCAAACTCCGAAAAGAAGGGTAGCAATCTTAAAGCTGTCGGATTGGCTCTGGGGAGCTTAATAATAATAATAAGCATCCTCGGCAGCCTTTGTATTGTAGTTAAATCCGGAAAATACCCGCTCGTCAATAAATTCAGGTGTTATAAAAATGCTATAACAGGCCAAGGACATCAAGCCCCGGCGGTTTGTCCAAAGCGTTAATTCAGGTGTCTTGAGCAAATGTTTCATGAAGAAAGTATCGAATCAAATAACCCCGCACCTAAAGTGTTTATAACTGCATAGGTGCGGGGTTTTTAATATCTTAAGGAAAGGAGGAACACATAGTGGCAACAGGAACAGTAAAGTGGTTTAGTAACCAGAAAGGCTATGGATTCATCACGACTGATGATGGCAAGGACGTATTTGTCCATTATTCAGCTATTGATGGCGATGGTTTTAAAACCCTTCAGGAAGGTATGAAGGTTCAGTTTGAAATAACCAACGGGCCAAAAGGCGAACAGGCTACAAAAGTTACTAAAGCATAAAAAAGGTAAATAATGCCGCCCTTTTGGGTTTACGCATTTTTGCTTAGCTTGAAAGGGCGGTTTTTTAAACACGATAAATAGAGGAGAGGCCGGTAAAATATGCGTTTAAAAGCACATGTAGCCAGCAGCGCGGTATTCGGTATTATATTATATTTTATATTCAGGTCAATTTCTTTGTCTTTAGCCGCTTTTTTAAGCGGCTTTTTGATTGATTTAGACCATGTGCTTGAGTGTTATATAAATTATGGCAGGAAGTTTAATATATGGAAAACAATAGAAACATGCGAAAGCTTTGAGCTTAAAAAGGCGCATTTGTTCCTGCATTCGTATGAGTTGGTGCTTATCTATTCAGCCCTGGTTTGCTGGCTTGGGCTTGGGCCAATATGGTATGGTGTATCCATAGGCCTGGCTTTTCATATCATTCTGGATGCCGTTTTTAACCAATACCACCCTAACGGCTTGTTTTTCCTGGCAAGGTATATGAGGAAGTTTGAGTATCACAGAATAGTTGATATATCTGCAGCCCAGGCAAAGAAGAAACAGCAAAGTAAAAGAAAATAAGGTTATCCACAGGATTTAATAGAAACGCTGCAACTCATTTAGTTTCAATTAGTTACAGCAATTTTTTACGCCTATTGTAGTTTACATAAGATATATTATAATGGGTTACAATATAGGGTATTTGAACGGTTCGATAAGAATGGGGTCAGGTTTCGAACCTGACCCCATTCTGGCGCATCCTTTTAATTACCTGTATTTAAGCCTTATTCGCCTTCAGCTGCGTTGTTATGGCGTTCCTGATGAACTCTGCGCGCCTGCCCTTATCAAGCTTGTTAAGCGCTTCAATTATATCATGCGGCAGACGCACTGTGACTGACTGGTACCCTATAGGATCCTTATCTTTTTGCGCTGCCTTTATCGGCCTTCCCATGCCTCTCTCCTGGTTTAGTACACCGCTTCAATACTACTTTTGATAAGTTTAGCGTCAAAAAGGCGCAGCTCGTTCTTATCCTCAAGAAAACGTTCCACGTCCCTTTTGGCCTCTTGAAAATCAACCTTTTCTATGCCTTTTAAGAGGAATTCCTTAAGATTACCTTCATCAATAGCCGGATTTGTGCCTTGTGTCTGGGTAATAGCGTTATTCAACAAGATAAGATTCGGTTTCACCTTGTTACCCATATACCAGATAAAATCATAAAAATCCCTGCCCTTGGTATATTTTCTGAAAAAACAGGCGTGTAGCTTAGTGGCAAACATTGATGGCAGGTCAAAGTGAGCCACATTAAAAATATACGCCCGTTGAATAATACGGGTTTGGATGCGCCCGCCCTTAGGAGGATTCGTATCAACTTCCAGTTTAATTGAAAGCTTTTGGCTCTCAAGCGAAGAAAGGCCGATTTCTTTTAAAACTCCGGAAAATTTAAGCATAGCGCTATGAACTGTTCTTTCGTATTTAGGCTTTGATTCTGCCTTTAGGCCTGCCAAGGCAAGAGCTTTAAGTAAATCATCAGTCATCCGGGAAAATGAATAATCCTCTTTTTTCACCAGCGAAAAATCAAGATCCTCGGAAAAACGCTTTACGCCAAAAACCACTCTTAACGCTGTGCCTCCGGTAAAGGAAAAATTATCGAAAAACTTATGCTCATCAAAAATCTTCAGGCAGAGAAGCTGAATAAGCTCCCGGCAACGGTTGAGCTTCTCCTCATCCGGCATACTCTTGGTTAATTGTTGTTTGATAAGTTCAATCATGCTTTTTCTTCCTTGATGAACGCGCAAAATTCGCCGGCAACTGCTTCAAGGCGGCTATTTTTGAAAAGACGCGCCCAGGAGATGATTTTTTTGGGTTTAAGCCCTTCCATATTCTGAAAACGATATGATTCTTTAAAAACCGCTTTGGCCTCGGCCTTAAACTTACGCAGATTAAGGTATAAAAAATCCACCACAGCCTTTTCCGGCTCGGCAATCAGGCACTCAAGGCCGGCTTCATCCTTATAAGAACGATACCCCCTAAATGCATCCGGCTTAACACGCTGATAAATAAATCTGCCGATCGAATTAGTAAAACAGCTGGTTTTTTTGGTACTAACCGAAGTAATATCCGCCACCGCCTCCGGAATAAGGCTATAATAGCCAAGAGCTGATTCCAAACTCACATAAGACGGCCATAAAAGCTGATTGGCCAGAAAAATCCTGCTTGGATTAACCTTCCTGTCCCTCTTGTTCAGCGCGTAGATCCCGCGTTTGAGTTGGATAATAAGCCCCTTCTTTTGCCAACGCGTAAGCTGGTTGCGCATAGCTTGAGAGTCCCGCTCAAACGTCATTACCATCCTGGCCGAAACAAATGGCATCTCCTGGAATTTTTCTTTAAACTCGGTAAAGTTCATACTGTTTCCCTATATAATCAAAAATGATTATTTACAGAAATAAGTATACACTATGTTTTAGGGTTTGTCAAGAGGGTGTGAATTATACGCCCCAGAGGGCTTCGTGGGCAAGTTTGAGGGCTTTCTGCGCTGCTGTTGGGTCATTATTAATATTAATCTTCAAACCATTATCTTTTAAGATGGATCTTAATGTGCCGGGCACTTCTTTTTCAATCTCATTAAGATTTATAATTTTATACCTAATATCCGGGCTTGTGCCATACTGCCAAGGCTTTATTTTAATTGATTCAGCCTGAACGCAGATAAGTTGTACATATGTTTCGGCTCGCCTGTCCATGAGCCCTCTTGAAGTAAATAAGCGTCCTGCGCTTAACCATACGGCATTAAAAGCATCTTCTAAATCATCGGCTTCTATTATATGTTTGCGCAATATTCCTAAAGACTGCAGTTTTTTAACCTCCTCATCGGATGTGGCAAGGAAAAATATATCTTTTTGCTCTTCGTCGCTAACCGCTATAGCAAGGCCTATGCCGGCATGCTCAGCATTCCCCAGCGCCACCTCCGGGGATATGACACATATAATATTTCCTTCCGGACTATGGCGTTCTAATTCGGATGCTTTAAGCATCTCTTTTGCTTCTTGCAGCTTTTTATAGCCAATGCCGCCTGCCGCGGCAACGGTTTGCAGTTTTATGGTAAATGTGGTGCCTACGCCTTGTTTGGTAGATACGTCAATATCCCCTCCGAATTTTAGTGCAAAAAACCGCGCTGTGGCAAGGCCGTTTCCTCTCTGTAATGGCATAGAAGTATCCTCTGTTGAAGTACCTCTTATAAATATACGTTTGGTTTGCGTTTTGGTTTCGGGGTCTAATGCTAATTCCAACATTTCCGGTTTTCTTATACCGCCGGCGTTATCCTCTATCTCTATAAGTATTTGTCCGTCCACCGATTTTAACCTTATTTTAACGAAATGCTTTGCGCCGTCATCTGCGCTTACATACCTTGGAATGTTGGTTATAATGTTACTTAAGATACGCCTTAGCCCGCCGTAACTGGCCCTTACGAAAAATTTGCCTTGCGGTATTTCGATTTCAATATCAATATCTTTATCGGAAAAATCCTTGCCTATTGCAGTAAAATATTTCTCAAGGAATTCCGTTATTTCTATATCTTCAATATTATAATTATCCAGCATCTCAAGCCCTGAATTCGCAAATTCAAGCGCGGCATCGGAAAAATCATGGTCAAACGATTCTTGATAATCGTCAAAAACAGTGCTATTGGCTATTTTTCTTAACCTGTCAGGTTTCTCATTTAAATAATCACAAACAGCGGTATATGCCTGTTTAATTTCTTCTTTTAATGCATTACCGTCATTAATCATCTTTTCCCATTCACCGTATTTACGGCATACATAATATGGCCTGGCCCTATTTTTTTGCATCTCTACTATATCATCCATTAATCCGAATACCCTGTTAAATTCGCCTATTTCAGCGCTGTCAGCACCGTCTTTTAATGTTGTTTTCAGAAAAGCCAGCCAGCCGTAAAGGCTTGTCATCGGCTGCAGGACATCGTGAATAAGGGCGACTATATCCACCACTTCTTTGGGAGGCGCATCCAAAGCGCATTGCGCAAATTCCAATGCTTTTCCTATTGCCTCTTTCTCTCTTTCGTTAATTGTGCCGAAACCGGTTAAACCCATATCTGCAAAATAATTCTGCCACCTGGTACCGGTTTGAATTACCCCTGAAGGCTGTGTAAAAGTTTTGCTCTGCCCAGGATAATTATCCTTCAACCAGTCATTTAATAATGCTATGCCTTCGCTTGAAGACAGATTTAACGTGTTGTAATTAAAATTATTTATATCGGAATTTATTTCAAACAGCTTTCTCATTGCCGATTGAATTGCCTTAGGGGAATTGCCAAGCTCATAGGCTATCATGTCTTCATTCATATAAGAAAAAACTTTTGCGGCTTCGAGCAGTTTTGTCTTTATGTTCTCATTTTCCGCCAACAACACGCATGGCAGGCCTGCGCGCATCGCAAAAAATGCCTGCGCCAGCATATACCGGCTGTCCGATATGGTATCAATATAAAATATGCTTCCGACATTTTGCTCTGTATCGCGCACAGCTTCATTAAAGCCCGATCCTTCATACGCGGCATTAAACTCATCCGCCACTTCTTTTATTCCCACTGCCGCAGCAAGTGTGTAAGTATTATGTTTTGTCCGCGGCAGGCATTCTTTTTCAACCGGAATCTCACCCTCAAACGATATCCACAAACTGCCGTCGGTAAAATTGCCTACGGCATACCTGTATCCGCTAAATTCTTCGGCATTACTTTCGAAATCTTCTATCATCTTATTAAGGGTAATCCAAAGGCCGTAAAAACCAGAATATATATCTGTGCCCTCTGCGCCTTTTGTTTCCCCTGCATATTCACGCAACTGCTGCAGCGTCTCATCGGCATTTGAGGGTTTCACTTTAAATGCTTTATCAAATATATTTGGGTCAATATTGGATAGTTTTTTTGAAGCTACCTTTACGCTTATTAAAAACAAAGAGTTATACAACAATAAATAGTCAGCGACCGGCTCAAAACTTTTTAATACCGAAATTTCTTGTTCTAAAGTAACGCCGGAACCCCCCGAGTCTTTATTTTGCGCCCTTCGTTCAATATCTATGAAAACAGCATATTCCGCATCCGTTCCATTACCATTCTCGATTCTTCCGTCCAATCCAAAATGATAAGGTTTTATTCCTAAAATAAAAGAAGATGCCGATTCCAGCCGTGCATCATCTATGGCCGGCGCGCTTATATCCTTAATAGCAGCGATAACGCTTTTAACATAACATAGGCGCTGTTCAAAGGCATTTAGTTCGGCCTTCCTGTTTTTTGCCATGCGGGCAAGGCCTTCCAATATATCCTGACGGCTCGGGGTAAGGATACCGACAACAGTATCTTCAAGGCGAATTTTACGTATTTCTATAATCAGGCCTCTTGCATTTTTTAGCATATCCTCAAACCCTTCAAAAACAGGGGCACTATCTGCAACAACAAAACCGGAATAATCTTCTTTCGTATTTAGCCTATCCTTAATAGAAAGCACATCTTTTTCAATCATAGCGTCAACTTCAACACGTATATCCTCAGCTGAACATGGAATATTAAGACCATAAGAAGCAATCTCACTCCTCAACAGGCTTACATTTATTTGGCCCTCAATACTGCTATCGCCTGCTGTGCTTTTAATCTCGTTTATTATGGCAATCCTTCTAATCTTGGATTCCAGTGCGGCAGGCCCCCCATTTTTTGCCAAATTAAACCTGTCGGATATTTTCATTTTGCCTTCGCGGCAGCTGCGCAGCGTATCTATAAACTTTTTTAAATCTTCGCAACCGCTATCACCCAGCACATCAAATATGGTTACAGGTAAGACAGAGTGTATGATATATTGTTTCAGTATTAAATATTCTACAGCCGTACGAATAGTGCTGTGAGACACAGGTATGCCTTTTAGCAGCTTCTCTTCAACATCTTCGCTCTCGCGCAAGACGCCGTTATTATCCTTAATTGCCTTTAAAACAGCTGCGCACCACAAATCCCTCAGCTGAGGGCAAAATTCGTCTATCATAAGCAGCTGATTCGGATAATTTTCAAAGTCCTTTGCCGCATTATCAATATCAACGGTATCGCCAGCGCTGTTAGTGTCACCAAACCCTCTTTGGTTGGCAAGTCTCAAAAATTCAGAGGTCATGTTTGTCTGTTTAGATATACGGTTACCTATCGTAACTAAACGTTCATATATTTCTTGAAAAATGTCCATGTCATCATTAGGTATCTCAAGCAAAAGCTCTCTAATAAATAGAATTAAATCAGAACTGCTTGCCTTCTCCAGAAAAGGAACCAACTCAGATAATTCATCCCACCAATCATCCCCTAAAAGCCTTTCTGCCATATCTTTTATATTTTTGTCTGGCACGAAGCCTTCTATTTTTAAAATTACATGAAAAGCGTTGGGATCGCCATACCTGTCTTTTGTATCAGGCTCTATCCTTACGATAGCAATCTCTACGGCGCTACCCTGGTGTATTTCAGGAAAACTGCTGGTATTTAATGTGATACCTTCAAACGCGCCCTCGTCTGTATCTATTTTTACTATTGCCATGCCTTTTGAAGTAATTCGCGTAACAAGGCCTTCTCTCTTTGGCGCATCATGCATACGCACTTTTTCCAGAAACTCTTGCGCAGGATCCGGCACGCACCTTTTTCTGCTTATCTTAATCCTCGGCTTTTCACCTTCAAACGTTGAGTCAGGCAAAACGACAAAATCAAGTTCTGTTCCAGCTACAAGGCCAGCCTCTGTTATATCCTGAATATTATTGGCCGCGGCCCAAGATGCTTCGCTGCTATGGCACATAGCGTCAATCCCGGGCATTAATTCAACGAATATGCCGAAACCTCCTTTTTCAAAAGGAATTATCGTTTTAACAGTTCCTGTTCTTTTTACATTAAGTTTGCCTGTCTCTTTTGACGCATTTACTTCAGCTTGAAGCTCAGCAAGAAAACGAGGTTTTTCTCTTTCCTGCACAATATTAAAGGAGACCGGAGGATAAACCTGCATTTTGCCGCCTGCGGTGTATTTTGTCTCAAAAGCTCCGGATTCAGGTATAAATACAACCTTAATCCTACGGCCTATCCATGAACGCGCGGTAGTATCCCTATGCAAACCCCATGGCACCCCAGACAATGGAGAATGCGAAGCAGGCAGAAATAACAAGGGTTGATCGCAAACTCGCGGCTGTTCCATGCCTTCGCCTTTTTCAACGAATTTGCACAAAAAACCTCCTTTGTTAACATCTGCTATTTCCACATCAAATACACTGCCGGCTGAATGTAAATTCCTTAACATCTCCGTTATTCTTTGAGCTTGTTCTTCCCCAAAAACCGAAACGCCCACTTTGAAAAACTCAAATGCTATTTCGCCGTTGTCAGCATATATAACCTTTGCCGCAAAATGGCCCACTGTGGTAATACCACCGGGATACCTGCCTATCAATGGCCCCTCAATTCCTGTTTCCTGTTCGCTGACTATTGCGGTTCTAACAGGCCTTTGCGTATGCCTAACAGTTTTTCTATCGCGGTCTCTTTCACTCTTCGGCCTGCGGTCATGCCTGGGCCTTCCTACTTCCGGCGCCTCCCATCTTGTAAAATTAACAACTACTATTTTGCCTTCGGGTAAAACATGCTCATCTATATGGCTTGCCCAATCTTCATCATCATAATCCCCATCGCCTCTTGCCGCGGCATCTGCTGCCTGAGCATGCATCACCATAATTTTCGAATCAGTGGGCGTTAAAAAACGAATATCGCGGCCTCCCACGCCTTTTCTGGTATAAACAACATAACCTGTACCGGCAGCTATTTTATTAAGGAGCTTGTCAAGGCCGAGCTTCTTTGACTCTATTGTTAAACTCCCCAAAGAATGCCTCTCTCTTTCAAAATGTACCACAAAGCTTGATCGTACGGCGTTACGCCCTAAGCCCATTTTCAAAAGCATTGCTTTGGCTTCTCCTACAGTATACACTTTTCCTCTGCCTTGCCTGCCATTACTGTTCGCCGCTGACGCTGCGCCTGTGGCGCACGCAGTGTCGACCGTAATAGATATCATGTAATCAAAAATTCGATAGTATGCGGCGAATGCGATAACGGTTAATATCGGAATTCCGAAAATAGCTAATGGAAACCATGTTTCTGAAGAATCAAAGATCGTCAACCTATAGGGCTCAGCAGGAGGTTTGTCTTTAGGCGATTGTTCCTGTTCTTCTAACTTGGCTCTTTTTCTTTTCTCAATCCTTGCTTTAACCCCCTCCATGTCAAATCCGCCTGCCTTGGCGGCAGCTGCCGGCTCGCGTCCGAGCGCGTTAGCGACTGCGCCTGCGGTACTGCTTTCGCCTGCCGCCTTTACGCGTATATTACCGTTACAACCGCGTAGGTTGTAACGGCCGGACGGCGCGGCAAGGCCGAGCTGCGTTATGCAGAACGCGTGCAGAATGATTATGGCAATAATTTTGATTAATTTATTTTTCATTGTAATTAATGGGGACGCTCCGGTGGATTCAAGCTACTAATGCAACACTTCACAGAATTTCTCATGAGGCGTATACCAATTAAGGGTTTTACGCGGACGATCGTTTAATTCATCTTGAACTTCTTTAAGCCTGCTTCTTGAGATCTTT
>Ga0210051_1000177_pt1 | contig 51171 bp, 53 predicted proteins | sample CryGey092014_all_FD_185464 | JGI IMG/M metagenome (GOLD analysis project Ga0210051, IMG submission 185464) | Groundwater microbial communities from aquifer - Crystal Geyser CG23_combo_of_CG06-09_8/20/14_all (SPAdes) (version 2) | ecosystem: Environmental > Aquatic > Deep subsurface > Groundwater...
CAAGAGGGGGTAAAATCAGTAATTCTGCAAACAAAAAATTTGATTTCCCCTCGGTAAAATAGTGTGGAGGTTAAATATTTTTGAGGTTTTGAATTTCCCGACGGGAAAATAGTTTTGTGACAAGCACTAATAGATGTCAGGAGGTTGCCGGTATAACTCAACACAACCTGATTATTGTTGCGGTCCTGAATTGTAGTGAGTTTCCCCTGAGAATCAAAATAATACTCTGTTCCGTCTTTTTCTTTCAGGGTATAGGTTAAATCCGGATTTTTGGTAAGTGTAGAATATATTCCTTTGGGAGAAGTGTAAGAACCGCCATTTTTGGTATACCTGTAAATGCCCCCGTCTCCATCAAAGTATAGGACATCAGTATCCGCTCCCTCTTCTGCAAGGTAGATATTATATGAGTAGGTCCATTTGTAGCCAAGCGCACTCGTATTAGCAGAGAGACTGTTGTAAGTTCTTATAAACTGAATCGGGATGCCACGTCCCGGCAGATACAGGTCTTGCACTGAAGCAATTAGGTTACCGGAGTAGGTACTTACCGGGTCCCCACCCTGTTTCTGGATTTTATTATTGTTTTTACCAAGAAGATTTTCATTTGGGGTAGCAAGGCCTAAAACATTTACGGTTGTACTGAAAATGTCAACTGAAACCTCCACTGTGTTTGTATTGGTAGCAGTATCAGTGGTAAGAACAGCATACGCTTCTGCTTTTCCATTTGTTTCTGTAGTTTCGGGATATACTGAACCATTTCCCGCTATGACCTTAAACCTAACTTTCATATCAGAAAAAGGTTCATTGAAATAATCAGTGACTTTAACGGTAATCCGTGATGTTTTCCCAGCTTTTACAATTTTTGGTGAAGCAGTAACTTTAACCTCTATTTCTGAGGAATATTTAATTGTGAGAAAGTCGCCACCATTAAGAGGACTATACCCAGAGATAGAAATATTGCCGGTATCATCCACCGCTACCCCTGTTGCATATTCATATCCAGCTCCACTGTCATATTTTCTTATTGATAAGACTGTACTATCTGAAGCATATTTTATGGTTAGCACATCAGACATATTTCCAATCCATCCTGTGACAACAATATTATCTTTACTATCTATATCTACGCCCCGAGCTGTATCCTGTCCCCCGCTATCATATCTCTGAATCCACGATAATTCTCCATCGGAATTATATTTTATCGTTAGATAGTCATAAGGATAACTTCGCCCCGTAACAATAATATTATCAGACCCATCTATACCTACACCGTTGCCCTCGTCCAATCTATCGCTACCCCCGTCATATCTCTTTGTCCACATCTCATTGCCGTTTGGATCATATTTTATAGTAAAGAAATCAGCCCAATGATCGGGGATTCGAGAGCGACCCGTGACAATAATATTGTTAGACCCGTCTGTGGCTACAGCGTGGCCTTCTTCAGAGGTGCCGTAATCAGATATTGTTGACCACAAAAAACTGCCATTTGAGCCATATTTTATAGTGAGGAAGCCAACACCGGCCTCACCTGTGGCAATAACATTGCCTTGAGCATCAGTAGTTACGCCGTAGGCCTCATATGCCTCCTCGCTATAATATTTCCTCGCCCACAATAGACCCCCATCTGGACTATATTTTAAAGTGAGATAACCGGAAGTGTAATCAATACCATCCCCATAGTAACCAGCAGCAATTACATTACCAGAAATATCTGTTGTGACGGCCCATGCTTCGTTAAAAAATAACCCCTGCCCACCATCCGGATCATATTTCCTTACCCATTCAACATTGCCATCTGGACTATATTTTATAACAGTGGCATCAAAATCCCCATCGATGATGTTTGACGAACAGCCAGCAACATAAACATTGCCTTGAGCATCAGTAGTTGCGCCGTAGGCTTCATCGTAATCTCCGCCATCATATGTCCTTGTCCAAAGAATGCCGTCTTTTGCAAAAACATATAAGGAACACAACAGGGAGATTGAAATCACTATCAGTAGCACAAAAAGAAAAAATGGATACTTCCTGATTTCCATGTTTGTTTTTTCCTCTAAAATTTAATTGCCTTGCTTATTGGGGAGATAATTTTTTAAGCATTTTGAGAATTTCTGCTTGAACTTCTTTTTCTTTCTCCTGCAACAGCAGATCCTTAAGTGTCGGCACTGCTCGGGTGTCCCCCATCTCTGCCAGAGCAAGCGCCGCACTTTTTCTAACATGTTCGTTCTTATCACTAATGGCAGTAAATAATGGCTCTACTGCTCTAGTGTCCCCTAACTTTCCGAGGGAACGAGCCGCTCTACTTTTCATGCCCGGTTCTTCATCTTTGAGGACACCAATTAAACATTCTATAGTGCGAGGACCCTCTATTCTCCCAAGGGCATCCACAGCAAACATCCGAACCCACTTGTCTTCATCCTTCAGTGTAATAATTAAGGGTTTCACAGCCATGGAATCTCCTATTTTCCCCAAAGTCCTTGCCGCGAATATTCGGACACGCGGGTGTTCGTCCTTTAGTGCGTCAATCAGGAATTCTATAGATAAAGGATCTCTTGCTCTCCCCAACTCTCTTGCAGCACGTATTCGCACGTACGCATTTTTATCTTTGAGTTCCCCAATTAATTTTGAAGTATAGTCGGATTGTGCCCAGATTCTAGCCCCGGCGCACAATACAAAAACCAGCGATGTTGTAATTATGATAAGCCTTTTCATCTTTATTCCCCTTTATTTCTGTCTATATTTCACAACCCCTTCCATAGTTGCGATGTATATGTTTCCTGTGTTGTCTACTTCAATGTCCTTTGCCCAGCACCAGTTATTTTTTCCTTTGTATTTTTCTGTATAAAAGTGGGACGGTTGTATTTTTCCTATTTTTCTGGCACCAGAGACTTCTTGGGCCGTCCTCTTCCTTTAAACTTATCAGCCACCCCGAATAATTCTTGACTCTTGGCTGGGGCTAAAGCCCCTACTCCCAAACACGCAAGGCTAAAGCCTTGCATAAATAAATCAAGAATTTCATTTTAATATACATCAAATACATTAATATCTTGCAAACCTGAAGGTTTACCCTACGAATACGCAATAAATGTTACATAGTCTCTGTGGTCTATTATTTGATCAGCTGGGTCGCGATGAACTGGTACACGTCGCTCATTGACAATTTTTATACTCTTACAGTCTCTTTGTTTTCTACGCGCCTCAGTTTAAGATTGTATTTCTTCATAATCCTTTCTGATTCCGAATGAATCTTTTTTAAAACTTCCTCTGTAGTTAAGCCTTTTTCTTCTTCATAAATCTCTTCTCTTATCCTGTGAATTTCATCAAGGACTTTAGATATTTTAGCCATTTTACAATACCTCCTCGGGAGTCATTATCTCTATGGATTGATAGCCAAGGGGACGATTTATCCCTTCTATTCCCAGCTTGGTTTTCAATCTGATTATATGCTCCAAATTCCAACTTACAATCACGTTCATGTTGTGCACCACTGCCACAGCAATATGGCGTGCATCATTTTTGAATCTTTCTGGAATAATCCCTTCAGCAACGTACCTTTCTGCCAGTTCTTTGATTTCTTCAGTTATCGATTGACAGCAGAGCAAGCTCTGCCGCTACTTGATACTTTATTTGATAAGCTGCGCCGCGATGAACTTGTACACGTCGCTCATTATGGTCTGGCCGTAATCCTGGCCCATCAGGGTCGCCCAGACATAAAGGATCTTCCCGCCCTTCAGCTCCCCGTCGGTGAATTCAATGTAGCAGATGGCGTCCCCGTAGTTCTCGGCGGTAAGTATTGAAGTGACCTGCGCCTCGCTTGTTACCTGCTCTGCCTGGATCGGCCGCAGCCTTTGGTCCCCGGTCTCCGGGAAAGGAAGCGTCTCAGGAAGCCCCTTGATTATCTTCTGGTTCTTGTTGAAAGTCATTTCGATCGGTTCGGGCGGCCTTTCGAACGGGCAGCTCATCGGAACTCCGATCTTCGGCAGGAACGGGTCTGAACCCGCGCTGGCGCCTTTTTCATACCCGTAGAACATCGGGTAAGGGCCCGCGCCCATAAGCACCAGCAACCCGCCGCCTGCCAGGTACCTTTTCAGAGCTTCAATGCCGTCCCCGTCCTCCCTGACCGTTTTCACGTATTCCTCGCCACCGAAATAAAAGGCGACCGGGAACTTCTGGGCGTTGAAGAATTCCGGGGTCACAAGCTGGCTGTCGTTCAACTTTTTCATCTTGTCCATTATGCCGATCTTGCCCGCAAGGGTTGCCGCGATGCTTCCATAGCTTGGGGGCAGCATCGCCATCTTTCCGGCCGGAACTCCCTCAAGTTTTTTCTTGAATTCCCCTGTTTCTTTTTCCGCGGCTTTTATTTTTTTGCCTTCAAGCGCCGCAGCGGCAAAACATTCCATCACCGGTTTCAGGCCCGCGTCGTCACCTTTCCAGCAGGTCACAGCGAAAACAAGCGCGTCCTTCAGAATGATGCCTGTAATTTTCCTTCCCGCTGGTACCGCGGCACTTCCCATCCAGAACTTCTTCTGGAAACACGGAGGCCAGAACTTCCACGCGAGAGCCGAGTCTTCTGAAAACGCGATGTTTTTCCCATCATCAAGCACCGCGGAAATCCCGGGGGCGGGTCCTTCCTCAGAATACAGGATAAAGATCCTGGAAGCGCCTGAAACCGGCTCAGTGAAACTGCACTTATCCTTAACAGCGATCGGCCCCTGGCTTATTTCCGGAGGTATTATGTAATACGGGATTTTGAACGCGCAGTGCTTACCTGGAAGCAGCCCGGCAAAGGAATTCACGTCCTCCCAGTCAATGGCAACCTCGGCGTTCGCGGGCAGAAAAAGCATTTCAAACCCGTTGTCTTTCAGCTCAAGCGCGGAGGGTTTCCTGTATTCAAACCCGTGCTCAAGCGTTATGACCGGGGACTTCATATCCACGTCTCCCACGATCACCATGTCTTCGTCAAGGACCCCCATCACGTAAAGCGATGACGGGCTTGTGGGCGGGGTCTTGTAACCCTCGGACCTTACAAGCTCCATCCTGGTATCGCCGCGGGCGATCTTCACGGTTTTGTCAGTTATGTTATAAAAAGGGAAGGTGATCGAAACGTCGAAAGGCTCTTTCAGTTTGCTTTTTACCCTGAACGCGAAATTGCCGTCTTGCGAGTAGCGGTATTCCGTTATATAGGTGTGCGCTCCTTTTTTGTTGCATGCGAACGCGCCCTTTTCCCCGGCTGTGACGCGCAGCATTGAATTACCTATCGGAAAATGGAAGGGCAGTATGCCGCCTACTCCGAAGTTGTACCTCCCGCCTCTTCCCGGGCCTGCCCCGTCGAAGAACCCCAGGCCTTCTGTGAATGCCGTTTCCGGGTATTCGCTTATGCTTTTATGGTAATTCGTCCCTGTATAGCAGGTACCAGCGCTCAAGATTGCCTTTCATGTAGTAATTCAGCTTCTTGTCCCCGGTATGCACGTAAATTTCGGTGATCTCGTTCAGGACCCATTGCACCTCGTTGGCGCAGGCAAGCGCGGCCCAGTCCCTGCCTGAATTGGGCTCTAAGAGGAAAGCGCTGTCCAGGTTATCAGCCTCGTCGTTGTCAGAAGGCCATATCGGCAGGTACCTGTAAAGGTACGCCCTTGCCATATCAACCGCGTCCTTTGCTTTCTGCGCCCTTTCAGGGTCGTGTTTGAAGGTAAAATAGTAATCCATAAGGAAGGTGCACATCATATTGCAGCCGATGGCGAACGGGGAAGACGGGACATCGTGGAACTCGTTGCGGGTGAACAGGAAATGCTTGGTCCAGTTGTAGATGCCGTCTATCCAGGGAAGGTATTTGGGGTCTTTCTCGTTGCGGTAAAGGTCGACCAGAGATATACCCGGAGCCCACATATCGCTGTTGTGTATGCTCCTGTTGTCAGGGTCCCACCCCGGTTTCCACTTTCCTTCAAGCGGCTCTTCCCAGACTATACATTCATCCCCGCCGGCCTTGATCTTTTTGGCAAGGGGATAGAGATACTCAAGGTCTTTCTTGCACCTTTCTATTTCCGCTTTCTGCTTTCTCCTGAAAGCGGCTTCAACCGGCAGCTCCCTGTGCATGTCAAACCCGCTGATATACATCCCGCCCGGTTCTGAAAACGCGTCCCCGCCGCTTTTATAGACCAGGCCTGTTCCGGACGCCTGGGGGAAAACCTTCAGCGCTTTCTGGCTCTGGCCGGTCAGGTATGACATATCGTTAATGCGGGGAACCTGCGGGAGTAACGCGGAATATTTCGCAAAAATAAATTCGTGCATCAGTTCGTGCGGCTCTTTCGCGGCAGGCATGTCAATGGACCATACCAGGTGGAACCACGACCCGAACGAATCACCTTTTTTGGGGAGCACCAGGCTCTGGTAGAGCGCTCCGCCGTAAGGATACGCGAGCGTTATGAACTGGTTATCGCTGCCTTCTTTCCAGCAGTACGCTGTCGCTATATATTTCTCGGTGTGATCAAGGAACCTTGCTCCCTGAAAAAGGAACGCGACGTAGTGTTTTCTCTCAGGAGCCCAGATACCGATCGCGGGCACGGGGTGGCCGCCCAGCGGGCAGATGTAACTCCAGTTTCTGTTGAATTTTGAAGCGATTTCGCAGTCATTCCCTCCGTGGGGATCTATTAAAAGCGGGAACTGGTCTGCTTTCGGGGTTGCCATTGTCCATCCCCTCATCTGCCAGGCGTCCGCGTCAGGCATAGAACAGGTTATGAAATGGAACGGGCAGTTCCCTGCGCCTGCCTTCCACGCGTCTTCGCTGAATTCGGCAAGGGTTATCTTGAACCTGACAACCGGGTACAGCTCGCCCGTGGTTATCGCGATCGAAACGAAATCAGAAGCATCGAACTTCACGCCTGTCCCTGGCTTTCCCTTCAGCCCGGACAGCGTAAGGGTCTTCGTTTTTCCCTCTTCCTTTGCTTCGGCTTTTAAAGCCGTTATAAAACCGTTTGACGAAAGGCGCACGGGCGCGATAATCTTCCCGCCGGCCGAAAGATCAAAACCGGAGATCTCCCCTTTCTCCTCAACTGCCGTGACTTTCATGCTGCCATCAGACACTTCTTTCACTCCGGCCTCCCCCTGCGCCGAAAAACAGGCTATAGCAAAAGAACAGGTGATCAATAGGGTTTTTTTGAAAGGCATTCATCCTCCCTGTGCGCGAGAGTGTCTTTCTTTCATTTTCTCAAGCAGTTCGTAGGGAACATCAAGGGTTCCCATCAGTATGTTCCCTTTCGCGAAACCGTGGCAGTCAGTGCCGCCGGTTGCGAGGATGCTGTTTTCCGCAGCGAGCATTTCCATGTTCCTTATAGTGGTCGGGCTGTGTTCCGGGTAATATATCTCTATGCCGTCAAGGCCGTTCTTTACAAGGCGCCTTATAAGCGAAGCGGAAAATTCCTGGTTCAGCAGGCCGGGGTGGGCTATGACCGCAAGGCCCTTCATTTCCTTTATCATCTGGACCGCGCCTTCCGGGGTGAGCTGGTGTTTCGGCACGTAGCAGCATTTGCCGTTCCCTATGTACTGGTCAAACGCCCTGTTTATTGATTTCACGCAGCCTTTCTTTACCATTGCCTGCGCTATGTGCAGCCTTCCGACCCAGGGGGTGCCTGATTCAGACGGCTGCAGGAATTCCTTCAGTTCATCCATATCGATCTTTATGTTGTGTCCCCTGAGCTTTCCGAGTATTATCTCCGCGCGCTTCATCCGCAGGTTTGAGAGTTCGTACAGCCTTTTCTGGAAACCTGAATTGCGGTGATCTATAAAATACCCCAGCATGTGGACTTCGAGTTCCACCCCGTTCTCCACCCATTCGGCGCTTATCTCTATGCCGGGTATGACCTCTATGCCGTATTTATCGCCGCGCACCATCGCGGGCTGGATCCCCAGCACCGTGTCGTGGTCGGTTATGGCGATCGCGGAAAGCCCCAGGGTGCAGGCGTAGTCCACAGCCTCTTCCGGAGAAAAGGTTCCGTCGCTCTTATTAGTATGGACGTGCAGGTCAACTTTCTTCAAGTAATGCCTTTCTGCTGATGCAGACGGATTAGCTGCACAGATGCAAACGGATAAATCCGCCTGAATCCGCATTATCTAATCTGTATGCATCCGCTTCTCTAGACCCTGGTGGCGGGGTTTTCAAACTTCGTGTAATCGCTTATCCAGATAAGATCAACCTCGCCGGTCGGCCCGTTCCTTTGCTTCTCAAGGATAAGCAGAGCCTTCCCTTTCAGGTCCTCTTTGTCCCGATCGTAGTATTCCTCCCTGTATACGAATGCAACCACGTCCGCGTCCTGCTCGATAGCGCCGGACTCCCGCAGGTCCGCAAGCCTGGGCTTGGCGCCTTCCTTCCTTGCTTCGGGCGCGCGGTTCAGCTGGGACACTGCGATCACGGGTATCCTCAACTCCTTGGCAAGTCCTTTTAAAGAACGGGAGATCGTGGCAACCTCCTGCTGGCGTGATTCCATTTTTTCGTAGCTCGTCATAAGCTGAAGGTAATCTATTATCAGGAGTTTTATGCCGTATTCCGCCTGGAGGCGCCTTGCTCTGGAACGCACATCAAGCACGTTGAGGCCAGGGCTGTCGTCAATGTAGATGGACGCTTCAGAAAGCCGCCCGGCTGCTTTTGTCAGCTTGGGCCAGTCCTCCGAGCTTCCATATCCGTCCTTAAGTTTTTTCCCCGCCACCCTTGCCTCGGAAAAAAGCATCCTCTGCACGACCTGGTCGCTGCTCATTTCAAGGCTGAACACGGCGACGGGCAATTTTTGCTCTATGGAGGCGTGCGCGGCAAGATTAAGGCAGAAAGCGGATTTTCCCATTCCGGGACGGCCTGCTATGATTATCAGGTCTGAGGGCTGCAGCCCGTTGGTCATTTTATCGAATTCAACGAATCCTGTCGCGACTCCGGTAACGTATACTTTCTTGTTCGAAAGGCTTTCGATGTATTCAAAACTGTCCTTAACCAGCTTACTCATCGGCACAAAGCCCCTGGAACCTTTTTCGGTTGCCACATTGAAAAGCATTGACTGCGCCTTGTCAATTGTCTGCTTCGCATCCCCGTCCGCGAAACCCATCTGCACTATCTGGGAAGAGACGTCGATGACGGCGCGCAGCAGGGACTTGTCCTTCACGATCTTGGCATAGTATTCCACGTTCGCGGCAGTGGGCACGCTGTCAAGCAGGGACGTCAGGTACGTGGCGCCCCCTATCCTTTCAAGGTCCCCGCCCTTTTTGAGTTCGTTGGCAAGCGTCACGAGGTCAACCGGCTCGCCCCTGTCAAACAGCGAGATCATAGACTTGAATATTTCCTTGTGCGCGTTCTTATAGAAATCGTCCCCCATGAGGAACTCCACAACCTTGGGTATCGCTTCCTTCTCAAGCATCATCGCGCCCAGCACTGAAATCTCAGCCTCCAGGTTCTGCGGCGGTATCTTTTCAGCCATTTTTTCGCTCCACTTCGTTCCGCTATGATTACAGTGATTATAACCGAGATTACAGTGATTATTTAAAATAATTCTTAATCAGAATCTGTTAATCTTCGAATAATCACCGTAATCTTATTTGAAATCACCGTAATCAAGTTTTTATTCCTTAACGACCCACACCTTTACCTGGGCCACAATATCCGGCCCCAGACGCACCGGCACAGTGTATATCCCGAATTCCCTTATAGGCTCTATAAGCTCGACCTGTTTCTTATCAACCTCGAAGCCCTTTGCGACAAGCGCTTCCGCGATGTCAGGGGCAAGGACCGAGCCGTAAAGGCGGTTCTCCTGCTCGCTTTTCCTTACAACGGTGCAGGATACACCCTCCATTTTCGTTTTAAGGTCGTGCACCGCCTGCAGCTCCCTTTCCTTCGCGGTTTCCTCCCTGTGCTTCTCGTCCTCCAGTTTCTTTATGTTCCCCGGAGTGGCAATGTAAGCAAGGTTCTTCGGAAGGAGGTAGTTGCGGGCATGTCCTTCGGATACATCCAAAAGGTCTCTTGCTTTCCCCAGCTTCTCAACATCTTTTCTCAGTATCACTTTCATGTTTATTTCCCTCTGGATTACAGTGATTATCAACTAATGATTACGGTGATTATTAACTGCTGATTACAGTGTTACTGCTTCTACACCGTAATCGTTATTAAAAAATCACTGTAATCATCTTTACAGAATCACCGTAATCGTATTTAGATGGCGATGAACGGGATCAGCGCAAGATACCTTGCCCTTTTGATCGCGCGGGTAAGGTATGATTGGTGCCTTGAACAGTTCCCGGTAATACGGCTGCCCAATATTTTGCCTGAAGGTGTTATGAACCTTCTCAGCAGAGCTATGTCCTTGTAATCGATATACGGGATCTTGTCCATGCAGAACTTGCATTTCTTGGGCGCAAACCTCATCCTTTTCCTTGGACCACCCGGTCTTCTCTCCTGTCCTTTGCTGTCTCGCACTATTTACATCCTCCTTTTTTGTTTAGTATATGATTACACCGATTTCAAAAAGATGATTACACAGATTAAAATAGGTGGTTACACTACCTTTTTGAAAACGTTTAAAAATATTGAATTTTAAAATCTTGTAATCGGTGTAATCAGCATCTAATAATCTGTGTAATCAGTTTCTATTGGGGTTCCTGCACGCCTGGCTCGGTTTGTCCTGCCGGCGGTTCTTCTGCCGGCTTGCTCCTCTCTTCCGGTTTCTCTTCTGTCCCCGGCTTCCCGGGCTTTGCCTTGATAACATCCGGCTTCTGCCGGATGAGTATAAGGTGCCGAAGAACCCTTTCATCGAGCTTGAAAGCTGCTTCAAGCTCCGGTATAAACCCGGCTTCTCCCCTAAGGATAAACCAGATATACAGTCCCTGGCTCTTTCCTTTGATCTTGTAAGCGAGCTCGCGCCTGCCCCAGTCCTCCACCTTCTCAACATCCCCTTTCGTATTTGACATAATGCCCTTGACCTTCTGGATGAGTTCGGCTTTCTGGGCGTCCGTCACTGCCGGATCGATCACCGTGATACACTCGTACTGTTTTACCATTATATCTTCCTCCTTATTTCTTTTTGATTTCGGTGTTTATTTGTCGTACGTCATACGTCGTACGTCTTACGTTTGATGAATTAATAAGTTAACGAACGACTCTCGACTTACGACGCTCGACGGTTAAATTAGACATTAAAGCGGAACTGGATCACGTCCCCGTCCTGCACCTCGTATTCGCGCCCCTCTGTGCGCAGCATTCCTTTTTCCCTTGCTTCGGTTATCGAATTCAGTTTTTCCAGCTCTCTGACCGCGATCGTCTCCGCGCAGATGAACCCCCGCTCCATGTCTGAATGCACCTTGCCTGCCGCCTGCGGCGCCTTTGTCCCTTTAGCTATTGTCCAGGCGCGGGTTTCGTCTCCCTTTACGGTAAAGAACGTCATAAGCCCCAACATTCCGTAACAGGCCCTTATCAACCGGCCAAGGCCGCAGCCCTCGGGCTGGAATTCCTTCCTCTCGGCTTCCGGCAGGTCAGCGAGCTCAAGCTCCAGCTTCGCGTTTATGAGGAGCGGCGCGAACCTGATGAGCTCATCGGGCATTTTCTCTTCGATCGTATTCAGCAGGTACAGTATCGGTTTCAGCGTGAGGATGGGGTGGGGCAGCATAAGTTCAAGCTCACCCGCGCTGAGGTCGGCGCGCATCACGGGCTTGCCGCTGTCTATCCCGTCCCTTATCTTTTCCAGTATTGGCAGATCTTTCTTGTCAGCTGAAACATTCTTTCTCTTGTTGTTGATCTGCTTGGAAAGATAATCGAGGTCGGCAAAAGCAAGCTCAAGGTTAATAACGTCTATGTCCCTTGCCGGGTCCACTGCGCCGCTTACGTGAATAACGCCCGAATCCTCAAACGAACGAACAACCTCAACGATCAGGTCCACATCGCGGATATGAGATAGGAACTGGTTTCCAAGCCCCTCACCTTTGTGGGCGTTCCTGACGAGTCCTGCAATGTCAAGGAACTTGATAGTGGTAGGTGTTAACTTTTTGGGCTTGATTATTCTGGCGAGAACCTGGAGTCTCTCATCCGGGACCTCTACCACCCCGACGTTCGGCTCGATAGTCGTGAAGGGGTAGTTGGCAATTGCGGCTTTCGCTCTTGTGAGAGCATTGAACAGCGTGGACTTGCCCACATTGGGCAGGCCCACGATTCCACAAATAAGTCCCAATCGTCCTCCCAAACAAAATGTCAATCCAAAGAGCCGGCGGGCAGGATCGCATGCCCGCCATAAAGACGGAAATATTGATGCTGGATGCTAGTGTGGTGTCTCTAACAGATCTTTACATTTGGGCTTTGCGAGGAGTGTTAACGACGAAGCAATCTCGACCTAAAAATCGAGATTGCCACGCTCCCTTTGGTCGCTCGCAATGACAACTCAAAGCAGAATCAAATGTCAAGGGATTTATGTGACACCACACTAGATGCTGGATGCTAGATGTCTGACCTGTTTATTGTATATGATATATATAATATATAAATATGCATAATTGTCAAGTATTTATATATTTTTCCATAATTTTAACTTCCGGTAAGCGCGCTTACTATGCAATCGCTTGCCGTGTGTTCAGCCAAAATCCCAAAGAAGGCTTCACGGTTTAAAGTTGAACGTTGAAAGTTAAAAGTTAAATATACTGGATACTAAAAACCTAATGTAGAATAATCTGTGCTGATCTCTGCCGTAGGGTCATTAACTTGGTTCTGACCCGAAGGTCCCTGCGTTGAGTCCGATGTTACATCGGACTGCAGGAAGAAATCCGTGGTTAAAGTTACTTTGCCAGCTCGCCGAACCTGTGCACTATCGCAAGCGCCGGGTCAAGCGGCACGTCCACGCCTTTCGTACCCTTCGGGATCTTTATCTCGGAGACCCTGCGCACGTCCTTCTCGTCAAACTGCGGCAGGTATTGTTTCTCCGCCTTGTACATTTCAACAGCCATATCCCTTGCTTCCTTCATTGTCAGGACCGCTGAGGTAAGCGGGTCGGTCTGCACGGCGGCTATTGCAAGCTCAAAATCCCCTGTAAGCGCCGCCTTCACCGCAAGGCCCTGCGGAATAATATTGAGCATGTTCGCCGCAGCGCACTGGGGCGGCAGGTCTCCCACGCGGGTTGCGTAAAAACCGGACCTGTCAGCGAAAACAGGCACTTCCACGCATGAGCCGTTGGGAAGGTTCGTTATCAGGTTCTCGTTCCTTACATTGCCCATGAATTTGAACACCTTGTTCGTCTCCATCGCCTCGATTATATAGGAGCAGTATTCGCTGCTTCTCTTTTTCAGTTTCGGCGACTCTTCTTCAAGGTAATCGATCTCTTTGAATTTTTCCGCTATCCTCTTGCACCATTTGTAATACGCCCCTGTTTCCCCGCCGAAGCTGGGCTGGTCGCAGTACAGGTCCAGCGCCTTCTTGTTCTTGCGGAACCACGGAAGGTACTCTGAAAGGTGGCCCGTGCTCTCGGTCATAAAATAACCAAGGTGCCTCATTACCTCGCAGCGCACCTTTTCATTTATGTAGTACTCCGGCTTTTCGATATTTTTTTTCAGGATAGGATAAAGATCTTTGCCGTCCTTCTCGAGTTTCAGGAACCAGTCCATATGGTTTATGCCCGCGCAGAGGTAATCTATGTCTTTTTTGTCATTAACCCCGCAGTACCGGGCGATAAGGTCCAGGGTTGTCTGCACGCCGTGGCACAGGCCCACGAACCTTACTTTTGTCGCTTCCCCCAGCCCCCAGCATACCATAGCCATCGGGTTTGTATAGTTAAGGAGGAACGCGTTAGGGCAGAGTTCTTCCATGTCCCGGGCTATGCTGTTCACAACCGGAACAGTCCTGAGCGTCCTGAATATGCCGCCGGGCCCCATCGTGTCCCCTATGCACTGGTCCACCCCGTATTTCATGGGTATCTCGTAATCCATGCCGAACGCGTCAACCCCGCCCACCTGGATCATGTTGATCACATAATCAGCTCCCTTGAGCGCCTCGCGCCTGTCAAGGGCCGCCTCGATCTTTGCGGGCAGCTTGTTTTCCTTTACAACGCGGTTCGCGAACTTTTCCATCTGGTCAAGCTTTGGCTTTGTGCGGTTCATAAGCGCGAAAGTGCTGCCTTCCAGGCCTTCTGTCGCCATTATGTCCATCATAAGGGTCTTGCAGAAAACTATGCTTCCCGCCCCGATCATAGCAATACGAGCCATTTCTTCTCCTCTGATTACAGTGATTTCAACTAAGATTTCAGTGATTATTTAAAAACAGCCAAAATCAGTATTTGTTAATACCAGAATATTTCAATAATCACTGTAATCATCTTGTAAAATCACCGTAATCATCTTTAACCAAGGTTTTCAAAAAGGAAAAGCCCTTCTTTGCCCGGCGCGATGATGTCAGGCCTGCCGTCCCCGTTTATGTCGGCAACAGCGAAATAAATGCCTGTGCCGCTTGCGCCCGGCACCTTGCCGTAGTCTATCACGTTCTTTTCAAACCTGCCTTTGCTGATCTTGAAGTAATATAACCCAACTATGTCGGTATCCTCGCCGGGATCGTTGCCGCAGTGAGCGCGGTACCTTGTGCCGGTTATAAGCTCAGGCTTTCCGTCATTATCTATGTCGGCCATCTGCATGTCGTGAAACTGTGAAAGGGTCGTGTCTATCTCGTGCATGATCCAGCAGCGCTTTTTCCCGTTCTGGTACATCCTCTGCTCGTACCAGTAAAGCCCTATGCCGTGCGCCTGGCCCACTATCAGGTCAGCAAGGCCGTCCCCGTTCACGTCATATACCAATACCGGGACGCTTGCTGAACCCAGGTTGAATTCCTCGTGGAACGTCCATTTCCCCCTAAGGCCTTCCGGTGGGTTTTCAAGCCATCCCCCGGAAAGAACTATATCCGGCCTGCCGTCCCCGTTTATGTCCCCAAACCCCAGCCCGTGGCCGCTTGGCCTGTCCATGAGCGTGAACTTCTCGAACCTGCCCGAGCCCTTCCCGTTCTTTTCAACAATAAGCTTGTATACGATCTGCGGAGCGCCCGGAGTATTCGGGATAATTTCCTGCGTTCCGTCTTTATCTATGTCAAAGGGCCTTGTTGTTTCAATGTTCCCGCACTTGTCTATCTCGCGGACAGCCCACTCCACGGGCTTGCCCTTCGGGTTTTCCCTCCAGTACATGGCCTGGCCGAACCACCCGCCTGTCACGATGTCAAGGAACCCGTCGCCGTTGACGTCCATGGGGATATCCGAGAAATCGTCGAAGTATTCGCCCGAGGGCATTACGTCGCATATCTTATGCTTCTTCCAGCCTGGCGCCTCGTACCAGTTCCCGCCGCACACAATGTCCGGCTTCCCGTCGTTATTGACGTCAAAAACCGATGCCGCCTCGAACGCAACCTTGTCAAGCAAAGTCTTTTTGAATTTAACCATTGGTTTATCCTTTTTACCCTGAACTTGACCCCGATCTTGCATCGGGGGAATAGTTCAGGGCTTTTCATAAATAAGAAGGCGCCGCACTGCCTTATCGGCAGATCAGCGCCCTTGTTTCCCCTCACCTTCAATCCTCTCCCGCAAGGGGAGAGGAAATAATAAGCTGAACGCATAAATTCCCCAGAGTTGGTTGTATAAATACGATCGCGATAGTAACGCAGGCTGAAGCCTGCGGCTACCCTAAAAAAATTTTCTCCGCGGCGGCCACAGCCGCTCCCGGCTCAAGCTTATACCCGAGCTGGGTAAGCGCCATTTCAAGGGCTGAAAGCGCGATTATTATGTCGAACCTTTCCATGTAACCCAGGTGCGCGATGCGGATTATCTTGTCTTTCAGGTCCTCGCCCTGGCCCGCGGCGATGTTCACGCCGAATTCATCCCTCATCTTTTTATAAATTGCGCTTCCCGCTATCCCCTGCGGCACGTGCACTGCTGTCACCGCGTTGCAGGGAGCGGAACTGAAGAGCTTCAGGCCGATCGCCGCAACTCCGGCCCTTGTCGCATCCGCAAGCTGCTGGTGCCTTTTCCAGATATTTTCCACGCCTTCCGCCCTGATGATCTTCAGGCTTTCGGCAAGCGCTACGATCAGGCTTATTGCCGGGGTATACGGAGTTTCTTTGGTCGCGATCGATTTTTTCGCGGCCTGCCAGCTGAAATAAAATTTCGGCAATTTCGCCTGCTCAACAAGTTTCCATGCTTTTTCGCTCACGCTGGCAAACCCGAGGCCGGGCGGTATCATCAGCCCTTTCTGCGAACCGGTCACGACCACGTCAACTTTCCAGTCGTCCGAGCGCAGTTCCTGCGCCCCGAGCCCGCTTATGGCATCCACTACCAGTGCCGCCCCGGTCTTTGAAACGATCTCACCAAGCGACTTTATATCGTTTACCACGCCTGTTGAAGTCTCTGTGAGGGTTGTATAAACGGCCTTCGCCTGCGGGTTTTCCGCAAGCGCCTTTTTTATTTTTCCTATATCCGCGGGCGCTCCCGCCTCTTCCTTTACGACAACAGCATCAAGCCCGTAGGCTTTCGCGATCTTCCACCAGCGTTCGCCGAATTTGCCTGTTTCGCTTACTATAAGCTTGTCTCCCGGGGAAAGCAGGTTGGTAATAGCTGATTCCATCACCCCTGTGCCGGATGACGCGAAAATAAGAACGTTGTTTTTCATCTGGAAAACGTATTTAAGGCCTTCCGACACCTCCTCGAATATTTTTCCGAAAGCTGAGGTGCGGTGGTGGATAATTGGCAGCCCTTCTTTTGAAGCGGCTTCAGGCGGGACCGGCGTCGGCCCCGGCGTTAACAGGTACTTTTTCATTTGTTCCTCCACTCACAAATGATTACACCGATTAAAAATAAAAAGAAATTTATTTATAGAACTATGTATACAAAATCTGTGTAATCGCTTTTAAAATCTGTGTAATCAGATTATCAGAAATAGACGCGGGCGCCGAAATTGATCGGGAAATACATGTATTCAAAGAAATTGTAGAGTTCCTGAGAATCACCCCAGGCATCTTCCCAGCTCGTTAATTCCATGATCTGGACTCCTACACCGCCTTCAAAAAACATCCCCACTGGGCCTGCGAAGAACTCCACCCCGAACTTGGCATGTATCCCTTCGGCAATGTCAAAATAGTCGTAAAGCCAGCCGGTCACCTCACCCCATCCCAGCCACATATCAATACTTACGTCAATATAAGGCTGGACCGGGGATTTCATGTCGGGTACCAGATGAAAACTCGCGGGGATAATATTCAAAGTAAGGCTGTGCATATCGGTTCCCCAGCCCCCGCCCGTAACAGTCTTAAATGCAAAATCAAACCTTACATCGTTACTGCCCGTGCCGCTGTTGAAGAATTTCAGGCTTATCGCGGGAACCCAGTTGGAACCAGTCAGGCTGACCATAGGGACCCCGTAACCTATCAAATTATGCATGCTGAAATAACCGGGGTATTCTCCCATCACTTCCCACATGGACCAGTATGTCCCTATCCCGGATTTCTCAAGTATTGACGTAGGCACATACGGCGTATAGACAGGCGCGGCGGCGGCTGGCTGCTGTGCATATGAGTAGGCGGGGGCTGGGGCGGCTGCGGCCTGTGGCGAGGCGATCGGAGTTGTCTGAAGGCCCGCCATCTTGCTCGCAAGATTGCGGGTCGCCAGCAGTAACTGGTCCTCGGAATATGCCTCTTCAGCGTCCGCCTTATCTATCTTTCCCGACTGGACGTTGATCAGCTTCAGGTTTATAATGTAGGTGCTTCCCACTTTCCCGATCGAGCCTGTGAACATATTCCGCACTCCGAGAAGCTGGCCCATCTGCACGATGCATTCCTGGGACGTGCAGCCGGAAAGCTGGAACTGCTGTTCCTTAAGTATAGACTCCATGTTCTCCCTGGTCACGATGTTGAATTTGTTTGTCTTGACAAGCTGGGTGCGCAGGTAGTCCGTAACAGTGGATACCACTCCCGCAGACACCCCTTCCTTGGCGTCCAGGTCCAGCACAGCGGCAGTTATTATCTCGTCCGCGCAAAAGGCGCCGGAAACAGCAAGAACGACCGCGATCCCCGACAGAATAACTATTCTGACTATTTTCATGTCCACATCCTTTTATGATTTTATTTATCAGTCGTACGTCATACGTCTCCCTAGCGGGTCGTACGTAAAAAAATTTTCTAATTCAACGATCGACGTACGACTTACGACGGTTATTTCAATTCGACCGCCACGTACAGCATCGAAGTCCCGCGCTTGATGAGCAGGAGTACCGTGTCTTTTGCGTCCTTCATCCCGCTTTCAAAATCCGAAACATCTTTTATTTCTTTATTATTGACTTCCTTTATGATGTCGCCTTCAGCGATGCCCGCGTCCTGGGCGGAACTGCCAGGCTCGACCTTTGACACTACCACGCTTTTCCCCAAGGGATCCAATTGGACTTTTGAGTTCTTCACGGTTATGCCGATACGCTCTTCCTTTGCCTCTTCCCTGGCAGCAGCCTCGCCTTCCTCTTCCGGCGCTTTTCCCAGCGCTGCTTCTACCGCGATCTCTTTCTTGCTGCGGATTATTTTAAGAGTTATTTTCTTCCCGGGCTGCGTCCTTCCTATGGCGGATCTCAGGTCGTTTGAATTCTGGATCGGTTTGTCTCCGGCCTGCACAATGACATCCCCGCGCTTCACGCCCGCTTTTTCCGCGGCTTCTCCCTGGATCACCTCGCTTACAAGCGCTCCTTCAATGCCCGGAAGCCCGAAGGATCTTACAAGTTCGTCCGTAATATCCTGGGTTTTGACCCCCAGGTAGCCCCTGGTCACTTTTCCTTTTTCTATAAGGTCTTCCAGTATTTCCTTTGCCTTGTTTATCGGTATCGCGAACCCGACACCCACAAAGCCGCCGCTCGGGGAAACGATCGCGGTGTTTATCCCGATGACCTTGCCCTTAAGGTTGAGGAGCGGTCCGCCGCTGTTTCCCGGATTTATGGAAGCGTCGGTCTGTATCAGGTCCTCATACGTGTTGTTCTGGATCGTAACATTCTGGCGTTTCGCGCTTATGACCCCGACCGTAAGCGTGTGCTCCAGGCCGAAAGGGCTTCCCAGCGCGACCGCCCAGTCACCGATCCTTATTTTGTCCGAATCTCCCAGCGGCACCGTGGGGAAATCTTCGTTCTTTTTTGGCTCTATCTTGATAACAGCGAGGTCTGTGCGGGAATCCTTTCCGACTATCTTGCCGGGATACGACTTCTTGTTCCTTCCGTCCCCCAGCGCGACCTGTATGTCGCTTGCCCTTTCAACAACGTGGTAGTTGGTGAGCACATAACCTCTTTTGTCAATTATGACCCCGGAGCCGATGCTCTGCTGCTTCCTTGTTCCGTATTCCGGACCGAAGAAATGCCTGAAAAATTCGTCAAAAGGGTCTTCTTCCCCGAAAGGGCTCCTGTAGGAATACAGCTGCGTTCTTTCGATCCTGGTTGAGGAAATGTTCACTACGGCAGGTTTTGCGGATTCAGCTATGCGCGCGAACGAGTCCTGCAGGTCGCTGAGCACGTTGGCGTCGGCTGCGGAGCAGATTCGTGTAACGTGTAACGTGTAACGTGTAATGGAAAAACAAAAAATCAAGAAAAGAATTGGCAGAAATTTCCTATGCCTAAGCATTCGTTTTCCTTTCAGACGATTAGCGATAAGCGATGTGCCATATGCTATGTGCGGATTTTGTATATGGTATACTACATTATATAAATATTTTTAGATTTGTCAAGGAAAAAACCCCACATTCAAACTCAGAGACGAAGACCCCAGCAGGGGTCAAGTAAATAAGCCACGGATTTCCACGGATTTTAAACTATATAAACTTATAGACTTTGTAAACTCTATAAACTAATTTTAAAAATTAATGGCGGTAGAAACGGAGATATACTGCGAAGCCGAACCCTGAGAGAAGGAAACGCTGTAGGAACCGCCCAGGCTGAGGTTTTCAAGGACATAGTAATCCGCGCCTGCCGTAAGCGAGCTCATCACGTCGTTTGTCACGTATCTTAAGAAACTGTAATTCACGTAGGAATTCAAGGCCTCAAAGAAAAGCTGCGAGTACCCTGCATCAACTGATTCAGCCGGGAAACCGGATACGACCGACACAACGCCCGCAAGCGCAGGGCTCCAGTACGCATACTGGGAGATCTGCGCAAGCAGGTTCTCGGGTATATCCGGATAGCGGTAATAAGAATAGGAAACAGCAAAGTTTATGGTCTGCAGGATCCCCAGGCCCATACCGAGCCTCAGCGACTGGGAGGAAGTGCTTTTGGGTATGGTTGTTAACGTATGGTTTGTGTATGCATAACCGATTTCCAGCTGGATGTCCGCGAAAGTGGTCAGTATCATGAACGGGCGGACTGAAAACGCGGCATCAAGACCGTCAAACAGATAGGTGCCGGAGCGGTTTCCCGTATAAAGCGCGTTCAGGGACATCATCTGGTAGAAAAAATCCTTGCCGCCGCCTGCGGTGAACGCGAGCGACCTGACTCCGGACGACGAGGAAACCAAAAAACTGCCCTGCAGGTTGAAGTCCAAAGGAAGCCCGGCAATAACATCGGTGTAGTTGCCAACGTATCCGCCGAAGCCGTATGTCAGGTTGTCCGAAACCTGCACCTCCGCACTCGCCGCCGTGGACACAAGCAAAACCAAAAAAATCAAAATAATAATCTTCTTCATAAAATTAGACACAGATTGCCACTGATTTGCACGGATTTTTTAACTTTCAACGTTCAACTTTCAACTTTTAACTGCGCTACAACTTAAGGTCGGCGCCTATGACTTCAAGAGAGCCGAACACCACGTCCGCCTTAATAATAAGCGCGTTCTCGCCTTCTTTGAAGCTCGGGGTCTTATAAGTATATTCCCCGAACGTGGTAACGTTGCCGTCCGGCATCCTTGCGGACGAAAAAGCGGAATTCAAGATGACTTTTGCCGGTATACCGGGATTCATTTTTATGACAGTCGAGCCGAACACGGTGTTTATCTCTGTCTGGACCGTGCCTTCCTTCACCGTGACGCCTGTCAAATCAATGTTCCCCTTGCCGAATATGACGCTGTATTCCTTCTGCACGTTTTCGCCGGCCCTTACCTCGGTTTCGCTGCGCCATCCGCGGTCTCCGCGCCACCCCATTCCTACGTGCCTCCAGCCGCCGGAAAGAACGCTGATCCCCATCCATATGAAAAGTATGGCAAAGAAGATCCTGAATACAGGCACCTGGAAATGGAAAACCGCGCTCAGTATGAATAAAACGCCCAGGATCACCAGAACAACACCCCAGAAAGCTCCTCCGCATCCCCAGCAGCACATTTTCATTTTCCTCCCCCGGTTATAATCTATTGTTCTATTGCTCCATTGCTCCCGCCCAATTTTACAAATTGGGCGAGGTCTCGCTCGCTGAAAGATGGGCGGACATTAGTTCATTTGTATTATATCACAGATTGAATGGAATGTCAAGGAGCGCGCCGGAAAACAAAAAGGGCGGCCCGTTTACCTGAGCCGCCCCTTTTTTCATTATCTTTTTCCTTTGACCTTTTGCTTTATTACTTTCTTCGCCGCGACAGGATGGTTCTTTATCCAGCCTGCCTTGGCCGGATGGTTCTTTACCCATTTTGCCATCCCTGGATGCTTTGCGGCAAAAAAGACCGCCCTTTTATGCGCCGCCGCGTAAATGAGCGCGTGTTTCGCCCACACGGGATGTTCCCAGCACCACTTTGTCAACTCCGGATGGTTGTCAGCATACTCCATCAGGACAAAAGCAGCCATAGGGTGCTTTTCCGCGTTATCCAGCACCCATTTCATCTTTACTTCGTCGCCCCACATCGCTCCGCGCCATCCGGGATGGTCCTTGTAGATTATGACCAGCTCTTCCGCAAGCGCTGGATTATCCTTCGCCCACTCCTCAAAATAGTCGATCTTTTTCTCCGCGTCAGCCGCGATCGCCATGCTGCCCGCAAACATCAACGCTCCTAAAATCAGTACCGTTACTTTTTTCATTCTCCCACCTCCTCTTTCTCGTTCCTCGTGCATCGCCCTTGCGGGTCGTGCATCGCCGAAATAGTATCCAGTAACCAGTGTCCAGTATCCAGTTTAAAACTGGTCCCGAGGATTAAAGGTTCCGAGGTCCAAGGAATTTTTCGTGTCTTCGTGGTACTTTCGTGATTTCGTGGAAATCTTTCAACTTTCAACCTTCAACCTTTAACTTTCAACTTCTTTTTGGGGGTTTGCCAGCATGCTTCTTCATCCATTCCATGCGCATCTTGGGCGGAACCTTCTGCCACATCTTGTGCAATTTTAATATCCGGAGCTTCTTTTCCGGAGGAAGGTTCTTGAAATCCTCGATCCTGTCCTTTATATCCTCCCTCTTTTCAGGGGGAAGTTTTTTCCATTTCCCGTAGTTCTCCACCATCCTCTTTTTTACCTCGGGCTGAAGGCCTTTCCACCTGCGGCAGTTGTCAACGATCTTTTTCTTGACCCAGGGCGGAAGCTGGCTGAACTGCCTCACTTTCAGGATTATTGCCTTTTTCAGTTCGGGCTTAAGGCTGTTCCACGCCTTGTGCGCGCGGATGATCACGGCTTTCACCTGTGGAGGCGTGTCCTTCCAGTTTTCAAGGATCTCCTTCATCCTGTCCCTGCGCGCAAAGGCGGGCTGCGGGGCGGTGCTCTTCCATATCTCGTAATTCATCCTTGCCTTGGCCCGTTTCTCGGGCGGCAGTCTTTTCCAGTCAGCAACGGCCTTCGCGGTCTCCCTGTCAAGCTTTTCTTTGTCTTTGATGAAATCTTTGTTTGCCTTTTCCATTTCAAGCGCGGTTTTAACCACCGCTTTCTTCAGGCCTTCCGCCTGTTTCAGCAGGGCCTTTCGGCTTTCGCCTTCAGCCTGCGCGTATTTTACCCTGAGGAAATCGGCAGCTATTTTTGCCTTTTCAAGCTCCTTCGCGGAGTTGAATATTTTTTTCTTTTTCGCGAAAAGCTCCCACCTTGCCCTGCGGTACGCTTCAATCTTCTGTACGGCCATCGGGGGCTTTCCCTTTTCAACCCGCGTGCTCTGCCCCGCCTTCACTTCGGACAGCGCGCCGCGCTCGCCTTTTTCCCCCAGCCCTTCCACTGCTACGCTGCCTTCAAGGACTTCCACGTCAGCTGCCTCATCGCCCTCCGCGGTCACCGTGAAATCCGTCCCGCGCACTCCGGCTATGCAAGCCGCGGTCTGAACCTCAAAACTCGCCTGCCTGCCCAGCGCTTTCTGTATAGTCGCCTTTATCTCCCCCAGTATAAGCTTGAACAGGGATACCCTGTCTTTCCCCGGCCCCACTTCTTCAAGCGCAAGTATGCCGATCGTGCTTTCTTCTCCGATCTTCACGAAGCTGCCGTCATCCAGCTCAAGCTCCGCTATCGAACCGCTGCCGGTCCGCAGCACATCGCCTTTGCCCAGCTGCATGTCCAGCTCAGCCTTCGCAAACCTGGCGCCGGGTTTCTGCACCTCAACGATCCCCTCGATATAAATAAGCTTTGTCAGCCTTTCACTGCCAAGCGCGGGCTGCAGGGCGGCCAAGAATAAAAAGCAGGCGATGCCGGCCGATAGGATCCTCGCTGTGTTTCTCACCTGCCACCTCCCTGCTCTCTCTCCATTTCTTCAACAGCCTTTTTGTCCCCTCCCAGCTCCTGCGCTTTCGAGAACGCGCCAGCTTCCCCGAGGAGGTCAAAAGGAACTTCTTCCTCGCCTATGCCTATGTCCTCGCTGAATTCCTCAAAAACTTCCATGAACCCGGGGTCTGAGATGAGCATTTCCAGCAGCTCCGCGTCTCCCAGCAGGTCAAGGCTCTCCAGGAACTCTGCATCCTGTTCGCTTTCAATGTCCGGGCTGAAATCCTCCGCGGCCTGCTCCTGCGCCCCGGTCATTAAAAAACCTGATGTCGTCATTATAAGGAATATCAGCAATGGTGTGAAAATTATTCTTTTCATGTCTTCCCCCGTTTTTATCTGTGGAAAATCAGTGCCTATCTGTGTCTGATTATTTGCGCTTCTGCTGCATTTTCTTTTCCGCCGCTTCCTTCCTCATTCCCCTTACTTCAGCCACCATGCGCTTCACGTCTTCCTCAAAATCCTTTAGGAAAATAACGAGCTTTGCCTGCTGCACCGGTGAAAGCAGAGATTTTATCTCCTCGCGGAACTTTTCCTCTTTTGACCTGAGCTCTGATTCGGCCTTCTCTATCCCGGCGAGTTTTTCGCTTATTTTTTCCCGGTCCGGACCCGCGGGGGAATTTACCATCTTCTTGAGTTCTTCCGCTGCCTGCGCCCTTACCTTACCCGCGGCTTCCCTTGCCTTCTCTATTTCGTTCATCCTGGGAAATATCTTCAGCGACTGTTCCTCGGTGAGCTCCAGCGCCTTGGTCATCTTCCATACCCGCAAAGTCTCAAGCATCTCCCTGAGCTCTTCCTTTTTGTATCCCTGCTCTTCGGCTGGCGGAGCCGGATTTCCTTTTTGCTCCGGCTTTTTGTCTTTTTCGGGCCAGGGAGGCCCGACCTGAGCCGCGGCATTCAGGGCAGCGGCAAAAAGAAAAATAATCAGGAATAAATATATTGGTTTTGATGTAAAACGCCTATTCATTGAACCGTACCTCCTGTTTTAAAGCTGCTGCATCGAATTGCTTATTTTTTCCTTAAGAGCGGTTCTCTCCTCTTCTGTCAGTTCCTCCAAAAACATCACGAAATCCCCTGATGTCTTTTGCTCAACTGCCTCTTCCAGCATAACGGCATCGCAGTAAGCGTCTTCTATCGCCTGCGTGGCTTTGAGGGCCGGCTCAAGGCATTCCAGCGCCGCCGCGTTTATTTTTGTCCCTGTGGCTGGCTGATCAGGGGCCTGCGGCGCGGTGGGGGCCACCGGCGCAAAACGCGTGCTGCGTGGCGCCAGCAGAAAAATAAGCAGGAGGCCCGCGGCGAAAACAGGCAGAGCAATTCTCAGGACACGCGCCGTGTTAATGCCTGAATAAATTCCGGCAGTCATCTTGCCGCTGATCCTGCGATGCAACCCCGTTATAAACCCGGCCCAGTAATCATCCGGGGGCGCCGGCACAGGCTGCGCCTTCGCGGCTTCAAGGATCTGCCTTGCGAATGCCAGGTCTGCCGCGCAGTTGCCGCATTCCCGAAGGTGCGCTTCAACGCAAGACCCGGACTTTTCATCCAGATCCCCCTCAAGGTACCTTTCCAGTAGTTCGTTAGCCTCTTTGCACTTCATCTTTTTCCTGTTTGATTACAGTGATTTCTTAAAGAGATTACGGTGATTATTTTCAGTATCAAGAGTCCCACCTCAACGGCGGGTTGCCATGCCCCTACGGCAGGTCGCCGGAGTGGTGACCGCAGGGGCAACAAGTGTCAAGTATCAAGTTTACCGACATAGGTTCTGTAAGAGAAACCAAAAATTTATAAGGTAGTCTCCCGCCCCGATGTCTATCGGGGCGAGGTCTCGCCCGCTGAAAGACGGGCGGACTGTATCTCCGTGCCTCCGTCCTTCCGTGCCGTAGGGTCATCGACTCAGCTCTGACCCGAAGGTCCCTGCGTATTGCTCCGGTATTTATCGGAGCAGCAAGGGGCTTCCGTGGCTATCTTTCTGATTTTAAATATCCGCGCATTTTGCGGACTGCCTGGAAACAGCTTGCCTTCGCCGCCCCGACCGAGCAACCCATTGATTCGGCTACTTCCTCAAACGTCAGCTCCTCTATGTATCTCAGGTTAAAGGCAACCTGCTGGCGCGGCGGCAGTTTTGCTGCCGCGGCGCCTATTTTTTTCCCAAGTTCCTTGTCCTGCACCATTGAGAGGGCGTCCAGGCCCTGGTAGGTGAACTCGGTTTCTCCGGCAAGGATCTGGTTCTGCCTTATTTTTTTCCTGTATGAATTTATATAAAGATTTATTGTTATTCTGTACAGCCACGTGAAAAAGGCGGAACCTCCCTTAAAAGCGCCAAGGGAATTATAGGTCCTTATGAAGGTTTCCTGGGCAAGGTCGTCTGCATCCTGGTGGTTGCGGGCAAGGCGGAAGGCAAAATAGTAAACCTTTTTCTGGTATTTGCGCACCAACGCATCAAAGGCAGGCCCTTCTCCATCCCTGAACCTTCTGATGAATTCGAGATCTTCCTCTCTATAATTTAGACATATTATTGCCTTAAAAGGTTTAAAGAAAATAAGTCAAAAATCAAAATGCCCCAAAGGGATTCATTCGGAACAAATTGAAAAATAAGTTTGGATAGTTATGCCGGTTTCGCCGGTTTAATTCGTGGAAATCCGTGCAAATTCGTGGCTGCAAAGGTAGTCTTTTGTCATTTGAAAAAGCCAAATATTTCTCTGTGTCTCTGTGCCTCCGTGGTAATTCTTAAGGCGGGTTTACCTGCGGCTGTAGAACGGGGTGATCCTTGTGTTGAAATGATTGTCCTGTGCCTGGACGGAATAATCGCACTCGATGTCCGGAATGAATGCCGTATATTCTGCTCCCTGCCTCTGCATTTTCTTCACGTATCCCTTACCCAGAACTTCATAATAAAGGTAAGCTGCGGTGCCGCCGGTTATAAGGGCGGTGATCCTGACGCGCCCTCCGGGTCCCGGGGGGCTTGACCCGACAGAACTGACATCCGGGGGATCGAAATCTATTATGTCCAGCCTTTCCCTTTCAGTATATTCGTGCCAGTTGGTGCTGTGCTCAAATACGCGCGAGAAATCCGGGCCCATTATGCTGCCTGTTATCCTGATCCCGGCCGGGTCATTGGTCCCGAGATCGTATTTCCCGCCGCTGTCAGGCGGGGCAAGCGGCGCTTTTGCCAGAACGGGTACTTTCAGGCAGTCAAAACCCATGAACCTGGAAGCCACCGCGTCAACAGCAACCGGGTCTGTCCCGGCGAATACAGCCTGGCCCCTGTATATTGTCCCCCCGCCCATGCCCAGCCCGTACTGGTTTACTTCGCTTGCCTCTACCGCGTCCACAAAAGCAAGGTATTTGCGCTGTTTTTTAACCTTAAGGACCCCGGAGCTGTCGGCATACAGTACTATCCTGTTTACGTCGGAAATAGCCCTCCAGAATATGTCGTTGCCGAAGTTTGTTTCGAACTGGACCTGCTCGAAATCAGGCCTTGTCTTCAAGTGAGCGATCCTCCAGGTTGAGACCTCCACTTCGCTGACAGTGCTCCCGAGAGTTACGCCCACGTTATTTTTTATAGTGAGTGAGTTTATCATATAATCGTGGCATTTCATTTTTGCCGCGTTGATTATTACGGTCGCGCCAAGCACGTAATCGCTTATCGCGTACCATCCCATCACCTTCCCTCCGGGATTCACGCCCTGCGGGTCCTTTTTCGCGTAGTAGGGGGAATTCACAAGGGAAAAACCCATGGCATCCGCAAGGTCAGCGTCCCGGTAACCGCTTTTGCAGAACATGCTCTGCCTGCCAAGGTTTACCCAATGCCATTGCCTCAGGTCATGCAGGTTAACGGTCCGTATCCGGACCCCGGGGTACTCGCTTTTCAGCGCTTCCACCATGTCGGTGTACCCGACCTCTCTCATGATGGCTTCTGTGCCCACATATCCCGGGCCGCCGTCCCCCACCCATATTACTTTCGCGCCCGCCCTCACGCACATATCAATAAGGGGGCGCACCACTGACGGATGGGTATACATGCCGGTTTTATCCCCGAGCAGGTTCGGTTTTATAAGCACCGTGTCCGCGCTTGTTACGAATCCTTCCAGCGGGCTGGAAGTGCTGCCCAGGCCCAGGTCCGCGACAGCCCTGCAAACAATGCCGTATGCCGGATTGGAATTCTCGTCGTAGGGCGGTTTCCTGCCGTAATATGCGGTAGGGTCGTGCCTGAAGCTGACAAGCGATACCCCTTTTTCCGGAACTGCGAACGGCAGTATGCGCGCGGAGCTCCTGTCCATCTTCAGGCCAACAGGCGCGCTGTTAACCCAGAATCTCCGGGAACCGGAAAAAACAAGAAGCCCGGCCGCAACAGCCGCGCAGACCGCCGCAACCCTTGCGAACCTTTTGAAACGACTGCTTCTGAAAAAATTCAGCGCGGCGCTCCACATGCCCGCAAGCGCTGAAATAAAAGCCGCCGGGAAAGCCCATGACATCTGGACAAGCGCGGCGCGCTGGCAGGGATACATTATGCGGGCGGGCCTCGGCCCGACACGCAGGATGAACCACGCCAGCGATCCGACGCCTATCCAGAAAGGGATCTTCCACTTATGTTTCATTGTTTTTTACAATCCGATCCGTTAAAATCTGTCCCGGCCTCCGCCACCGCCACCGCCGCCACTGCGCTCACGCATAGGACGCGCTTCAGCAACAGAAATAGCACGGCCTCCCAGATCTTTCCCGTTAAGATCGGCGATCGCTTTAGCCGCTTCTTCGTCAGTTGACATCTCAACAAACCCAAAACCTTTCGACCTTTCACTGTGCTTATCCTTGATGATGGTCGCGCTCACAACAGTTCCTGCCGCTGCAAACAGCTCCTTTAACTGCTCTTCGGTGGTATCATAACCAAAATTACCAACGTATAGTTTCTTCACTTTCCTCTCCTTTTTTCTGTTCTGAGGTCTGTTCTTTCCCTCCTTTTATGCGGCCTCTGCGCATTTTGGATTTAATGTAATACTCAGTGCATTTAGTGATCTCAATGGTAAAACCTGTGAAAATCTGCGTCTCAATATATTTGTTCCGAGGTTCCGTGGTTTCAAGGTTTCAAGGTTAAAACTCAGAGGGCTTAGTGATTTCAGTGGCAAAATATTTCTGTGTGTCCCTGTAGTTATTTTCTATCAAAGAAAGGGTTCTTGCCGGTAGCGGTAAGCGGGATGGTAAATAGGATCTTCACGTCCTTACCAAGTAGTTCCATTTCCATTGCCGCGATCCCGGCAGTATACATTACCCTGTTGTCTACGTGGTGCAGCGCAGCCACTGAGACCGCTGATCCGATCGCAACACCCAGGTCAGAAGCATTGAACACACAGATGCCGCCTTTTCCCTCAAGCTCCGCGCAGTCCTTGAACCCGCACAGCCCGCAGATCTTCAGGCCCATAGGTTTTGCCCTTGTTCCTATGAGCACCAGGACCGGTGCGAACCTGACGCCGGCCGCGTCCCTCGCAAAACTCTGGACATCCTTTTCCCTGGCAAGCTCAAGCATTTTCCGCGCGATGGCATTCTTTTCCTCGCCTTCAACGATGGCGGTGACAAGGTTGTCAATACCCCTGCCCTTCGGAGCGGTCCTTGCGGCGGCGCACATAAGGTTCGCAACCTGCCTTATCGCGTTCAGTTCCGCCTCATCGCTCGAGATCATTACTCCTCCAAATGATAATTATGAGTTATGATTTATGAGTTATGAATCAACTACAAGGAATATATTGCCCGCCCCTTCGGGGCGAGGTCTCGCCCCGATGGACATCGGGGCGGATAACTCAGGGCTTCAGCCCTGACTCATAACTTTGCCCTTCGGGCAACATTCTCGTGTGGTTTTACAGAATGTTTTCGAATTCCATCATTCATAATTCATAATTGTATTAAGAAACTGCGCTGCCCGGCTTTGCCGGCTTTTCAGGAACAAGAATGCACACGCCTGCTTCGTCCTGCGCCGCAAGCAGCATGCCCTTGCTTTCCATCCCCCGTATAACGCGCGGCTCAAGGTTTGTTATCACCACGATATCCCGGCCTACAAGCTCTTCTTTGTTATACCAGGGCTTTATGCCTGCCACAAGCTGCCTTGTCTCGGCGCCCAGGTCGATCTTGATCACGTAGAGCTTGTCGGCATTGGGATGGTCCTGCACCTCCAGTATCCTGGCGCACCTGAGGTCCATCTTTTTGAATTCTTCAAACGAAATATTGTCCATATTGTTACTCCTGAAAAACAGACAAATCGCCTATTATATTATACTCGGTTTTGCCTTTTTGTCAACTTATACGCGGGGTTGCGGAACTTAGAAAATTATAAAACGCTTGACAAAACCGGATTTCTGTGTTATACTATATGCGCATATCCAAATATAAGAACACCGGAGAAAAAAAATGAGGGAGCTTGTGAAAATATTCAAGGCGCTGTCAGACTCAACAAGGCTGAGAATGATAAAACTTCTGCAGCAAAGGGAGCTATGCGTCTGCGAGATAATGCAGGCAATGAATATATCCCAGACCCGCGCCTCCAGGAATCTGGGCATTTTAAAGAACGCCGGTTTGATCTCTGACAGGCGCGACGGCCTGTGGGTCCACTATTCCACAAGCAGACAGAAATTCAACGAGTATCACCAGGAAATAAACGCACTTATTAAAAAGTGGCTGCGTGACGAAGACATAATTATTGAAGACAGTAAAAGATTGAAGAAAGCGGTTAAACTAAGTAAAGCAAAGCCCCATAAGTAATATTTCCTCATTTATATAATAGACGGATTAAGGAGGATTTATGCTGGCAAAACTTTTATCTGCGGGATTCCAGGCAATACTTGAATATCTTTCTGCGCACGTGCTTACCTGCCTTATCCCTGCTTTTTTCATAGCGGGCGCGATATCGGTTTTTGTTTCACAGGCGTCGGTTATGCGTTATTTTGGGCCCAAGACGAACAAAATTAAGTCTTACGGGGTTGCTTCTGTGTCCGGCACGATCCTTGCAGTTTGTTCCTGCACGGTGCTTCCGTTGTTTGCGGGTATATACACCATGGGCGCAGGACTTGGGCCTGCAATAGCTTTTCTTTATTCAGGGCCAGCGATAAACATCCTTGCTATTGTTTATTCGGCAAGGTTGCTGGGATTTGACATAGGCCTTGCCAGGGCAATAGGAGCAGTATCTTTTTCCATTATTATAGGATTATTGATGGCGTTCTTCTTCAGGAATGAGAAAAAGAAAGAAGCGCCTGCTGTTATAATGCCTGAAGATTCGGCGGTCAAAAGCGGATGGATCACCATTGCTTATTTCGCCTCGCTTGTCTGCATACTTATTTTCGGCGCGGGGAAAAACTGGATATTGGCTGCGATTTCACTCATTGCCCTTTTCCTTATTTTATATAAGTGGTTCACAAAAAAAGAAATAAAACAATGGTTTTCTGCCACATGGAACTTTGTCAAAATGGTAACCCCGTGGCTTTTAGCCGGAGTATTTATCGCCGGAATGCTGAAAGTCCTGATCCCCCAGGAAATAGTTGGCAGGCTTGTGGGGGGTAATAGTTTCATTGCCAACTTCATCGCGTCGGTATTCGGCGCTTTTATGTATTTTGCCACCCTTACAGAAGTGCCGATAATAAAAGCGTTTATGGAAATGGGGATGGGTAAAGGGCCGGTGCTTGCCCTCCTGCTTGCAGGACCTACCTTGAGCCTGCCCAGCATGCTTGCCCTGGGAAAGATAATGGGCGCGAAAAAAACTATCGTGTATGTGTGCCTTGTGGTAATTATGTCAACCTTTGCCGGCATGGTTTTCGGATTAATCCGGTAGATAAAAAGTAAAGTGGTTTAATAAGGAGAAAATATGGCTAAGGTTAAAACAAATATAGAAGCAGGGGTATGCGGTTTTAAAACCGAAGTAACTGCAAATTCGGAAGATACGCAGAATGTAAGCTTTAATATTGTCACGGACTGCGAAAAAATAGGAAAACTGGCAAAGGAATTGACTGAAGTGGACGCGTATAACGAAATAAAAGAAGGATTTGAAGGAAAATTATACGGCATAATAAGAAAAAACCTTACGGGCTGCTGTTCCGGCTGTGCGGTCCCTGTCGGAATTTTCAAAACAATGCAGGTAGCTGCGAACCTTGCGCTCCTGAAAGACATAACTATAAAAATGAAAAAGGAGGAACAGTGAAAATTGAGATACTCGGAACAGGCTGCCCGAAGTGCAAGAAAGTAACTGAAAACGCGGAAGCGGCAGTAAAAGAATTGGGTATTGATGTTGAAATTGTAAAGGTGCAGGAAATAAATGAAATAATGAAGCGAGGAGTTATGCTCACGCCGGCGATTGCCATTGAAGGCGAGGTCAAGGCTTCGGGAAAAATCCCAAGTGTGGATGAGATTAAAAAGTGGCTTGAAGAGAAAAAATAACCCCCGCCCTTCCCTCCCCCGCTCCGAAGGAGTCCGCATGACTCTTCGGTCCGATGACTCCGAAAGGACGGAGTATACGGACTCTTCGGAGAGTTCATCGGACTTGTGGGGAGGGATAAAGGAAGGGGGAAGAAGGGGGATTTGTAGCGGTGCGACGTTTCGTCGCACAATAAATGTAATGGCAGAGTTTACTCTGAGGAGGTTGAAATGTCTGCTCAACACGAATTTAGAAAGCTCATTTTCATTTTCTGCGGGCTGTGCATAATTTGTTTTATGCCTAACGGTTTGTTTGCGGCTCAGGCGAAAAGCTCCAAGGCCTCCAAACCGGAAACCAAAACAGTTGCAGCAAAAGACCTGCAGCAAAAAACGGTTAAAAAAACCGCGGATGAAACTCCGGTTGCGCCCAAAATAAAGGTTACCTTCGTGGAACTGGGTTCTGTGGGATGCATTCCCTGCAAGATGATGCAGCCGATAATGAAGGAAATAGAAAAAGAGTACAAAGATCAGGTAAGGGTTATTTTTTACGATGTCTGGGAGCCGGACGGCAGGCCCTATGCCGAGAAATACAAAATCCGCGTTATCCCGACACAGGTCTTTCTTGACGAAAACGGCAAGGAATATTTCAGGCACGAGGGTTTTTTTCCCAAAGAAGAATTAATTGAAGTTCTAAAGGAGAAGGGGGTAAAATAACAATGATGGCTCTATTCGGATGGCTTACCAAGGCAGTTGGATCATCGCCCGCCATTGCATTGTCCGCTTCTTTTATCTGGGGGGTATTGAGCATAATCCTCAGCCCCTGCCACCTTGCCAGCATACCTCTTATTGTCGGATTTATTGACGAGCAGGGCAGGATTCCAACGCGCAGGGCATTCTGGATATCTCTGCTTTTTGCATCGGGCATCCTTGCAAGCATTGCAATTGTCGGGTTTGTGACCGCAATGCTGGGCAGGATGATGGGAGATGTGGGAAAATACGGAAATTATTTTGTTGCCGTGATTTTCTTTCTTGTGGGGCTTCATCTTCTTGACGTGATCCCGATGCCCTGGTCAGGGCCAAGCGGGAGTAAATTCAAAGGCAAGGGAATGCTTGGCGCCTTTCTTTTAGGGCTTATTTTCGGCATAGCCCTGGGTCCCTGCACTTTTGCTTATATGGCGCCGATGCTCAGCATTACATTCAAGCTTGCGGCAACCAGGCTTGCTTATGGCATATCCCTGCTTCTTGCCTACGGGATAGGGCATTGCTCTGTGATAGTCCTTGCCGGGACAAGCGCTGAAATGGTCCAGCGCCTTTTAAACTGGAATGAAAAATCAAAGGGAACGATCATCGCAAAAAAAATCTGCGGGATACTGGTAATTCTGGGCGGGATATATCTTGTTCTAACAAGCAGATAAGAACCTCTGCGAGAACCTTGTTGCTCGTTAGCGTGGTCGATAAAAAGTCGCAATAGAAGGAATAAGTGGCTAAACAAAAGATGAAGGCAAGTAAATGCGCGTGCGGGAGCGCCGGCGCAATGGTTTTTGCATGCAGCGGCGGTTCTAACGTGGGGCAGATAGCAAACGATGCGGCAGTCAGGCTTAACGATCAGGGTACCGCAAAACTTTATTGTCTTGTAGGCGCTGTTTCGCACATACCGGGGATGGTAAAAGGGGCGGAATCAGCAGAATATATAATAGCCATTGACGGCTGCCCTGTAGGATGCGCAAAGAAAGCCCTTGAGCATTTGAAATTAAAAATTGATGAATATATTGTTGTAACCGAAAAAGGCATAAAGAAAACGTATGATCTGCATCCGCGGAAGGCTGATATTGATAAAATATTAAAAAAACATTATTGGAGAAAAGAATGGAAAAAAAGTTTGTGCTTGCGTTTGAAGAAAAGGAATGGCAGGAAGTGCAGAGAATCGTGATAGACAGAGATAAAGACGCTGCGCTGCAATTACTAAAAGACTCTGTTAAAAAGATTGAAAGGCAGTCAGAGGGCGGGTGCAAGCCTGCGTTTGAAGTAGAAGGGCTCAAGTCCAATGTAAGGAAGTACGGCGGTTAAATGGATGCGCTGCTTCACAGCATTACGATTACCAATGCCCTGCCCTGTCTTGCAGACCCCGTATTAATACGCGTCTGGGCGGATTTTTCAGATGACATAAGCGGGATAATGCCATACCTTAATGCCGTGGTGCCGGGGATAATATACAATCCTAACGGCCTTTCGGTCACAATAAAACGGGGCGGAAGATTGATAACCGCCTATGCGGGTCAGATCGCAATAGGAAAATTGGCTGATATTAACGATGCGCACCGGACCCTTGAGTGGTTTAAGGACCTGGTTAATGATACTTTCGCAAAAAAAGACAAAATTACCCCGGTATATGAAAGGCGTAAAACCCTTAGCGCAGTTGACATATATAAATTACTCCCGGGTGAGAACTGCGGTAAATGCGGGGTCCCTACCTGCCTTGCGGTTATCACCCAAATTCTTTCGGGAGATTTCAATATTATGAAATGCGGCCCGCTCTTCGGCGCTGAATTCCGGGACAGACGCAAAGAACTGCTGCGCATCCTGCAGGCAGCGGGCTACGAGGTACCCGGGGAATTTCTTTAAAATGGAGGTAGGACTATGCGTATCTTCGATATTCAGAAAATAAAGGCGTATCCTTATGAGGAAAGAGAAAAGAACGTGTTATACGCCTGTAAAGACTTCAAGACAAGAATTATTCAATTGCTACCGGGAAAAGAGATTCCTTCCTGTGATATGCCGTCCTGGGTCCTATTTTTATGCCTCAGGGGAGAAGCACGAATACAGATTAACTCAAAGAAAAAAGTTATCAGAAAAGGCCAGCTGCTGATCAGTGAACCGGGGAAATTCTCTATGAAAACAGAAAAAGGAGTGCGGATAATCGGCGTTCAGATTCCGGAGGGTAAAAATGTTTAGCTTTGTAATTTCGTTAATAGCCATAATTTTTCTAATAGTTTCAGCTGTTTCCAGCCGCGAAAAAACCCTGCTTGCGCTTAAAACTGCCGGCAAAACAGCCGCGGGAATACTTCCGTTCCTGCTTATAATAATTGTCATCATCGGGTTCCTGCTGACCTTTGTGCCGCCGCATGTTATAGCATCGCTTATCGGCAGGCGCGCGGGATTCTGGGGCGTTCTTATCGCGTCAATAATTGGATCAATACTCCTCGTCCCCCACTTCGTGGCAGCGCCGCTGGCAGCGTCCTTGCTGCACCAGGGAGCGGGAATACCTGCAATAGCGGCATTTGTAACAACCCTTGTAATGGTAGGGATAGTCACCATGCCGATGGAAATGGAAGTGATGGGCAGGAAATTTACTATATGGCGCAATCTCCTCAGTTTTGGGTTTGCCCTGCTGATAGCGCTGATAATGGGGGCATTACTGTGAAATCCCCCTCAATCCCCCTTTTGTAAAGGGGGAAGAAGGGGGATTAGGAAATTGAGATGTCTACTCGGCAAAAAAAGTTATTAGGGCAATATTGCATATTCTTCGGGCTTGCCGCTCTTACACTGCTGATCTACAGGTGGCAGCCGGGAAAGGCAATTTCAATATGGAAAACTTCCGGGAACTATTTTTTTGAAATGCTCGGGATCCTTCCTTCCATACTTATACTGCTGGGACTTATGGATGCCTGGGTCCCAAAGAAAATTATAGAAAGGTTATTGGGAAAAGATTCCGGGATAAGCGGTATCGGGGTTGCAATTTTGGCAGGTACCGCCGCGGCAGGACCCCTTTACGTTGCTTTTCCTGTGGCCGCGTCTTTATTAAAAAAGGGGGCGCGTATTTCAAATGTGGCGATCTTTCTTTGTTCCTGGGCAGCCATAAAAATACCTATGGTCATGTTTGAAATCAAATTCCTCGGATGGCAATTTACCGGTTTGCGGTTATTGCTTACGGTTCCAAGCGCGATTTTTATCGGCTTGATAATGGAAAAGGCCCTTACGCCGAAGGCGGCACATTAAAATCCCCCTCAATCCCCCTTTTACAATCTCGATGCTTTGATGCGGGATCCCGTACCGAAAGGTCGGGAAGGGGGGAATGAGGTGGATTAGGAAGTTTTAGCTCCCGTTCTTTACAAGAGCCTGCTTTTGGCAAGTAAGTGAGCCTACTTTTGGTAGTTCCCTGTAAATTTTCAGTATAAATCCTATCGGCATAAAGATAACAAAAACTACTATTCTTGCAGTAGTTTTTTTGTTTTTATTTACAAAAAACTTGACAAAATAAAAAAATTGTGATATTATGTATGTATAATCGTTTATAGGTATATAGGCGGGGGGTAAACATGAAAGATGAATTAAGTTTATTTAGGTGCTTATCAGACGAAACACGCCTGAGGATCATGCTGCTGTTATCAATAAAAGAACTATGTGTCTGTCAGTTAGAATGGGCTTTAGAATTAATTCAGGCAAAGGTATCTCGCCATTTAACTGTGCTGAAAAACGCCGGGCTTGTCCGGGATAGGCGTGATGGTTTATGGATATATTATTCTTTAACTAAACCCAGAAACGAACTGGAAAAAATCATCCATAAATATCTTAGAAAATATTTAACAACAAAACACAACCTATTCAAGAAGGATATTACAAACATGAAAAAGTGTGTTGTAAAACCATTAAAAAAAATAGCAACCAGGAAATAATTCCATAAAGCATATTTTGGGTTGTTGCCAAATATTGTAAAAAAAGCACAAAAGCCGTAAGAATTTTAAGAGGGGGTGAGGTTGATGGATGAAAAAATAAGGGAATTAACTGGTATCGCTGCGGCAGTCGCCGGTCATTGCCAGAAATGCTTTATATATCATTATAGCGAAGCAAAGAAGTTTAAAATTGAGCAAAAGGATATCGAGGAAGTTATTGAATTTGCCAAAGCCATCCGTTCAGCCGGTAATAAGGGCATGGATGAATTTGTAAAAAATACAGTGAGCCAGTAACGATTTTAACAAGGAGGATATGTGAAGAAAATTGAAATTTATGATCCACCAATGTGCTGTTCAACCGGAGTTTGCGGCACGAAGGTTGATAAAAAGCTGATAGAGTTTGCCAATGCTTTAAGAACATTGTCTCTTTCCGGCGTTATTGTTGAGCGTTTTAATATGGCCCAAACACCTCGGGTTTTTATTGAAAATCTCAAAGTTAAAGAGCTTCTTATAAGGAAAGGGCAAAACGCTCTGCCGTTTATTTTTGTGAATGGTGAACTTAAATGGTCCGGGAAAATTCCGTCCGCAAAGGAACTCTTAAAAGTTTTTGGGGTAGAGCATAAGCCGCAAACTATCAATGAGGGTGGTTGTTGCGGTGATGGGGGGTGTTGCGGATGAAGAATCTGATATCGAAAGCCACGCGCTTTTTATTTTTTACCGGAAAAGGCGGCGTTGGCAAAACTTCCGCTTCTTGTGTTGTTGCTGTCGGGCTTGCTGATTCGGGTAAAAAGGTCCTGCTTATCAGCACAGATCCCGCATCTAACCTTGATGAAGTCCTGGGAACAAAATTGGTATCAAAGCCGACCGCCGTTTCTAATGTTCCCAACCTTTATGCGATGAACATAAATCCCATTAAGGCAGCCGAAGAATATCGGAAGCGGGTAATCGACCCATATAGAGGGATTTTGCCGGAGGAATCAATAAAGCAAATGGAGGAACAACTTTCAGGAGCTTGTACGGTTGAAATCGCGGGTTTTAATGAATTTTCAAAGTTTATTGGCAATGAAGAATCTAATATTGAATATGACCACATTATATTGGATACAGCGCCAACCGGCCATACGCTTCGCCTTTTAAATTTGCCTTCGGCATGGAATGATTTTATTGCTTCAAATAAAACCAACAGTTCCTGCCTTGGACCCTTATCGGGCTTGAAAGAACAACAAAAACTTTATCAGAAAGTGGTGAATAATTTTAAAGATTCCGATAAGACTACTTTTGTTTTGGTGTCAAGGCCGGAGAAAATGAGTTTTGATGAAGCGGCAAGAGCAAGCAGTGAGCTTAAATTTTTGGGCCTGCGCAATCAAAAGCTTATTATAAATGGCGTTTTCAAAACACCATCAGAAGACAAGGTTGCCAAAGCCTTTTCATTGAGATCTGAAATTGCAATGCAAGATATGCCGGGCGCGATAAAGAAACTTGATGCGACAATTATTTATTTTAGAGCGCACGGAGTTATAGGAATAGAAGCTTTGCGCGGCATATCAGAAGGGCAACAAGATATTGTTGATTTTAAAGCTATGGATAGGCTTGAAAGCGAACTTCCTGGGGCATTAAACAATACCTACAAATGGCCGGATTTTTTAGAAAATCTTGAGAAAGACGGCACGGGGGTTATTATGACAATGGGAAAAGGAGGGGTTGGTAAAACGACGATCGCCGCTATGATAGCGGTACAGCTTGCCGGCCGCGGGCACAAGGTTCTGTTATCAACAACCGACCCTGCTGCGCATATATCCAAAGTACTTCAGTCGGATATTGCCAATCTTTCCGTTGATAAGATAAACCCAAAAATAGAAACTCGAAAATATGTTGACGAAGTTTTAAATGAAAATAAGGGTAAATTATCAAAAGAAGACATGGATCTTTTAAAAGAAGAAATGCGTTCTCCCTGCATTGAAGAGATTGCAGTATTTAAAGCCTTTGCGCGCACGGTAGCCAAGGGAGAAAATCAGTTTATTGTGCTTGATACTGCGCCTACGGGGCACACCCTTTTGCTTTTGGATGCAACCGAATCTTATCATAGGGAAGTTGCCAAATCGACGGATACCCTTTCAGTGGATGTCAGGGAACTATTACCCCGGATCCGTAATCCAAAATTCACGAAAATCGTGATTATTTCTTTAGCTGAAGCAACCCCGACCCACGAAGCCGAATTTCTGCAAAATGACCTGCAAAGAGCGGGTATTAAACCTTTTGGGTGGGTTATAAACCGGAATTTTGCTGTTTCTGGGTCAAAAGACCCTTTGATATGCGCCAAAGGTCTCCACGAATTATCGTTTATCAGGGAAACAGCAAACAGTCTTTCTGAAAGAACGGTTATTATTCCGTGGATGGCCAATGAAAATATACATATTTGAAACAATTACAAAATAATGCAGTGTGGAATTAAAATTATGCAGAATCCGGACAAAGCATAAAAATATTGCTAGGAGGCATGTAATGAATAAAAGCCTGCGTATTATAAAAAATAATGGAATAGCAATCAGTGTTGCGGTTCTTTTGGTAATTTCCTTTTTGTTTTTTTCATACACTTTACCTGCGCAGGAAAACATTGCTCCTAAAACAGCTGCAGAGGCAATAAGTTTAGCGCGAAATACCGGCCGATACCTGTTTTTATTGTTTTATAAAGACAAGGATGGGTCGTTTAATACGATGAAGGGAACTATAGAGGAATTTGAAAAGGAATCTTCAAAAAAGATAATGATATACAGGGCATCCACTGCAAACGAACAAGAGAAGGATGTAGCCACGAAATACGGCATATTAAAGGCTCCCTTGCCGATAGTTCTTTCGTTAGCCCCGAATGGCGCTGTCACCGGCGGTTTTCCAAAAGAAGTAAGCAAACAGCAACTTGCCGGCTGCCTTGTGCCGGAACTTACAACAAGGATATTAAAACCTCTGCAGGAAGGAAAAATCGTGCTTGTCCTGCTTCAGAACAAAAATACAAAATATAATATGGAATCTGCGAAAGCCGCCGGTGATTTCTCGGATGAGCCGCAGTTAAAGGGATATGTTGAAATAATTATGGCGGACCCGGGCGATGCCAAAAATAAGGAATTTATTTCTCAGATAAAACTGGATGAAAATAAGAACGAGGCGGCGGTAGTATTTTTAGTTCCGCCGGGAACAATAGCGGGTGTTTTTTCAGGAAAAGTAACCAAAGAAACACTCTTCGGGGCGCTTGCTGCATGCAGTTCAGGCGGTGGTTGCGGAAGCGGCGGTTGCAAATAATGATAATAAAACAAAGGAGTTAATAATTATGGACCTGAAAAAACTGGCATTAAAAGAAATGTTCCAGCACAGAAATCAACTGTTTTCAAGCCTGATCGCAATAACGCTTGGTATAGCTGCCATTGTGGGTATTAAAAACATAACTTACTTTTCAGAAAAAGCCGTATCGAGCGAACTTGATACTCTTGGAGCAAATGTTTTGATCTTACCCAAATCCGCATCGGTACAGGATTATTACAGTGCTGATTTTCAGGAAGAAGAGATACCGGAGGATTATGTTAACGTTTTAGTAAATTCTGACATAAAAGGAATAGACAATCTTTCTCCAAAGCTTAATTTACATGTGGAAATACAAGGGCAAAAAGCAATCCTGACAGGTATTTTGCCGAAAAATGAATTTAAATCAAAAACAATATGGCAGGGAACATTGGGAGTATTTTCCAGGCCTGAGGGCTGCGGCACACCTGCTGTTATACCTGGAATAACGGACTCAAATAAGAATATAACCAAAAAAAGAGTCATTGAGGATTTGGGTGAAAACAAAATACTGGTTGGTTCAGATCTGGCTAAAACATTAGAAGCAAAAGAAGGCAGCACAATCAAGATACTAAATAAAGATTTTATCGTAGAAGCAGTATTGCCGGTTTCGGGAACAATAGATGACAATAGAATATTTGCTCATCTGCATACCGTACAGCAGCTGGGCAATAAAACTTCGTTATTAAATGCAATAGAAATCGTTGGCTGCTGCGCAGAAATTTCTAAAGGCCTTATCCAGAAGCTTAACAAGCTGCTGCCGGATGCAAGGGTTGTAACTATAACCCAAATTGTGCAGACGCAGTTAAATACAAACAGGCTTATGAATAAGCTGTCAATTATTGTTTTAATAATGATTGTTTTAATAGGAGGGGCAAGCATTGCCAATTATATGTTTGCCGATGTATATGAGCGCAGCAAGGAAATAGGCATTCTTATGGCTATGGGGGCGAATAATAATTGGCTCATGAAATTGTTTTTATATAAATCAATTGTCTTGGGCGCCATAGGCGGGATAACAGGATATTTAATAGGCACTATAATCGCTGTTGTGCTTGGCCCCAAAGTGGCAGGGATCCCTGTCTCACCTTTGCCTATATTTGCATTATATAGTTTGGTTTTATCAATGTTGATATCGGTTGTGGCAAGCATACTGCCGGTTATTAAGGCTACAAAAGTTGATCCATTCGTTATTATGCAGGAGGAATAAATATGTTGAAAATTGAGCATGCCAGCAAAACATTCCATCATAAACACGGCACAGTGAGTGCTTTAAACGATTTTTCTTTTGAGATAAAAAAAGGGGAATTTATAAGTATTTCCGGGCCAAGCGGAAGCGGAAAAAGCACATTGCTTTTAGCATTGGGCGGAATGAGCCATCCTGATAACGGAAAGGTTATGTGGAACAATGAATCAATTTATAACTGGGAATTAAATAAAAGGGCACAGTGGAGAGCAAAAGAGGTAGGTTTTATATTTCAGACTTTTAATTTGATAAACTATTTGACAGTTTATGAAAATGTGGCTATTGCCCTGAATCTGGCAGAAGAAAAAGTTGACAGGAAAAGGATTATTGGTATATTGGACAAGATGAAATTGTCGAATCGCATTAAACACCTTCCTAATGAACTTAGTATTGGACAGCAGCAAAGAGTGGCTATAGCAAGAGCGCTGATAAAAAATCCCTCTATGCTGTTGGCAGATGAACCTACGGGTAACCTTGATCCGCAAACAGCGAATGATATACTTAAAATTTTAAAAGAAATAAATAATGAAGGGAAAACAGTGGTATTTATAACGCATAATCCGGATTTGGCAAAATTAGCGAATCGCAATATAAGAATAGAAGAAGGCAGAATAGTCTAATTGCAAAAACTCGGTCCGGGCCTGAAATATCGATATGGAAAAGATTCTTACGCGCAAGGAGATATGTTGAAGATAATATTATTCGTCTGTGTTGAAAATTCCTGCAGGAGCCAGATGGCTGAGGGTTTCGCGAAGCACTACGGGAAAGATAAAATAGAGGTTTACAGCGCCGGGTCAAAACCTTCGGGGAAGGTAGATGAAATGGCAATAAAGGTAATGCAGGAGAAGGGAATCGACATATCGGGACAATCTTCAAAGGGTTTTTTAGAACTTCCTGTGGATAAATTTGACATCGTCGTTACAATGGGGTGCAAGGATGTATGCCCTTTTATTCCGTCAAAAGAACATATTGAATGGGATATACCGGACCCTGCCGGCAAACCTATCGAATTTTTCAGGAACGTGAGAGATAAAATTGAAGGGAAAATAAAAGGATTAATGTAGCGGTGCGATTTATTGCACTGTAAGGGGAATCAGGAGGTTGGTATGCAGCAGGCAGAAAAAAAACTCAGCATATTTGAAAAATATTTGACTTTATGGGTTGGCTTGTGCATTGTGGCAGGGATACTGCTGGGAAGGTTTTTTCCGGGGGTTGCCAGGTATCTTGACAGCCTGTCAGTAGCGCAGGTTTCTATACCGATAGCGATATGCCTTTTCTTTATGATGTACCCGATAATGGTCAAGATTGATTTTGCCGAGGTAGTGAAAGCCGGCAAAAACCCCAAGCCGGTGCTGCTGACGCTTGTCGTCAACTGGGGTATAAAGCCATTTACAATGTACGCGATAGCATGGTTCTTTCTTGCCTATGTATTCAAAGGAATGCTTCCCGGAATGGAGATCGTAAAAAACGGTTCAACCGTGGAACTTTTCAGGTCGTATATTTCCGGGGCTATCCTTCTGGGGATCGCGCCCTGCACCGCGATGGTCCTGATGTGGGGGTATCTTGCGAAGGGAAACGACGGGCATACTCTTGTTATGGTGGCAATAAATTCCCTCACTATGTTATTTTTGTATGCACCGCTTGGCGGTTTCCTGCTCAGGGTCAACAGAATGCCTATTCCATGGATCACTATCCTGCTTTCAGTGCTTATATACGTAGCCCTGCCGCTGGTAGCCGGATACTTCACCCGCAAGAAGATCCTTCAGGCCAGAGGCAGGGAATGGTTTGATAACAAGTTCCTGCCCTACCTGACACCGGTTTCGATCACGGCCCTGCTTTTCACGCTTGTCCTTCTTTTCTCTTTCAAGGGCGAGCTTATAATAAAACAGCCTCAGGTCATCGGGCTCATTGCTATTCCCCTTACAATACAGACCTTCCTGATCTTCGGGATCACTTACTGGCTGGCAAAAATTCTAAAGCTGACATACGAGGATGCGGCGCCGTCCGCGATGATAGGCGCGTCCAACCATTTTGAGGTGGCTATTGCCACGGCAACGATGCTCTACGGCCTGAATTCCGGCGCAGCCCTGGCAACAGTGGTGGGGGTCCTGACAGAGGTCCCGATAATGCTGGCCCTTGTCAGGATATGCCTTGCGACCAAAAAGTGGTTTAAGTAAAAACAGGGGTAAGGGGTTAGGGACAAGATGTCCCTCCTGCTTTTTTGCCGAAAGTAGGCTCTTGTAAGAGTGAAAGCCCCAAAGGGATTCCTTCGGAACAAAATGGGGAGACTCGCTTATGCGGCAAGGGAAGGAAAGACTGCAATTTTAAGTTACTTACGATGTACGAAGAACGATGCACGATGCACGAGAAACGAATCAGATCTCGCGCAGCTGCGGGGTTTTTCTGAACAAAAATAAAACGGATACACCGAAGACCAACGTTCCCAGCCCTATCGCGAACGGGGCGCCGAAGAACTGCGCCAGCGTGCCCATCTGAAGACTGCCCAGGGGCGAAAGGCCCATAAAAGCAAGGGAATAGATACCCATGATCCTGCCGCGCATCTCGTCCGGGGTTGTTATCTGCACTATCGTGTCTGAGATTGAAGACTGAAAAAGAAAGAAAAACCCCGATATCACAAGAAAAATGCAGGACAAATAGAATATTCTTGAAAAAGAGAACAGCAGTATCGCTGCGGAAAATACCGTTGCGCCCGTAAAAAACAGCCTGCCCTTCCTTCTTATGTCGCCCGCGCCTGCAATGATCAACCCCCCTGCAAGGGCGCCGATCCCCGTGCACGTCATAAGGAACCCGAAACCTTTTGCCCCTACCTTTAAAACATCCCCCGCGAATACGGGCATCAAAACTCCGTATGGCATCACGAATATCGAGCAGAGCGCCGCTATTACGATCACCGACCTTAAAACAGGGGTTGCCCGGACGTAGCGCAGACCTTCCGTGATATTTTTAAAGGTTGAGTCTTCCATTTTGCGTTCCGGGGACGGCAAGAGTTTCATCATCTTCAGCGCGACGATAAAAGCGAGGAAACTTACGGCGTTCAGAAAGAAACACCAGGAGTTGCCTATTGTTGAAACAACAATGCCGGCGATCGCTGGACCCGAGATCTGCGCAAGGTTGAAAAGCATGGAATTAAGGGAAACCGCGCTCATGATGTCTTCTTTTCCCACAAGTTCGTATACGAATGCCAGCCTGGTAGGCATATCAAATGAGTTTGCGATCCCCATTCCAACCGCAATAAGGGCCACGTGCCACACTTCTACTTTTCCGGTTGCCGCAAGAACACCCAGGATGAAAGCAAGGATCATCATTATGGACTGGGTAATATAAAGCAGGCTGCGCTTGTCAACCCTGTCAGCGGTATTGCCGCCGATAAGTGACAGAAGCAGGAAAGGCACTGCCTGCGCCGCGCCTACAAGCCCGAGCAAAAACGGAGAATGCGTCAGCGTGTATACGAGCCAGGACTGCGCGATGATCTGGACAACGGTCCCGATCATTGACACGAGCAGGCCCACCCAGAAAAGCCTGAAGTTCCTGTTCGCGAACACACTGAATCTGGCAGCCATAAAAACCTTTCTAACTACCGGTTAATTGGTATTTTCAAGGTCCGCGACGCATTCTATGTGCGGCGTGTGCGGGAAAAGGTCCACCGGCTGTATGCTGTTTATCTTATAACCGAAACCGGCGAAAGCCGCCAGGTCCCTTGCCATCGTGGCGGGATTGCAGGAAACGTATATTATTTTTCCGGGTGAGATCAGCGAAATACCCTTTATTATGACGGGGCTGAGCCCTTCCCTGGGAGGGTCGGCTATCATAACATCTATGCTTTCTTTCATCCTGACCATTTGCGCGACGAAGTCCTTTGCTTCCTCAAGGAAAAATCCCGCGTTAGTAATGCCGTTCAGGCCGGCGTTCTCATTCGCGTCCTCGATCGCCTGCGGGAACGAATCCACGCCTATAACCTTCCTGGCCTCGCCAGCGACATACAGGCCTATTCCGCCCGCCCCGCAGTAAAGGTCCATCACGCTCTTCTCTTTGCCGGGCCCGGCAAGCTCCTTGATCTTTCTGTACAGCACCGCGGTCCCCCCGGAATTGGTCTGGAAAAATGAATAGGGCGAGACCTTGAACAGCAGGTTATCAATTCTTTCCGTGATGTAATTCCTTCCCTTCAGGATGTTTGTTTTCTCCCCGAAAGCTATGTCCGAAACCTTGTCGTTCACGGTGTGCAGGAGCGAGTGGACCTCTATTCCCTCCCTGCCTGTGAAGCTCGCGAACTGGTGTATAAGGTCATCGGGCCACGCTATGAGATTGGAAGAGGTCGTTACCAGGTTTACCATCCTCTCACCCGTGTTCTTTCCTTCCCTTATTATCAGGTGCCTGAAAAGCCCCTGGTGCGTCCTGGGGTCGTATACCGGAAGGTTGAATTCTTTGGCGAACCTGCTGAAAAAAGCGAGTATCTTGTTTGATTCCGGGCTTAAAAGGACGCAGTCCTTTATTTCCACCACCCTTGAAAAAAACCCCCTTTCATGCAGCCCGAGTACCGGCTCGTTGTTTTCGTTAAGGCTGAAAGAGAATTCCATTTTGTTGCGGTAGTGCCTCTCGGACGGGCTTGCGATGATGGGAAGCATCGAAGACGCGTCAAGCTTTCCTATATGAAGGAGCATTTCCTTTGCAAGCTCCTCTTTTATCCTGAGCTGCTCCTTGTATGGAAGGGTCTGCCATGTGCATCCGCCGCACCTGGGAAACACCGAGCAAAGCGGTTTTGTCTCCATGCCTGATCTCTCAAGCACCTCCAGGACCGTGCCCTCCGCGTAATTAAGCTTTTTCTTTTCGATCCTTACTTTCAGCTTCTGCCCCGGCAGGCCGCCCTGCACAAACACGACGAATCCCTCGGGTTTCGCGATACCCTTGCCGGTAGCGTCAAGCTTCTCGATTTTTAGTATTACCGTCTCGCCCTTGTTCATGTTTATTTCCTTTGTGATTTAGGAGTAGGGGCTTTAGCCCCGTTATTTAAACGACCCTAAAGGGTCTACTCCAAAAGATCCTATTCCGGTTCTTAAAAATTCCGCGGAAATTCGTGGTTAAAAGGTTTTATGGTTTCCTCGCCCATCCTTTCAGGTGGGCGAAGTCTCGCCCCCGCTTTTATTAATGGCGGGTGGCGGAGTGGTCAAAATAGTCTTTTAATATTTTTCTATGGTCAAACGCTATATCATCGGGAAGGTTATTTTCTGTAAAAACGCCGATGTCAGCTGCGTCGTCGCTTGCTTCCGGTGTTCCATCGGCTTTTGCGGTGAAAACAGTGGAGATCGTATGTCCTCTTGGATCCCTTCCCGGCTCAGAATAAGTGTGGAACTGACGCAGGTCTTGGACCTTAAGGCAGGTTTCTTCCCCTGCTTCCCTTGCCGCGGCGGTTTCAAGGCTTTCCCCGCAGTCAACAAACCCTCCGGGTATAGCCCACCCGTGCGGCGGGTTTTTTCTCTTTATTAAAACTATACCGCCCTCAACCTCAATTATGATATCTACTGTTATTCTCGGCTGTTCCATTATTTCTTTCCCGTTATTGCGCTATTTTATGTAGCTGCAGGGCTTGCCCTGCTATTTTTTATCCAATTCTTCCCATTTCAATTCTTCTGCCAGGGGATTATTTTCAATATATTCCCGTATCTTTTGCAAGGCAGAATCATTTCTTATCACATGTTCGTAATAATTCGGCTGCCAGAATCTTTTTCCTTTAAAACCCACTTTCTTTGCTTTAAGGGTTGTCAGTGACTTAAAACTACCGATTACTTGCGATAAGGATACCGACGAATTTTCAAGAATAAAAATGATATGCAGGTGGTCGTCCATCAGGTAATAATAATCAGTTTTTGTCCCATTGTATCTTTGTTCTATTTCCGCGAGCGTTGATTCAATAATCTGCCGATATTCTCCCAAAAATCTGATCTTATTGGCAGAGCATATTGTTATATAATAATAGCCGTTTGAACGGTAATCATAATTTTCTAAACGAACATGTTTTCTTAATTTCATAATTCTCTTATTGTTGCAGGGCAAGCCCTGCAGCTACGTTTATTCCAAGCAAGCCCTGCAGCTACGTTTATTCCAAGCAAGCCCTGCAGCTACAATATTGCTTCCCTGAATGCGTCATAAGATGCTTTATCATACAGCACGAAAACGATCTCCTTCAGCGATGAATCCGCGAACTCTTTAAGGTGCGCCTTTATTTCCTCAAGCATTATTTCCGCGGCCCTGCGCTCAGGAAACCCGCCCACGCCGCACCCCAGAGCCGGAAATGCGATCGATCCTATTTTCTTCTCTTCTGCCCTTTTCAGTGAATTGCGGACGGATGAACGTATCTTTTCTTCGTCTGTGTCAAAATCCATTCCCATTGTTGCGGCGTGTATGACATATTTAGCTTTCAGTTTCCCGGCACCCGTGACAGCCGCTTCGCCGATAGGTATGGGCCCTGCCTTGCTGCATTCTTCCTGTATCTCCTGCCCGCCTTTGCGCCTGATGGCGCCCGCAACCCCTCCGCCCATTATCAGGCGGTTGTTCGCGGCGTTCACTATCGCTTCCGTTTCCTGTTCTGTTATATCTCCCTGCAGTACCTCAATTTCGGTCTTACCGATTCTCATAAATGCTCTCCTGATAATTTCAGGGTCAGAGTATTGTAGCACCATTGGTTAAAGGGGTTAAAGGTTAAAAAGGTTAAAAGGTAAATAATCCGTGGAAATCCGTGGCTGAATATTTTTGTATTAATAAAAAAGCTGGGCTAAAATTCACCCAGCCCTTTCATTATAGCATATTCTGCCAATCGTCTAATTGTCCAATCGTCTCCGATGGAGTCCGAAGACTCATGCGGAGTCCTTCGGACCAGTCGTCTAAGCTATTTAGCTTTAGCCTGTATTGTGCTTCCCGTGACCGCGCTGACCTCTATCGGGAACCTTTTAATGCTGGAAAGATACAGGGACAGCTGCTGCGCGTTGCCGTATTTCAGGTTTATGTCAATGGAGGCGACGCCCGTGGTAGTCTCGTAAGAGCGGATATAGGTGCCGCTTACCCCCTGGTATGATTTTATGTATTCGTTAAGCACCGCGAGCCTGTTCCAGTCAGGGATGTTCGAAATGGTCAGCTGCGCCATCGCCTTCTCGCTGAGGATCTTTGTCACCGAAAGCACCATATCCTCTGACATCGACTTCGCGATCTTTGTAATAGCGGTTTTTGCCGCGTTCTCCTTTGTAAGATCAACTCCGGCACCCAGTTTGTTGGGAACAGCCCACAGGACCTCAGACGTGTCGATCTTTATGACCTTTGCCGTTACGGACGCCCTGTATGATATAAAACCGCCCAGCCCTTTGTCTGTGTTGAAATTCGACGCGGCCCTGCCCAGCACGAGTATGTCAACCTTCATATCTTTTCCGATCTGGACGGCTGCTTCTATATCCCCGCCCATCGCTGCCTTCGCACCCGGAAGCGCGCGTATTTTCTTGACCTCTGCCTGCTCAACGATCCTGTACCCGGTATCCATGAATTTCTGGGCTATCTCGACCTCGGCTACTGACATAGACTCCTCGGTCCCGTCAACCGTTTCATAAAAAAGGACCATGACCCTGGGGTTCCCTATGGTGGCGCCTTTTATCATCAGGCCGACAGCGTCAAGATCCCGGTTCACGTCCCCGGTCTTGACCAGCGCCTTTACTTTCATTTTCAGGGCGTCGCCCTCGCGTTTCTCAGAGAGCACTTCGTATTTTTTCACGTAGCCGTTCGTTTTGGAAAATATCTGATTGTCAACAAGCTCGGCTTTCCCGACGAGTGTCGCGGCGTTCACGAAAACACCCACAACCAGCTCCACTGCGCGCCTCTGCGCGAGATTAAGCGCCCTTTCCCTTGCCGAAGCCACGTCGTCGTTAAGAACAGGCACCTCAACCTCAACCTCCACGTTTTCCGCCTTGTCGGCGGCAGACTGCGCCCGCAATACTTGTATATTCCCGAAAACCAAAAGGCAGGCCAGAATTAAAATTATAGTTTTTCTTTGTGCCATATTTGCCTCATTGTAAAAAAGCCTGAATTCTTATTTAAAACAATGATTTTATCGCAGATAGTGCCTGTCCCTATTTAATTGTCTTTATGTCTTCTTTTTGCCTGTCTTTCAGACCTTCTATTTTTTCCTGGTTCCTTTCCTGCATATCGCTTACTTTCTTTTTCATCCCTTCGATCTTGGCTTCCCTGCGTTTGCGGATATCGTCAAGCTTTTCGCGGTTGCGCTCCACCCTTTCGTGGAACTTCGCGACAACGCTCTCGCGGTATTTGCGCATCTTTTCGGTCAGCTCCTGCGGCGTGTGCGGCGCACTGCCTTTTTCAACAAAGGTCTGCTGGTCCTGGGTAACCTTAACTGATTGCGGAGCAACCCCTGCCTCGTCGGCGGGCAAGTCTGCGCCTGCGTCTTTTTCGAAGGAGGCAGGAGAGGAAACTTCCACCTCGCCCTCGAAAACTGCGACCTCTGTCTTGTTCTCCACCGCCTCGACAGAAAACTCGGTGCCCCTGATGCCCGCTATCGCGGCGCTGGTCGCAACGCTGACCCGTGATTCCTTGTTTATAAGCTTCTTGAAGTTGTTCAGTATTTTACCGGCTCCGAGGTTCAGGAGTATGTTCTTCCTGCCATCTTCCCCTTTTCCCTCTTCCGTCTTAGAATCAATGATCTCTATCTGCGTTTTTTCCTCGATACGCAGCATGCTGCCGTCGTCTAGGATCAGTTCTGCCTCAGCTTTTGACCCGGTCTTCACCTTGTCCCCGGGATAAACAGGCATATCCTTTTCAGCCCTGCCCCAGTTCTCCTCGCCGCCGCGCAAAAGCTCGACCTTGCCCTTTACGGCAGTGAACGAACCTACAAGTATCTGCTCCCTGCACAGGCCTTCTGCCCCAAAAGCGCAAATCAGAGCCACAGAAAAAATAAAAACTACGGCTCTCCTCAAAAAACCTCCTTGAGACATAAATATTAGCCACTGAGCGCACTGAATTCACTGAATAACATAGTGGCAAGTATCAGTGTGCTAGGTTTTTAACTTTCAACTTTTAACCTTCAACTTTCAACTTGTATTAGCCTACTGCGCGAGCTTGAACCCGACCCTCTTCGCAAGCCCGTTCAGGTCAATGCGCATCACCACTATGCAGCCGTCTATTTCGGCTTCCTTGTTCCTTGTCCACTCGGTGCTCACTATCTCAGCGCCCTTGATCTCGGCGTTTACTGTTGCAGCTATAACCGAATCGGTGAGCATTGCCTTCTCGATCGTGTTTCCGCCTTCCAGTTTCACGCCCTTTAACATTGTTGTGAGCTTATACTGGGCATCCACTATGGCCGCCTGCTCTGATGTCGCTTTGCGCTGCATCTCGTTCTCCATGTTCAGGTCTGCGGCAGCCATTCCCCTGACCTCAATTATCTTCTTGTCTATCTGCTCGTTCATCATCACGTCTTTCGCCTTACCGCCCTTGGTATGCTCTGTCGAGGTTGCGCATCCCATAAGGAAAACCGCCATTACCGCCACCAGCGCCAAACCCATAATCTTTCTCATTATAGTACCTCCTTTACCAATCTATTTTCTATTGCTCTATTTTCAGCTATTGCTCTATTTTCCTCTATTGCTCTTTTGTTATATTATCTCTCCAATATATTAATCTATATAATCAGAATAATCAAATCTTTTAATCGGTGTAATCAAGAATGCCGTTTTTAGGCATCCACCGTTTATTATAGTCTGTTTTATAAGAAAGTCAAGGAAAAAACCCACTTGTGTTCCGCAACATTCAAAATGTCACATTTGGGAACCTTAAAATGTCACATCGCTCATAGTTGGTACTCTCCAATTTTCTGCTCATCTTTTAACACAATAATCTTTCTGTT
>Ga0210051_1000178_pt1 | contig 51069 bp, 45 predicted proteins | sample CryGey092014_all_FD_185464 | JGI IMG/M metagenome (GOLD analysis project Ga0210051, IMG submission 185464) | Groundwater microbial communities from aquifer - Crystal Geyser CG23_combo_of_CG06-09_8/20/14_all (SPAdes) (version 2) | ecosystem: Environmental > Aquatic > Deep subsurface > Groundwater...
GTTCTTCCTCAAGATGCACGGCGCCGGCGTAGGCTTTGAGCTTTTCCCTCGTCATGCCTTGGCGGCCTGATTTGAGCATCTGCTCGATTTCCTTCCATTCATCGTAGCTGATAATGACTTCGACTGAAAAAGCAAGGAGAAAAAGGGCGAGAAATTTCTCATCTCAAGGGTAGTCCGTTATCCGAGGGGCTTGCCTGTGTGCTCTTATTCCTTGTCTCCGGCGAATTCAAGGCAAGACAAACCGGATTGTCCGGTCGATGACAAGGGGACGTATGGATTGTCCGATCAAGCCTGTCTGCGCCTGCCTGTGCTGTGCGGCAGCACGCAGACAGGTGCGGACACGCACATGCAAGCCCCGGTAAACCGAGGGCAAGTCGGACAATGACAAACTGAAATTCCGGCCCGCTCGGGGATTGGGCCCATAGAGCAACGTGCCCTAAATCAGGTAGGAAGGACTATAGGCGATGCTCCTCTCACGGTCGTAGTAAGAGAAGTTCTCCGAGAGCATCAGCATCCGCCCGTTTTCCACCAGCACAAGATCGATCTCCGCTCCGCCGTGGGGCGCCTGGTAATACGCCTCGTCCGGACATATCTCTCCAGCAGATCTTCGGCTTGGCTTGAGGTTGAAATGCCGTTGGGGTATATGGCGAACACGAGGAAGAAGGCGGTTTCTGCCTATCATGATTTCATCAATGCAACGGTGACGACGGGTCATAGAGTATGACCCCATTCCTCCTTTATCTTGATGGATTTGGCAAGAACCACTTCCAGGCAGGAATGATATCAATGGACTCATCTTCTCTTCTTATTACCATGAACGATAGGGTGTTCCGGGATACGAATATTCCCGTCCCTTGTTTCGGGGGTACTGCGCGGCGCAAGAAACAGGTTGCAGTGGGGCTGGTCTCAGAATAGCTAAAGAATTCTTTAGTTCTGGGAGCAGAATCTGAGATTCTGCTAACCCGACGAGATAGACTGAGGGAAAGAGGCTTTCACCCAAATTCTTGACTCCGCAACGGTTTTCTGTTAGCTTCTCATCAACGATTTAGAACCCTTCCAGGACGGACACGGGGAGGTCTGATAGTGTACAAGGGATTCGTGTGGTGATCGACAACCAGGAGGACCGGTCCGGTCTTCCCCGATTTTCTCTGGGTGTGACTGGCGATGAAGCGGAAAAAAAGAACTCAGAACGGAGGCAAACTCCGTATCGGCGATAGCTGGAACGCCATCACGATCATTGCTCTCTCACAGAGTAATCCCTTGAAGGCGATCGCGGAGTTTGTGGAGAACAGCATCGATGCCCATGCGCGCAACGTGACCATCATCCGGGGGCGGGACAAGGGCGCTCCTTACCTCAAGGTCATCGATGACGGCGACGGGATCCCCCTGGACGGCGACGGGCTTCCCAACTTCAAGTATGTCGCCACCCATATCTGCGATTCGATCAAGAGGCAGTTGAAAAGGGAGGGGGCCTCGAACCTCCAGGGGGAGTTCGGGATCGGTCTGCTCAGTTTCTGGACCGTCGGGGAGGAGTTGAGACTCGTTTCGGCATCGAGTGATGGCAAACACTATGAGATGGCGATGACCAAGGGATCGCCCGGTTACCAGATCGGCCGGCGGCATACTCTCCTCTCCTCCGAGGGGACGGAACTGACCATCTCCCCCTTGCTTCCGGGGGTACGCCACCTCAACGGGGAAAAGATCCAGCGCTATCTGGCCTCGGAGTTGCGGGACCGGATCCGGAGATCCGGCGTGAAGATCAAGGTGGTCGACCGGACAGCGAGAAAGGAGATCCCCGTGGAGCCCCGTGAGTTTTCCGGCCGGCTCCTTCACCAGCTTCCTGAGGCGGTCTCTCCGGCGGGCGAGATCTATCATGAGATCTACCTCAACGAGTCGAATACGGAGAACCGCGTGGGTTTGTACCGCTCGGGGACACGGGTCATCCCTTGCATCACCGAACTGGAACGGTTCAACCGGGAACCCTGGACCTCGGGCTGGCTCGAAGGGATCATCGATGTCCCCTATCTCAATCTGACGCCGAGCACCCGGAGCGGTATCATTCAAGACGAACGTTTGGAAGATTTTTCGACTGCGATTCATCCCCTTGAAGAGAAGCTCATCGAGATCGTGGCGGAGCAGCGAAGGGCCGAGGAGGAACGGGCAAGCCGGAAGATTCTGAAGACGGTACAGAATGCCCTGAAGGAGGCGATCCTCTCGCTTCCGCAGGAAGAATACGACTGGTTTGATATTCACGTCCGGTCCCGGAGCGGGAAACCTTCCGTGGAGCGGGAGGCCGAAGGAGACGCGGTCGAGGGGAAGGCAATCCCGGAGGAAACCAGGGAAGGCCCCCGTCAGAAGGAGTTTTTTGAGTTTGCCGGTCCTCTTTTCAGCGCGCGTATCTCTCCGGCTTCTGCCGTTGTCGCCGTGGGAAAGAGCAAGGGATTCCGGGCGGTCCCCCGGGACAAGAGCCGGAGACTCGTGGAAGAAGGCCTGACCTTCGAATGGAAGATTGAAGAAGGGGGCGGAAGGCTGGAGGACCCCACGGACGAGATTGTCACATTCACCGCGCCCGCTGAACCGGGCCTGGTGAAGTTGTCCCTTACCGTAACGCAGGGAGAGACGGCCGTGACTGCCGAGGGGCTTGTTACCGTTTCCGATTCGATCCTGCCGAAACAGCCGGGCGGAGATGCTGCGGCCAAGGGACTACCCGGTTATACCTTTCAGCGGGCGCCGGGAGATCTCTGGCGGTCGAGGTATGAAGAAAAGCAGAATCTCATCGTCATCAACAATGGGCACCGAGATTTCGTCTATGCCTCCAAGAGCCGGGCGAGGAAGCTCCGTTACATCTGCCGCCTTTTTGCCAAGGAACTGGTGTACCGCAATTTTCCCGGCATGCCTGCGGACCAGCTCCTGGAGCGAATGATCGAGCTTTCCCTCTACACCGAAGAGCACCTCAAATAAGTCCAGTCCAGGGTACCCAGACTTTGATAATCGGATATTGACTTTCTACGACCCCTCCTGATCCTTCCTGTTCCTGCCATCCTCAACCTCATCCCGCCTGATTCGAGGATCTGCTCGATTTCCTTCCATATCATCATAGTTGATCATGACTTCGAGTGAAAAGGAAAAGAGAAAAGGCCGGGAAATTCCTCATCTCAAGGGGGGCCCGTTATCCGAGGGGCTTGCCTGTGTGCTCTTATTCCTTGTCTCCGGTGGATTCAAGGCAAAGAAACTGGATTGCCCGGTCAAGCCCCGGTAAACCGAGGGCAAGCCGGACAATGACAAACTATTCTCGGCTGAAGGCTTCCTGAAGCCGTCTACTGAATCAGTCTTCCTTCCGACCGGCTATGCTTTCTATTTCTTCAAAAACGTTCGTAAGTCTGATAAGGTGGGATTCAGCGATGCCTCCACTTCTAAGGTGTTTGTGGTGCGGGAAAGAGGTCAGATTTCTTGCTCTTGGATCGGGTGCGTTATCGTAGCGGAAGAGAACATCCGCCCCATAGCGGTAGTTGTAACCGTATGAATATTTTTCCACGACCTGGCCCTTGTGTTCGACGAACTCCTTGAAGTCGAGCGTGAAACCATTCTTGAACTCTATTGTGCCGGAAATGAAGGCGATGTCGCTCGTTTTCCTGTCGATGGTGAGGATGTATGAGGAGACGATGGAATAAGAGGCGATGAGCGTTTCCACTTCGGCGATGTAGTTATCGATACTCAAAATTGATTTCCTCGAGGGATTTCAATTTCCGCTCGACCCGCTTCAGTGTTTCAATCTCGCCTTCCCACTCGAGAAGTTCCATATCCCCGATTTTACCGTAGAGCTTTTTCCGGTCCGGTGAGCCGTACTTTTTCTCAAACTCCGTGATCTTGTTCCGGATTCTTTCCACGGTCTTTCTGAGCACATGGGCTTCAGTGTCGATGGCAATCTTGATTCTTTCGCGTGTCCAGTTGTCGTCTGCTTCGATGATTAACTTGGTCACCGAAATTCACCCCCTCACTGGAACCATTATATCCAACTTTGGTTCTCGGTACCCTTGCTTGGGAAAGGTAGATTTCTCAAGCAGGTGAATGCAAGTTCAGGATAGCAGGTGGTTTCAGGCATGTCAATAAGAATCCTGTGGAAAATCAAGGAGAAAAGGCCGAGAAATTCCTCATCTCAAAAGGGGTCCGTTACCCTATGGGGTTGCCTGTGTGCTCTTATTCCTTGTCTCCGGTGGATTCAAGGCAAAGAAACTGGATTGCCCGGTCAAGGCCCCGGTAAACCGAGGTCAAGCCGGGCAATGACAAGGCGCCGTCATCCCCGGCTCCGGGTGTCATCCCCCGACTCGATCGGGGGATCGGAGGACAGGCATTTTTGTCGGAGACCCATTTTTACTTGACAAGCGATACCTCCAAGGGTAACATATTTTATGGGAAAGGTGCGACGAGGCGGGTTCGTCTTTTTCACTTGGGCAGGTGACCATGGGCCTCGGCATGTGCATGTCTACAAAGACGGAAAGCTCGTCGTCAAATGGGACCTGGAAAACGAGATGCCGATGAAAGGTAAACCGTCTCGCAAGGTGATCGAACTGATCCGTGAATTGCTGTCTGAGGGGTTGATATGAAGATTAGCTCTGTGAGCTTCAACAATCGGAGAAAAGGTTTTCTGGTGAAAATTAAGTCCAATGGTTTTTGGTTTCCATATGCCAGGCTTGATGCCGCGCCGACATCGGAAGACAAGGTGGTGCGGGCTCTTGTTGATGCTGAACTGGGACGAGAAGGGTTTACATATATGCTTGAGTCCGGACGAGAAGGGACTGTTCATGTGGAGCAGGTTCTTGAGTATAACCAAGATCCTGCTTATATGAGAGATACTCTCCTCTATAAGCTCACTCTTGAGGCTCAGAATCGTGTAAAAAAAAGTTCTTTAAGTAAACGCGAGATTATACGTCGTTTAGGAACCTCGGCAACGCAGTTTTACCGGCTGCTTGATCAGACTAATTATCGCAAGTCCATTGACCAAATGCTTACTCTGCTAAATGTTCTCGATTGTGAAGTTGATTTGATTGTCCGTGCTAAGAGCGCGTGATTGATTGACGGATTTTATCTTGATGGATTTGACAAGAACCACTTCCAGGCAGGAATGATATCAATGGACTCATCGAATGCCTCCTCATCCAGCCAGGTGACGATGGTCCCCCGTTTCAATTGCAATTCATCCATGGCAGAGAGCAGTCCATCCACTTCCCGCTGTCTTGTTTTCGGGTCTTTTAGGTTCCAGCAGACCTGGATCAACTGACGTTCTCCTCCTGATTCCGGCCACAGAACAAAATCAACTTCATTTCCCTTCCTGGTGATATAGTATTCCGGCGCAAAGCCCTCCCTGCGAAGATGCATATAGACGAGATTCTCCAGGCGTGCCCCCCGATCCTCGGTCATTTGGAAGGACATGGCTCCCAGAAGTCCCGTATCGATTACATAGACCTTTTTCGGATTGACTTGCCGCGCCTTTACAGAGCGGGAGTGAAGCGGCGCCTGATAGACCAGGAAGGCATCCGTAAGGTGATCGAGATAATTATACAGGTTGTTCTTCGTACAGGGAGTGCCTTGGCTTTTTAGAGTATTGTAAAACTTGTTCACACTGAACCGTGTTGCCGGCGCGCTCATGATATGTCGAATGAGGGTCCTTAAGGCTGTGACATTGCTGATCGCGTGCCGTTCCACGATATCGCGAAGAATTACAACGTCCAGGTAGTTTCGAAGCACTTGGCGTCGCAACTCATCGTCGAGCGATTGAACTTCAGGGAATCCACCCGTCTCACTATAGATTCCCATCATGTGTTGCAAGGTTGCTCTCATTTTGGATCCGAACCGGGGTGTTCCTTTTAGCTCCACCTTGTTAAATCCTAAAAATTCTCTGAAGCTGAAGGGAAATATTTCCGTGATGAGTGACCTGCCCCTTAAGGCGGTGGCAATTTCCGTACTCAGGAGTTTGGACGAAGAACCTGTTATACAGACGGACAATTGTTCTGTATCGAGGACGCGTCGTACGAACTTGTCCCACCCCTGGATACGCTGCACCTCATCCAAGAATAGATAACATTGTCGTGTCTTAAAACCAGGGAACTTTCGATAGTAGGTTTCAAGGATGTGTTGAAAATCGGCTGCTGCAAAGGGGAGCAGTCGTTCGTCTTCAAAGTTCAGATACAAAAGCCGCTCTCTTTCAATTCCCTGTGCCAACAGCTCTTTCATTTGTTGATAGCAGAACCATGTTTTCCCGGAACGGCGCATTCCGATCACGACATTGGCCTTGCGTGGTACACGAGAGATAAACTGATCGCGCGGGATGAGGTCCGGCAGAGGTCTCTCATGGAAGTCGTCGATGAGATGGTCTAAAATCATTTTCATATACCAAATCTATCTTTATTTAAGAGATAAATCAAGTCAATTGTTTAACTTATTTGAAGAAAGCTTAGATGGCATCAGGAAGTTTCAATTGATGCTGTCTTCTGAACTGTATGGTCTTGTCTTTTATGCCTTGAGAAATATCGATGACGGGAATTTCGCGTAGGAGTTCCCTGATTTTTTGTTCTTCCCCGGCGGTCAAAGATGGGTAGGACAATAGCTCGAGTTCGGTAACAAAAGAAATATAAAATTCGCCTTCCGGCAAGGCAAGGATATCTATTTTCTTCCCTATGACATAGAGAAGAATGTTCGTGTCAAGGAGGAATTTATTTCCACTCACTCCGCACCCGCCTTTGGTATTCTATAGGTTCTTCCTCAAGATGCACGGCGCCGGCGTAGGCTTTGAGCTTTTCCCTCGTCATGCCTTGGCGGCCTGATTTGAGCATCTGCTCGATTTCCTTCCATTCATCGTAGCTGATAATGACTTCGACTGAGAAAGCAAGGAGAAAAAGGCCGAGAAATTCCTCATTTCAAGGGTCGTCCGTTATCCCAGAAGATTGCCTGTGTGCTCTTATTCCTTTTCTCCGGTGGATTCAAGACAAAGAAACTGGATTGCCCGGTCAAGCCCCGGTAAACCGAGGGCAAGCCGGGCAATGACAAGGCACCGTCATCCCCGGCTCCGGGTGTCATCCCCCGACTCGATCGGGGGATCCAGGCAAGAGTCTCTGGATTGTCCGATCAAGTCGGACAATGACAAGGCATCGGTAAACCGAGGGCAAGTCGGACAATGACAAGGCACCGGTAAACCGAGGGCAAGCCGGGCAATGACAAGGCGCCGTCATCCCCGGCTCCGGGTGTCATCCCCCGACTCGATCGGGGGATCCAGGAAGACTCTCTGGATTGTCCGATCAAGCCCCAATACCGTTCAGCTAAGATGAAGTCATCCCCGAATGCCCCTATCGGGGATATGGTTTTTCAGGCAGTTTAAACCAGATTCCCGCTCAGAATCGTTGCGGGAATGACAAAATTCGTGACCGATTATCCTTAAGTGAACAGTTAAATTTAAATATTCTATCTGTACCGAGAATTTCACAATTTCACGGACCGAACGTCCCTGAAATTCCGCGTATCTTGACAGAAGTCCGGCAGGTTGCTATAGTCAGAATTAAAATTGCAGGGAATGCTATTCCTGCCGACGTGATTTTTAGGAGATAAAACAGCGGTCACTCTCGCTCACAGATACGGATAAACACAGGCTGATCAGAATCACCGACTTCTTGGAATGAGTATTTGGATATCCGTTTTAAGCAAATCAAGCGGTTTGTTACGGAATCAGAACCGCTCTACCGGGAATTGATCAATCTCGTTAAGAGTTTCATAGATTAAGTTCGATCGGCGTTTCTTGCTATTTTTTGTTATCGAAGAGAGTTGGATTTTGATATATTTATTTAATCCCAGTATGGGATCGAGTCTTTTCGGGGAAACGGGGCGGCCGGCATGGATCATATTGCCATTACGGTAGACAAAAGCCATCTCATCACCATCGGGGAACAGCTTTATGCGCGGAGCATCGAGCTGATCCGGGAACTGATCAATAATGCCTACGATGCGGATGCAGCCCAGGTCCATGTGGAGATCGGGGAGAAGAATATCACGGTCCGGGACGACGGAACGGGCATGGATCTTGAGGGTCTGAGACAGTATTTTAATATCGGGTCCAGAGAAAAGAGAATTCGCAGCCGTTCTGAGAAATTTCAGAGGGAGAGAATCGGCCAATTCGGCATCGGCAAGTTCGCGAGCCTGTCGGCCTGTTCCCGGTTTGTGGTGGAGACAAAAAGAGGGGATTTTGCCGCGCGGGTGATTTTCGACAAGGAGGAGTGGGAACGGAATGCGGACCACTGGGATCTTCCTTTGGAGATCCTGAGCCCGGTCCCGGCTCGCGACGACGGGACCACCGTGGTTCTTGAAAACCTCTCCAGGACCTTCGATCTGACGGAGGTGGAGAAGACCATCATTGAATCCGTGCCTATCCAGGCGCCGGATTTCGAGGTTTTTCTCAACGGCAATCGTGTGACGCCGCGGAAATACTCGGGGCACAGGATTCCGTTCCTTGAAGGGACTCGGTTTGGTGTGATTCACGGCGAGGTGGTGATCCTGCCGGTCTCCCAGAGCCATGACCGGGATTTCGGCATTGAGTGCAAGGTCAGAAACGTGACCGTGAGGAGGGAGCTCTTCGGCATGGAATCCTGGGGCAAGGAGATTGCGCGTGTGCGGGGTGAGGTCCATGCGGATTTCCTTCCGGTGACGAGCGATCGGTCCGGGTTCCGTGTGGATTCCGAGGAGTACCGGGAGTTTTATGCAGTCATGGAGAAGGTGGTATCGGATATCCGTAAGGTTCTGAACTCTCTTTCAGGGCGTAAGGAGAATCAGCGGGTCAAGCGGGCGCTTCGTGAAGCCCTGGACCGGATTCAACAGGCCCTGACCCGGAATCCGGAATTCTCTCCGTTTGGGGTCCTGCCCGAGGGGTCGGATACGGGCCCGCTCGGCGAGGCCGGGGCCGTGAGGAAAGGGCGAGAGGACGGGAAAGGAGAAACAGAGACGCCGAAAAAGAGGGAACGGAAAGAGAAAAAGCCAAGGCCTGTGATCCCGTCCGTGAAGAGACTGACGCCCGACGCGGTCGTGCAGAAGGTCAGGATGAATCATGTGGGTGTCACGTGCTGTCTGGATCAATTCGGGCCGGACGGGCCCGAGTGCTTTACCGAAGGGACCATCATCTATATCAACCGGGACCATCCCCTCTACCGGAGAGAGGCCCATAGCCTCAAGACCCACACCATGCATATTGCGCGGCTCATCACACAGGAGATCGCCTTGATGAAGGATCCGGCCGATCCCAGGCAGGCCTTCGAGAGACAGAGCCGGCTCCTCAAGGACGCCTTTATCAGCGGATGAATAGGGGCTGTTGAAAAAGTGTTTTTCTGTTCTCATGCCGTCATTCCCGCGTAGGCGGGAATCCAGGTCTTTCATAGTATTACCGGATGTCCGCTCCCCGCTGAATGCATGCGGGGACAAGTTTATCGGGCATGATAAATTATTTCAGGAGGTCAAGAATCTCTTTCATATATTTGTTGAATGCAGAGAGTGAGAGGAGGATCGTATCAAAGACAATCTGGTCGTCAATTCTTTCATATTCATGTACAAGGATGTTCCTCATTCCGGCTGCTTTTGAAAGTCCTTCGGAAAGATCTTTATTCAGCAGGCCCTTTTCACTCATGAGCAAAAAAGAGGATCGGTAATCCTCCACAGCGATTTTTTCTTTCTTTGCCAGGATGTGTGCATTGATATCGGATGCGCATTCTACGAGCAGTTGAATAAGACGTTCCACAGACCGCCGGTTTGAGATCTTGCCTCGGTATTCTTCGAAGGAGAGATCTTTGAATGTTTCGAGTTCTTTGAGATATCCCCGGAGAGAGTCCAGCTTTTTCAGAATCAGGCCGCGGTTAAGCATCAGCCGACCTCTTTTAATTCCTGGATCTTCATTTCATAATAATGCCGGTTTAAGAAATTCATTTCTTCGAATTGTTTAAAAGTCCGGATACAGAAGGAGAGATAGTCGTCTTCATGATGTTCATAGAGAAGGATGCCGTTTTGGGTTAATTCGTATCGCAGGGAACAGGAGGCGTCATTGAGGCAGACGGCATCGAGCCGATCAACCTGGAGCAGATTTTTGAGGTATTTTACAAATTCTTTCTCTTGCTTTTTGGCCAGCTTTTTTTCGAAAAAAATTCCCAAGTCAACATCACTATCCTGCTTGATGGCGCCGGATGCCATACTGCCGAAGAGCACGACAAATTTAACATGGAATGCTTCCGTCAGCTTTTTATGAACAAGTTCTGCCGAGAAGATTTTTTGAATTTTCTCTTTCATCTTGATCTCATGATTGGAATCCGTATCCGGCCATTTGAATTTGGTCTCTATTTGATTTACGGCTATAACGCAGCGGTCTCTTGCTCTCCATACGCCTCTCTGCAGACCTGCCCGAAGAGTGAGGCGAAGACCAGCCCGGCGTAAAAACCGATCAGGGCGTTGAGGATCGGGCCGAGGTAGGAGATGAACCCGATCACGTAGAGCAGGATCATAACGCCGATGCCAAGGAGAGTGATCTTGAAATACTCGTCGCCGATGTTCATGATCTTGTCCCAGCTTTCCTTGACCGCAAAGGCCGATGAGAACTTTTCATCTTTGGTGTACTGGGCGGCCCCCATGGGGAGCAGGAAGATGGCTGCGACAAAGAGAAGCGCCGTGACGGCTATGAATACGGGCCCCACCAAGGTCTTGGCAAAAAAACCTCCTTCAAAGATGTCTTTGGATACCTGGTAGCTGAAAATAGGAATGATTAAGTATCCGAGAGCAATCAAGGAAATGACCAGCCCTTTTAAAAAGAGCTCCTTCCAGTCCTTCCATTCAGGGAGTTTCTCGATCTCATTTCCTCTGAAGTGATTGACGAAGATCCGGTAGACGTACCCCATGGAGAAAAAGGTGAGCGGAAAGAGGATCACTTTCAAGACCGCGTGCATGTGCCAGAAAAAAGAGAGGCAGAAAGCGGCGCCGATCAGCGCCTTGACGGTCCATCCTGTATCCGCCATCGGTCTTTTCAATTCCTCAGCCGGGTTGAACATCTCTTCCTCCTCCTGATCAGTCATTCTCCCTTACCACAGATCTCTTATACCATTACAGCCCATATCTTTTCAAGATAAAAGTGCCGGTTTATGCTTTCGGCCGCTTATTCCAGGCTGTTCATCACCAGGCCGGTTAGGAGTTTGGGATAGAAGTAGGTGGACTTCTGCGGCATCTTCTCCCTCTGGAGGGAGACCTCCCGGAGCTGGTCCACACGGGTTGGGTTCATCAGGAAGGTCATCTGAGCGTCTCGGTCGTTGATCGAATGGATGGCATCCTCACGGTCTTTCACGTACCGGACGTGGGACTGGGCTTCCAACGCCTCCTCTCCAATCCCCAGGAAATGATTGAGAAGGACCGTATGAAGGATCGAAACGTCCAGTTCCCGCAATGCAGCAGAAAGATCCGGCCGGAACAGGGGGCGGATCTTCTCATGGTTTTTGAGGCAGAGGAGGAAAAGATCATCGCTCTCGATGGTGTAGAGGCCGAAGGCGGGCCTCTTGCCGCCGAGGGTCAAAAGCGCCTGAAAAAAATCTTTCTTGCGCTGAAACGGGAAGGTTTGAATCTCGAAATAGGCCCCGGCCTTCTCGATGTAGCGGTTGAGCTCAAAGCCCTCCAGGTGATCGATCAGACGATGGGTGGGATAAATGGTCAGTCCCGGTTCTTCCATGTTGGCGATGTAGGTCATCACATAGTCAAACCCCTGGCAGCCGTCATGGCTCCCGGTCTTCTCTCTCATGGCGTTCCTGTAGGTCAGGGCGGTCTCATACCGGTGATGCCCGTCGGCAATGAAAATGGGCCGGTCGGATAGGACCTTCCGGATTTTCTGAATTGCATCCGGGTCCGGAATGGCCCAGACCCGATGGCGCACACCGTCCGGGTCGGTTACGTGGATCAGGGGTTCGGATTTTGACGTTTCATCGAGGATCGGCGGGATGACTCTCGCCGGATTGGAGTATAGTGAAAAAATCGGGGAAAAATTGATATGGCACGCCTCCATGAGACGGAGCCGGTCCGCCTTGGGGCCCGAAAGGGTATTTTCATGCGGGAGGACCACGCCGGTGTCGAATGTTTCCAGACGCAGCCGGCAGAGAAATCCCTTGAGGGTTTTTGCTTCCCCTTCGGATGTCCTGTAATCCATGAAGTAGCTGTAGATAACCGGCCGATCTTCCCGGATCAATATCCCCTGATCAAACCAATCCTTGAAATACGCTGCGGACCGCGTATAACGGTTTTCCTTTTCGCTGTCCTGGGGTTTCTCCCGGTTGAGCTCCAGCCTGATTACATTGTTGGGGTGGCTCCGATAGAGATCTTCCTGCAGCCTTTCCGAAATAATATCATACGGAGGGGCCACGACCCGGTTGAGATCGCCCACCTTCGCCGGGTTGTAGCGGATCCCGCTGAACGGTTCGATGACGGCCATGTTCAATTCCTTGGTTATCAATAAGTAAAAAAATTATTTTACATGAAAGAGCGGCGTTTTCAAATCATTTTTTAAGGTCAATGATTCATTCTGTGGAATTGGTGTCTGGAATTGGTGTCAGACACCTATTAAAACGGTGTCTGACCTCAATTCCTCTCAGAGCGTCATTCCCCGACCCCCGATCACAGTCGAGGGCAGGCTCGATCGGGGAATCCATGGTTCGACAAGCTTACCATGACAATTGTCACCCTGAGCCTGTCGAAGGGTGGATTGTCCAGTCGGAGGACAGGCATTTTAGTCGCAGACCCGCCGGCTGTGTAGAGCTTGACAATGGCCGTATCTGTGATACATACTGTTTTAAACTTTTTTTCAAAGGAGCCTGCCATGCCCCATCTTCCCGCGCCCTACAAACGATTCGTCAAGGATTTCCCCGAAGTGAGCAAGGCCTATTCGGGATTTGCCAAGGCATGCCATGAACATGGCCCGCTGGATGAGAAGACCCGCCGTCTGGTCAAGCTGGGGGTGGCCGTGGGCCTTTGTTCCGAGGGCGCCGTCAAGTCCCATGCGCGCCGGGCCCTGCAGATCGGCGCGTCCCCTGAGGAGGTTCGCCATGCGGTCCTTCTCGGCATGACCACGGTCGGATTCCCTTCGACCATTGCGGCCCTGGAGTGGATCCAGGAGGTCTTGCCGGCAAAAAGAAAAAAGAAAAAATAAGTCCTGTCCATGCGAGAACAAGAGATCTCAGATCTCGTCGGATTTATCGATGAGGACCCTATCATCCGTGACGCGGTAAGGGCCGCGGAGGCGTTTGCGTTTCCTATCTTTCTGGTCGGAGGATGGATCCGGGACAGGCTCATCGGAACGGCATCCAGGGATTATGATTTTGTTCTCCAGGGGGACGTCAGGATGTTTGCAGAGAGGCTCTCCGGGAAATGGGGAGCCTCCTTTTTTGTCATGGGGCACGGGGACCCGCCGAACTGCCGGATCGTCGGCCGGGATTATACCGTGGATATGGCCCCCCAAGTTCCGGAGGGGCTTGAACAGGAACTCAGCCGCCGGGATTTTACCATCAACACCATGGCCTTCTCCTTTAGGGATCTGAAGTTTCTCGATCTGCTTGGTGGAGGCAGGGACCTCTCGAACCGGATCGTGCGCATGGTCTCTCCCTCTGTTTTCAATGCAGACCCGATCCGGATGCTGAGGGCGGCGCGGCTTACGACCGTGCTTAAAGGTTTTCGGCTTTCACTTTCGACCGCATCAGAGATCCGGATGCGCCCGGAGCGGATCTTCGAGTCCGCTCACGAAAGGGTCCGGGAGGAGATGGACCGGATCATGGCGTCGGGCCGAGCCTCGAAGGGTCTCCGTCTGATGCAGGATCTCGGGTTGCTGCGGGTTGTCCTCCCTGAGTTCCTCCCCCTTTTCGGCCTGGACCAGGGTCCTTACCACCACCTTGATGCCTTCGAGCATACCCTGAATACGGTGCGAGAGACAGAGAGCCTTTTGGATCTGACGGCCGGAGGGCCGAAGGATAACCCCTTTCAGTTTTGCTTTAAGCTGAATCCGGAGGATCGGATGGTCCTTTTTTATGCCGCCCTCCTCCATGACATCGGGAAGGCCCAAAGCCTCACCCTAAACTCCCAGGGGGTCCCCCATTTTTATGGTCACGAGAAGATCGGCGCCGGGATGGCTATGGAGGTCATGAAACGCCTTTGCTTTTCCGGAGGCCGTGCGGATCGGGTTTCGCGGCTGATCCGGTTCCACGTCCTGGGACTCGGTCTGATTCACTCGGGCGCAACCGATAAGGCCCTCCGAAGGATCATCCATAAGCTCGGTTCCGATCTCCCCTTGCATGTGCTCCTCTCCTTGTCGGATCGGCGGGCGGCACGGGGCAAGGGGTTCCGTGAAATGGAGCAAAAGACCATATCCATAGGAGAGGCCCTGCTGAATACTTATACGGAGGGAGGAGAAAGACTCCTCCGGCCCGAGAAACTCGTGAGCGGCAGGGAAATCATGGAAATCCTTTCTCTTCCGCCAGGTCCGGCCGTGGGCAAGGTCATAGACCAGGTCCGGATGCTGCAGATCGACCGGGTCATCCGGTCCCGGGAAGAGGCCCTTTCATTTTTGCAGAGCCTCAGAAAAGACGGATATTAATCTTCGGAAAACCTCTTGACACTCTTTATTTTCGGGTGTTAAGATCATCTCGTTTTTGGGGGCAGGCTTGGATAGAATCATCCTCTTTTTTGCATCCGGGTTTTTAAGCGGCTATGCCCCACTTGCTTCCGGGACCGCCGGGACACTGGTCGGGATTGCAATATTTATTCTGCTCAATCAATTTCCTCTAAAACTATACGGCATTCTGACCTCAGCCATCGTGTTTTTCGGCGTCTGGTTGTCCTCCCGGGCCGAAGCGATCCTCGGAGAAAAAGACAGCGGTGTCATTGTGATTGATGAGATCGCCGGGTTCCTGATCACCATGTTCGCACTCCCCATGACCTGGCAGACCATCGTCATCGGCTTCTTTGTGTTCCGGGCATTCGATATATTCAAGCCCTTTCCCATTCGAAGGATTGATCAACGCGTTCCGGGGGGATGGGGAGTGATGCTGGATGACGTCCTGGCCGGGGTGTACGCCAACCTGACGATCCATCTGCTCCGGCGGGTGATGTGACTATGATTGCCGAGATCGTAACCCTGATTTCCGAATGGGAAATCCTTGCCGGGGGCCCCGGAGGCCGGGATCGGACGATTCAGGACTTGGCGCGTGATATGCTGATGCGGTCCGGCATTCAGGTTCTTTCCATGCGGCGCCTTGTGCGCGAGGATCTGGTCGTTGAACGCGCCCTGGCCAATTCCCTGGCGCTATTCGATCTGATTCTGATCCTCAATGCCTCTTCCGAGGGGGGTGAGAAGACCCTGCGCAAGGCCTTGGCCCAGATGAGCGGCAAGGGCCTGGTTCTGATTCCCAGCCTGTTCGAGGATCTCAAAGGCTACTACAGGGCCAAAGGGATCGCCCTCCCAAGGGACATCGAGGCCAGGGCGCTTCTGCCCAAGGATGCCCATTGGATTCCTCCTCAGGATGGGGTCCGGCCGGGGATCTTTATGACGGTTCACGGCAAAACTCTTCTGGTTCTTCCGGACGAGATCCGAGAGGTGGAACAGATGTGGGAGCGGGCCTTTCGCTCCTGGATCGGCAAGCGGTTCATGCACCCGGTTTACTCGAAGACATGGACATTCCGTTTTATCAGCCGGTTGCCGGAGAAGATCCGGTCGTTTTTGGCAAGGAGCGCGGGCGGGGCAAGGCTGACCTTTTATTCAGAGGGATGTTTGTCGAAAGCGGCCCTCTTCCTGGAGGGGAGAGATCCCAAGATGCTTGAGAGGGAGGCGGTCCGGCTTCGGGGGAAGGTCCTTTCGGATCTGGGGCCCGAATTCCTTTGCGATGGGGAAGAGACCCTGCACGGGATCGTGGGGAGGCTTTTGATCGACCGTTCATTAAGCATCGCGGTTGCGGAATCGTGCACCGGAGGTATGATTGCCTCCATGCTGGTGGAGGTCCCGGGGATCTCTTCGGTCCTGGACCGGGGGGTGGTGAGCTACAGCAATACGGCCAAGAGAGACCTCTTGGGGGTCGAGGAGGAGGTCTTTAAGACCCATGGGGCTGTGAGCCGGGAGGCGGCACGCGCCATGGCTGCAGGGATCCGGGACCGGGCAGGGACGATGATCGGGCTGGCCGTCACCGGGATTGCCGGCCCCGGCGGAGGAAGCCGCGACAAGCCCGTAGGGACGGTCTTTGTCGGCCTTTCCACCTCTCGAGGGGACGAGGTCACGGAGTATCATTTTCAGGGCGACCGCCAAATGATCCGTCTTCAGAGCGCGCAGATGGCCTTGGACCGGGTCCGGCGGTATCTTCTGGACATATAAAACCGTTTAAATTGTTTGAACTGTTTGAACCATTTAAACGTGCCCGATACAAAGGCAGAGGGCTGTTGGTTCATGCCGGCCAGGAAAAGGAAGATGGGATGGGATCGGAAACCATCCGGGCCTTCATTGCCGTGGAGATCCCTGAAGAGCTGAAACAGGGATTGGTGAGGCTCCAGCAGGCCTTTCAAAGCCGGGGCGACCGGGTCACCTGGGTCAGGCCGCAGGGTATGCACATCACGCTGAAATTTCTGGGAGAGATCGGGGAGGAAAGCATTTCGGAGATCGGGGAGGAGATCAAAGGTGTTTGTGCCGAAGTTCCCCGGTTCCATGCAGGGATCTCCGGGACCGGCGTCTTCCCGAATGAGAAGCAGCCCCGAACGCTCTGGGTGGGGATCAAGGATGGGGCGGAACCTTTGAAGCAGATCGCCCGTGACTTGGAGGCTCGCCTTGCAAGGATCGGCTTTGTCCCTGAGAGACGGCCTTTCAGCGCCCATATCACCATCGGGCGGATCAAGGAGATCCGGGACCGCAGGCGGTTTGCGGCCCAGATTGCGAAGCATAAAGAGTCGGAGATCGGTTCCATGACCGCGGAGGCCGTTCATCTTTTCGAAAGCCGGCTTCGCCCGGATGGGGCGGTCTACATCGAAAGATTCTCCGCTCCTTTGGGAGGTGAAAAGGGCTTTGAAACATGATAAGGTGACTCATAACCACACGAACTATTCTGAAAGGAGTTTCAGCATGGCGGACAACAATAATAATAAAAAGAAGGCGCTTGACCTTGCGGTGATCCAGATTGAGAAGCAGTTCGGCAAAGGGTCTATCATGCGGCTGGGCTCCGGGGCCGCGGTGATAGATGTCCCTGCGATTCCATCCGGGTCCCTCTCGCTCGACCATGCCCTCGGGACATGGGGGTATCCGAGGGGGCGGATCATCGAGATCTTCGGTCCGGAATCGTCCGGCAAGACGACCCTTTCCCTGCACGCGATTGCAGAGGCTCAAAAGGGGGGAGGAATCGCCGCCTTTATTGATGCCGAGCATGCCCTGGATGTCACCTATGCGAGGAAGCTGGGGGTCAATAGCGACGATCTTCTGATCTCGCAGCCCGATACCGGGGAACAGGCCCTGGAGATCACCGAGGTCTTGGTCAGAAGCGGCGCCGTGGATGTCATCGTCATCGACTCGGTGGCGGCCCTGGTCCCCAGGGCGGAGATCGAAGGGGAAATGGGCGATGCCCATATGGGGCTCCAGGCCAGGCTCATGTCCCAGGCCCTGCGCAAGCTCACGGGGGTCGTGTCCCGGTCCGGGACCACGCTGATCTTTATTAACCAGATCCGCATGAAGATCGGGGTCATGTTCGGAAACCCGGAGACCACGACCGGCGGCAATGCCCTGAAATTCTACGCCTCGATCCGGCTTGATATCCGGAAGATCGGGCAGATCAAGGACGGCGAACAGGTTCAGGGGAACCGGGTCAGGGTCAAGGTGGTGAAGAACAAGGTGGCCCCGCCGTTCCGTCAGGCGGAGTTTGATATCCTCTTCAATGAGGGGATCGGGAGGGAAGGCGATCTCATTGATCTCGCTGCCGAGCATGGGATCATTCAGAAGAGCGGGGCCTGGTACTCCTACAACGAGACCAGGATCGGCCAGGGGAGGGAGAATGCCAGGGCCTTCCTCAAGGAAAACGCCGATATCCTGGCTAAAGTCGAAAAGGAAATCAAGGAGAAGCTGGGCATGGTGCGGCCCCCCAAGGGAGATTCGGTCAAGGCCTGATTTATTGACAGTTTAAAACCTTCCGTGTTATCCTGAATATGATGAATGGATCGTGAAATCCACTTGGAAGGCTGATCCTATGGACTTAAATGGGCTGTTAAAAACCGCTATTGAACGCAAGGCATCGGATGTCCACTTCAAGGTCGGGAGTCCGCCTGTTCTGAGGATCGACGGGGAACTGATCCCCATGATCGAACATAAGCGGCTGATTTCCGAGGACACGATCGGGATCGCCTTCTCGATCATGAACAACTACCAGAAACAGAAATTCAAGACCAACAACGAAACCGATGTGGCCTATTCAGTGCCCGGCCTGGGCCGTTTCCGTGTCAATATCTTCCAGCAGAGGAGTACGGTCGCCATTGTTCTCCGCGTGATCCCGCACCGGATACAACAGATCGCGGACCTGAATCTCCCGCCGGTTCTTGAGAAACTTTCCCTGATGCAGCGGGGTCTTGTCCTGGTGACCGGGACCACCGGCAGCGGTAAGACCACAACGCTTGCGGCCATGATTGATCATATCAATAACAACCGGACCTCCAATGTCATCACCATAGAGGACCCCATCGAATTCCTTCATAAAGACAAGAAGAGCATCATCAACCAGCGGGAGATCGGCACGGACGTCAAGGCCTTTGACGGCGCCTTAAGATCGGCGCTTCGCCAGGACCCGGATGTGATCCTGGTGGGAGAAATGAGGGATTATGATACCATCTCAACAGCCCTGATGGCCGCCGAGACCGGACACTTCGTGATGAGCACCCTGCATACGGTGGATGCTATGGAAACCGTGAACCGGATCATCGCTGTTTTCCCTCCGCACCAGCAAAAACAGATCCGGATCCAACTCTCCGCAGTCATCAAGGGGATCATCTCGCAACGGCTGGTGGTCCGCGCGGACGGCAAGGGCCGGATCCCGGCCGTAGAGGTCATGCTGGCTACCGACCTGATCAGGGAATATATCGTGGACAAAGACAAGACCCGCCTGATTCACGATGCCATTGCCGCCGGCAGGAGTCAGTACGGAATGCAGACCTTCGACCAGTCTCTGATGGAGATCTACCATCGGGGCCTGATCTCCTACGACGAGGCGCTCAAGCGGAGTTCCAACCCGGAGGATTTCGCCCTCAAGGCGAGAGGGATCCAGTCCACAAGCGACCTCTCCTGGGAGGAGCAGGAAAAGGCGAGCGGGAAAGGCGGAACGGCCTCCAACCAGGAAGAAGAGTTCAAGATCGACCGATTCTTTACATAATGCAAACTGCCCGCTGCAAGTTGCGGTATGTGGTGATCAATCATCTTTCATCCACTCTTCCCTATTCCCCCTCCTTTTTCTTGTGAGACTAAGTGGTCCTGTTCGTAAATATGGTAACGTACCGAGAGTGCCGTAGGGCGGCCTCATCCCCGCGCGCGACTGAGGCGTACCCCCTGCGGTACGTCGCAAGGAGCGGAACGCCGAGGAGGCCGCCCTACGGCACCTGTCTGCCATGGCACAGGCAGGCTCGAATGCGACCGTATTTACGAATAGGACCACTAAGGGGGCCGGCTGGGTGTGCGACAAATTTGTGGGTACACATCAGAATTACATAGGGTTGTCATTGTCCGGCTTGACCTCGGTTTACCGGGGTTTGACCGGACAATCCACCCTTCGACAGGCTCAGGGTGACAATTGTCATGGTGAGCTTGTCGAACCATGGATTCCCCGATCGAGCCTGCCCTCGACTGCGATCGGGGGTCGGGGAATGACGCTCTTAGAGAAATGTTTATCCACAAATTTGTCGCAGACCCGGGCAGGCTTATCTTGTTGACAAGATCATGTAAAATCTCTATCCTGACGGCACATTGATGGAGTGTTTTTCCATGCGGCGCTCCATTGAGGAATCGGGATTTGTCCATCTGATCCATACGTTGTAACTCATTAAAGGCCGGGAATGAAAGGCTTCGAGATCCGAAGACGGTTTCTTAAATATTTTGAGGAACGCGGGCATACGCTCTTCCCGAGTTCACCCCTGATTCCCAGGAACGATCCCACGCTGCTCTTTACCAATGCCGGCATGGTCCAGTTCAAGGATATCTTCACGGGTGAGAAGCCGAGGAGCGTGCCCAGGGCGGCGACGTCCCAGAAATGCATGCGGGCGGGCGGGAAGCATAACGACCTGGAAAACGTGGGGCATACGGCGCGGCACCAGACCTTTTTTGAGATGCTGGGAAATTTTTCGTTCGGGGACTACTTTAAGGAAGAGGCCATCGGCTTTGCCTGGGATTTTCTTGTCCGTGAACTGGGCCTTCCCAAAGAGCGGCTTTGGGTGAGCGTTTTCAAGGATGATGAGGATGCCTTCGGGATATGGAGGAACAGGATCGGGATCCCCGCCGAACGGGTCCTTAAGCTGGGAGAAGAAAGCAATTTCTGGGCCATGGGGGATACAGGGCCGTGCGGCCCTTGTTCCGAGATCTATGTGGATCAGGGAGACGACGCCGGCTGCGGCCGTCCCGGCTGCCGTCCCGGATGTGATTGCGACCGGTTCCTTGAGGTCTGGAACCTGGTTTTCATGCAGTACAGGAAGGATGAGTCGGGTATCTTGACCCCTCTCCCGAAACCGAGCATTGATACGGGGATGGGGCTCGAACGGATCACAGCGGTGCTTCAGGGGGTCAAAACCAATTATGATACCGATCTGTTTCAAGGGATCATTGGCGGGATCTGTGACCTGACCGGCAAGGCCTACGGCCAAGACCACGCCTGTGATACATCCACCCGTGTGATCGCGGATCACATCCGGGCGCTCACCTTTCTGATCGCCGAAGGGATCCTTCCAAGCAATGAGGGACGTGGTTATGTGCTCCGGAGGATCCTGCGCAGGGCGGCACGGCACGGCAAGCTGCTCGGATTGAATGAGCCTTTCCTGTACCGGCTGGCCGGGACCGTGGTTGACGAGATGAAACAGGCCTTTCCCGATCTGCTTCGAGCGAGGGATCATGCGGCTTCCGTGGTCAAAAATGAGGAGGAGCGCTTTCAAAATACCCTGGACCAGGGCCTTTCGATCCTCCATGATCTCATCCAAAAGCTCACAAAGCAGGGGAAAACCCTGATTCCCGGAAAAGAGATATTCAAGCTTTACGATACCTACGGGTTTCCCCTGGACCTGACCCAGGACATCGCCAAGGATTTAGGGCTTTCCGTGGATGAAGCCGGTTTCCATGAAGAGATGGCAAGGCAGCGGGAACGCGCCCGCGCCTCCTGGAAGGGTTCCGAAGAAAAGGGGATTTTGCCGGCCTTCAAGTCTCTGTCTGAAACCTGCAAGACCCTCTTCGTGGGGTACGACCGGACCGAGAGTGAATCCGGGGTCCTTTCCCTGATTCGAGACGGGGTCATAAAAGAGTCGGTTCAGGCCGGAGAAGAGATCGATATGGTGCTCGATTCCACGCCTTTTTATGCCGAATCCGGCGGTCAGGTCGGAGACCAGGGAAGCCTGGACTGGGACGGGGGATCGGTTGAGGTGATCAGGACATGGAGGCCTGCCGAGGGGCTGATCGTGCACCGGGTACGGGTCCTGCAAGGTTCCCTGAAGAGAGGGCAGAAAGTCTCCTGCCGGGTGGACCCGGGGAAACGGGCATCTGCGGCGCACAACCATACGGCCACGCATATCCTGCATGCCGTGCTTCGCCACGTCTTGGGGGATCATGTCAAGCAGGCAGGGTCCCTGGTCGAACCTGAGCGTCTGCGTTTTGATTTCACACACTTTGCCCCGGTCCATCCTCGGGAACTGGAACGGATCGAACAGCTTGCCAATGAATGGATCTTCCGGAACGCCCCGGTTGAGACAGAGGTCAAGCCTTTAAATGAGGCCATATCCGGGGGGGCCACGGCCCTGTTCGGTGAAAAGTATGGGAGTGAGGTGCGCGTGGTTTCCATTCCGGAGCTTTCAAAGGAACTCTGCGGCGGGACGCACGTGCAGGCTACAGGCGAGATCGGTCTTTTCAAGATCCGGCACGAAGGAGGGATCGCCGCGGGTGTCCGAAGGATTGAAGCGGTCACGGGCATTCAGGCCTATGAATATTTCAAAAGTCTGGAAGGCGAGATCCGCTCCCTATCTGAAATCGTCAAAGAGTCTCCGGGACGCATCGCTCCTAAAGTGGAAAAAAACCTGAAGGAACGCAAGGACCTGCTCTGCGAAATCGGATCCCTGAAGAGGGAACTTGCGGAACTCCGGGGAGGGGATATAATAGATCAAATCAGAGAGGTTGACGGTGTCAAGGTCCTGTCGCACAGGGCGGACCATCTCTCTCCTGAAGAACTCAGGGAACATGCAGACCGGCTCCGGGACCGGGTCGGGTCCGGCGTGGTGGTGGCCGGTTCTGAAAACAAGGGTAAGGTGGCCTTGATTGCCATGGTGACCAATGACCTGACCCGAAAGATCCACGCCGGAAACCTGATCAAGGAAGTGGCCCGGATCACGGGCGGCGGCGGAGGAGGCCGCCCGGATATGGCCCAGGCCGGGGGCACGGATGCATCAAAACTCGATGAGGCCTTAAACAAGGTCTTTGATCTTGTTCATGAACAGATGACCGTAACAGGGAAGATCTGAACCAAAAGATAAGGTTTAAACTATATAAGCCGTTTAATCCGTTCAAGCTGTTTGAACCGTTATAATAAGGAGGAGTTCCCATGTTTGAGACCGTAAAAAAGGCGATGATGGTCGGCCTCGGGATCCAGGAAAAGATCAAGGATTTCGTGGATGACCTCGTCAAGAAAGGGGAGGTCAGCAAGGAGCAGAGCGGTTCTCTGTTCAAGGATTTAATGAGCACGGCCGAGAAGAACCTGGAAGGCCTGGACAAGACCTGGAAAGACATGATCCGTTCCACCATGGAACGGATGAACCTGCCCACGCGTGAAGATCTGGAAAACCTTGAAAAAAAGGTCAATGCCCTGAGCAGGCGGCTGGCCAAGCTCGATAAGGGTGGAGATGAAGAATAACGGCATCTCCCATAGATCATGAGGATCCTGGGCTTGGATCTTGGAGACAAGACCATCGGTGTGGCCGTGAGCGATGAACTCGGGATCACGGCCCAGCCGCTGAAGACGATCCGCCGGAAAGAGATCACGGCAGACCTGAATGCCCTGCAGGACCTCATCCGTGAGTATCAAGCGGAATGCCTGGTGGTGGGGCTCCCCATGAACATGAACGGGTCCTTGGGGCCGGCGGCCAGGAAGGCCATGAATATGGTGGAAAAGCTCGAGGGATTCAACATCCCTGTCATCACACAAGATGAACGGCTGACCACGGTGATGGTGGAGAGGATGATGATTCAAGGGGATGTCCGAAGAGAGAGGCGGAAAAAAGTGATCAACCAGGTCGCGGCAGCGCTCATCCTGCAGGGATACCTGGACAGGAGGGCCAGGGAGCATCAGGATGAGATTTAGTTCACCGGCAGGAGGGGTGACCATGGTTTCCCTGGGGATGGCGGTCCTCCTGATCGTGCACCTCTATGGCCTTCTTTTTATTCCATACCTCACGGAGATAGCCTCTGAAACCGTTGAGATTCCCTCGGGATCAAGCGTCAAGCAAACGGCCCTCATCCTTCGTGAGAAAGGGCGGATCCCCTCGGTTCCGGCCTTTATCCTTCTTACAGGTCTGACCAGATCCCAAGGCCCCGTGCATGCAGGGGAATATAAGATCCCGGAGCCCTCTTCGGCCTGGCAGATTCTGAATATTCTTCGCCATGGATCTCAAGTCCTGCACCTCGTGACGATTCCTGAAGGGATGCGGAGCGCGGACGTGGCTGGGATTATGGCGGAAAAGCTTTCTCTTTCCAAGGCCCGCTTTCTGGCGCTGCTCACCGATCCGGTGATGATCCGCTCCCTCGGCCTGGACACACCCTCCCTCGAAGGGTATCTCATGCCGGAGACCTATGCCTTTCACAAGAACATGACCGAAGAGAAGGTTATCCGGAAGATGGTGGACGGGATGCTTGCCTTTTTTGATCAAGAGAAGATGAAGCGGGCTGAATCGCTTGGAATGAGCCTCCACCAGGTTTTGATCCTCGCATCGATCATCGAGAAGGAGGCCGGGTCGGAGGAGGAATGCCCCCTCATCTCCTCGGTCTTTCATAACCGGCTGAAAAAACATATGCTCTTGCAGAGCGATCCCACCGTGATCTATGGGATCAAGAATTTTGATGGAAACCTTCAGGAGAGTGAGCTGAAAACAGATGGTCCGTATAACACCTATTTGCGGCAGGGGCTCCCGCCGACCCCCATTGCCAATCCAGGGAAATCCTCGATCCTGGCGGCGCTCTATCCGGCTGAGACATCCTATCTTTATTTTGTCTCCCGAAACGACCGGACCCATGCCTTTTCAAGGACTCTTCATGAACACAACATGGCGGTCAATCGGTATCAGAGGAAGCGTGCAGCGGATTCGGAGACAGGTTCTCTGCAATAAGTTTTCTCCATGCCCGAGGTCTTCTCCCATCTATTGGATAAGAAGGGTTCGAGGATTCAAGAACCTATAGAGATCCAGGGTTCAAGGATTCAAGTGGTTTTTTGATTTCTGTTACCTTTCAGTTTTTTCTATGCTTTTCACTTGGACCCTAAGCCCCTTAACCCCTCGGACCCTTGAGTTTTTAAAAAGCACTTCACTTGACCCCTGGAATCCTTGACCCCTTGACCCCTGATGTTTTCACCCACTCTTTTGGAGATGATCCTAAAATGCATTTTAATGGGTCTTCCCTCTCTTTTTTCCATTGACAAGATGATTTTTTTTTCTATAATTCAGATAATCATTTATTTGATGGGGGTATTGCATCTAAAATTTTTTTAAAGGGAGGCTTCAATGGCTGCTAAGAAGAAAATTACAAAGAAGGCTTCACCCAAGAAGAAAACTGCAAAGAAAGCCGCACCCAAGAAAAAAGTTGCAAAGAAAGCCGCACCCAAGAAGAAAACTGCAAAGAAGGCCGCACCCAAGAAAAAAGTTGTAAAGAAAGCCGCACCCAAGAAGACGAAACGCAAACCCAATGTTGCATTCATGAGACCGGTTCAACCTGACGGCGCACTCAGTGCCGTGGTTGGGTCAACGGCCATCCCGAGGACAGAGGTGACCAGAAAGTTATGGGATTACATCAAACGGAACGGCCTTCAGGACCGGATCAACCGGAGAATGATTAATGCGGATGATAAGCTCCGGACGATCTTTGGAGGAAAGAGCCAAGTCAGTATGTTTGAGATGACCAAACTGGTCTCAAGACATATCGGCGCCTGAATGAATCCGTTGCTCCCTTGATCTTCTCTCGAAAGGGAGAGATCAAGGGAGCATAAAAAAGCCGGGTTTTTACCTCGAAAACTCCCATCTTGTTGCCTAGGGTTTTCATAAGATTTGGTGTTTCCTTTTTTAGTTTGCGTTTCAGTCTTTCACTTGACCCCTCGACCCCTCCACCCCTCGACCCCTTTTACCCACTAAATGATAGAAGAACCTTATTTTTTATGTTACAGTAGGCCTGCATCATATCTCATGTCAGGGAGAGCGCGTGTCCAAGCTTTTTCTTTTCTACATTCTCATGCTGATCACCCGGAATTCGCTTCTTTCCCTCCTGATTGTCCTGGTTCTTTATTTTGTCCTGGACCGCCGGTATATCGGTCTGCTCCCGGATTTCTCGGCGCCCTTACGCACCCGCAGAGAGGTCTCAAGGCTTAAAAGAGAAGTCATGCTCAATCCCCACAATGCCGAGGCGCTGAGCGACCTTGGACGGGACCTGGTACGCATGAAACGGTATCGGGAGGGGGTGGAGTATCTCGGCCGGGCCCTGAATAGGATGTCAGATATTCCTGAAACACAGTTCTATCTCGGGGTAGGATATCTCTATCTCAAGGACCTGGATCGGGCAAAGAACCATCTTCAAAAGGCCGTTCAACTCGACCCTCGGTACCGGTACGGCGAGCCTTATCTTCGGATGGGGGATTATCATGTCGAAAGAAATGAACTGGATGAAGCCCTCAAATCCTATGAAGCCTTTACAGGAATTCATACCTCCAGCTCGGAAGGGTTTTTCAAGATCGGTGAGTTGCAGCTTAGAAAAGGGGACTCCGATAAGGCTAAGATATACTTCAGGAAGTCCATGCAGGCATTCCGGGGGTCCCCGGCGCATAAAAAAAGGATTGACCGGCCATGGTATTGGAAGGCAAGGTTGAGGCTTTTGAGGCTGTAGATCCTGCTTATGATCGTATGGACGGGATGCGGACGTAAGGGGATTCCATTGCGCAGGCGGGCGGATTTTAATAAAAATAATCCCCCTTCTTTTAAATCTAAATGCCTATCACCCCTTCCCCGCCCCAAAAGAGGGTATGACATTCTTACGGGCAAAGGTTTGCACAAGCGATTCTCATGCAGCAACAACCGTCTTTTCCAGCCGGTCGAACAGACCCATCAGAATCATTTTCCGTTCTTTCAGATGATCCCGGAAATCCTTCTGATCGGTATCCCTGATCTCCATACTGAGTTCGGAAATCATGCAGGTCAGGGCCTCTTTGAGGAGCAGGACCTCTTCTCCAGTCATTTCAATCCTCATAAGATCATCCCCTTTCGTTCATTTGAAACCCCTTGGAATAAACCCCTTACGTCTCTAATTAATAGCACAAAACTCCTTTTTTGTCCAGAAGAGGATTACCCCGGGTGTGAGACAAATTTATAGGTAAATATTTCTCTGAAAGCGTCATTCCCCGACTCGATCGGGGAATCCACCCTTCGGCAGGCTCAGGGTGACAATTGTCATGGTGAGCTTGTCGAACCATGGATTGTCCGATCGGGGGACCGGACAATGACAACCATATTTAATCAAAGGTTGTCTTTACTCCATGGGGTCTGAAATCAGGGCGAGGACCCCGGATAAGGTGTGAAGGCAGTTGATCTTGCCTACGGGTGCGATCTCCCCATCGGAGAAGAAGCCGATCAGGGGCATGGTTCCAAAGTATTTCCGGATAAGATGGATTTTAAGAGGCATGGTCCTGCAGAGGGAGTCTCTCCTCCCGGCGTACTGGAAATAGAGCCCGAACCGGGGCGGACATGCAAGATGGGCCTGTGAAAGGTTTTCGAGCATCTCTTCGAATTCCTGGGCTGCCCTTGTTTCATCACGAACCACAAACGACAGGGGCTGGCCTTCAGTGACCGTCTCCGAGGTCAGAATGCTCCCGTCCGAAGGATCTATCCCTGTGATCTTGCGGACAATGTAGTTGCCGCTTTGGAGCTCGGTGCTGGACGGATCCACCGGAAGGCCGATCAACAGATTTCGCAGGGCAGAAGGGAGGTTCTCGGCTACGGGTTCCTGGATGAGCTGCAGCAGGTGCTCCAGCGCCGGGCGTCCGCGAAGCTCCTGTATCCGTCCCCCCATGGCACGGGTCACGAGCAGGGGGCCGCTGACCGGATGGCAGGCCTGGGCGATCCCGATGGCATGTGAAAATTCTCCGGTTAGATAGATCCCGGAGACGGAGCCGGATGCCGTATCATGGTCACCGATCTGGTAGGTCTGCTTCCGGCTTTCCTCTCCGGATGCACAGCCCCCGATCAGGGTGAGCGGTGAACCGCACTCTTCTTGAATGCTGTTCAGAAGTGCCGGAACATGAACCGAGTTGGGGTCCGGGAAAAGAATGAGCAGTTCGGATTTCTTCCTCATTTGCTTGGCAAACTCCCCGATGGCATGGCCTATCATGGAGTCTCTCTCAAAGAGGTTGCGGTAGAGAAAGGTGTATCCGGAAATCATGTTCGAGTGTACGGCCATCACGGCGATTCCTGGGCCGATCTCGATCTCTTCCTGATGGGTCAGGACACCGATCCCGCTGCAGCCCGTGATGCGGGAGGCCCCGGTTACGGTTTTGACCTCACGGATGATCTCGTCGAAATGGCCTGAGTGATGAGGGGTCGCAAAGACCAGCGCAAAGTCTGAGCGGATGATCCCAGCGCTGGACACGGCAAGGCTCCCGGCCTCTCTGGCGGCCTCTCGGGCATTCTCTTTTTTGGAACAACCGACCCCTGCCTCGATCATGTCAGATCCTTCTTATGATGGCATGAATACCATTAGACCATTTTCCACTTTTTCTGTCAAATTATCGGTAAAATCCTGCGGCTGTTTCAGGGGTCAAAATGGAGAAAAATTCTTCCCGGTTGACTTGGTCCGCTTTCCCGTGTATTTATAATTTAATGACGACTGATATTCTGATAGGCGATTTCCGGTGTATCCTTCTGGATGGCGGGACCTTCCGGGTGGATGGCGGGGCCATGTTCGGGGTGGCGCCCAAAGTCCTCTGGGAGAAGAAGGCCCGGCCTGATGCAAAGAACCGGGTCACGCTTTCCATGAATCCTCTCCTGATCCTGGCGCCCGGCCTCAGGATCCTTGTGGATCCCGGCATTGGGGAGCGGGAAGCGGGGAAGTTTGGGGAGCATTATGCCGTTCTCAATGCAGGAAATCTGGAACAGGAGCTTGCCCGATCCGGTGTGAGGCCGGAGGAAATCGATATCGTGATCAACACTCACCTCCATTGGGATCATTCAGGAGCCGGCATCCGCCTCCTTTCAGACGGAGGGCTTGTCCCGATGTTTCCGAATGCGGTCTATCTGGTACAGCAGGGCGAATGGGAGTCGGCCTGCCGGCCGGATGAATGGACCCGGGCGAGTTACGTCTTTCAGGGGGAACCTGTTTTGATCCGGACCGGGCAGATGGAACTGCTTCACGGAGAAGCCGAGATCGTGCCGGGAGTCCGGGTCATCAGGACGCCTGGGCATACCCCTTTTCACCAGTCCGTGCTCATCGAATCCGGGGGAGAGGCCCTGCTCTATGTCGGGGACCTGATTCCCATGGCGGCCCATATGCGCCTGCCTTATATCACCTCCCTGGATCAGGATCCGTCCCTGACCCTGAGGATCAAGAGGAGAATCCTCAAACAAGGAGGGGATATGGGATGGACGCTCGCCTTTTGCCATGAACCGGAGAAAGAGAAGAGGATCCTCCCCTGCAGGAAGGTATAAATTCGATTGTCAGAAATAAAATTCTGTGTTAATTTTGATCAATTCTTAAAAAGTCTGAAAGCTCCCTCTCCCTCGATGGGAGGGGATAAAGGATTTTTTTACGAAGCTTTTAAGAGGGTTGGCGAATGATCCGCAAACCGGCTGTCTCGGGCATGTTCTACGACTCGGACCCTGCCAGGCTCCGGAGGATGGTGCGGGGTTTTATCAAAGATGAGCCGAAAACCGAGGCCCTGGGTGTGATCGTTCCTCATGCGGGATATATCTATTCCGGGACCGTGGCCGGCGTGGTCTATTCCAGGATCACCCCGAGAGAGACCTATATCCTTCTCGGTCCGAATCATACCGGGCTGGGACCGGCCGCTTCGATGATGTGCCGCGGGGAATGGGAAACCCCGCTCGGCGCCATGAAGATTGATCAAAGACTGGCCTCCTCTCTTCTCGGGGGATCAGAACTTCTCGAAGAGGATACCCAGGCCCATCTTCGGGAACATTCCATCGAGGTTCAGCTTCCCTTTCTGCAGATTCTGGGCGGCGGGACCTTTATCCCAATCACGCTTATGGGGATCGATTACCAGGGCTGCGAGAAGGTCGCCTCCGCCATTGTTGAGGCGGTCAAGGCGTGCGACCGGCCCGTGCTCATCGTGGCCTCTTCGGACATGACTCATTTTGAGAGCCGGGAGTCGGCCGAGCGCAAAGACCGTCTGGCCCTTGACAGGGTGGAGGCACTGGACCCCGAAGGGTTTTATGAAACCGTCCGGCGCTACAGGATCAGCATGTGCGGCTATATTCCTGCCACGATCATGTTGATCGCAGCCAAAGCGCTGGGAGCGGCCCGCGCTGCGGTGGTCCGGTACGCCACCTCCGGGGATGTGACCGGAGACATGGATCAGGTGGTGGGGTATGCAGGTGTGATCGTGGAGTAGAATAAGCGTTCAAACCGTTCCAAAAGAGTGGGTGAAAACATAAGGGTTACGCTGCGCGTGCCCCGCTGTTCTCTATATTTGCCGGGGCATCTTGGGGTCAAGGGGTCAAGGATTCCAGGGGTCAAGTGAAGTGCTAAAATCATAAGGGGCCTAGGATTATAGGGTCCAAGGGTTCCAGTGTTTTTCTCTGAAGATTTTGCTTGCGTTTCAGTATCTCACTTGAACCCTTGACCCCTCGACCCCTGGAACCCTATGGATCTTCAACCCTCGAACCCTTTTTACCCACTATTTGGGAGATGAACCGAATTTAAAAGATGAAGGGAGTCGGGTGAGATTTTCCGTTCTGGCCAGCGGGAGTTCCGGCAACGCCATCTATCTTGAATCCGAAAAAACCAAACTCCTCATTGATGCCGGACTGAGCGGCAGGGAGATTGAGAGGAGACTTATCGGGATCGGCGTCAACCCGGCCCAATTGCACGGCATCCTCATCTCTCACGAACATCAAGACCACGTCCATGGCGCAGGGGCCTTCTCCAGGCGGTTCGGTCTGCCGGTTTATATCCATCCGGATACGCACAAGGCCTCGGGAAACCGCCTGGGGTGGATTCCGGAGATCATCTCCTTTGAGTCCGGGGTCCCGTTCATGATCGGGGACATCCGTATCTCACCCTTTTCCGTACCGCACGATGCGGCCAACCCCATGGGGTTTACCTTTTTCAGAAACGGAAAGAAGCTCGGGCTGGCCACGGACATGGGGTATGCCCCGGCCCTGGTCCGGGAACGTCTCAAGGGGTCTCATGTCCTGATCCTGGAATCCAACCATGATTTGGAGATGCTCAAGGATGGGCCCTACGCCTGGCCCCTGAAGCAGAGGATTATGGGCCGCACCGGCCATCTCTCCAATGATGACTCCTGCGCCTTGCTACGCGAACTGATCCACGAAGAACTGGCGTGCGTGGTCCTGGCCCACCTCAGTGAGGTCAACAACCAGCCTGGTCTGGCCTGCCGGGCCGCGCAAGAGGTGATCCGGCAGTCCGGAAGGATGATCCGGCTGATTGCCGCACGTCAGGAAGAGACCGGGGAACTGATCGAGGTTCGTGGTTCGGCAGCCCATTTGTCGTGAGTCTATCGAAAGTCGTGAGTCTATCGAACGATGAACAGGAAAGAAGCAAAGATTCGGGCCGGGATCCTGCGGCGTGAGATCGAGCGGCACAACCGTCTCTATTACATCGAGAACCAGCCCGAGATATCCGATTACGAATACGACCAGCTTTTAAACGAACTGATCGGGATCGAAAAGGCCTACCCGGATCTGGTTACGCCCGACTCTCCTTCACAGCGAGTGGGCGGAGCCGCGGTACAGGGATTCCAGGCGGTCAGGCACAGCACTCCCATGCTGAGCCTGGGAAACACCTACTCCCGGGAAGAGCTGAATGAATTTGCAGAGCGTGTCCGGCGCCTTCTCAAGGGCGAGGCGCCTCAATATGTGGTCGAGCTCAAGATAGATGGTGTGGCCATCTCTCTCCGATATGAAGACGGTCTTTTCGTCCAGGGTGCGACACGAGGGGACGGGACCACCGGGGATGATGTCACGGCCAACCTCAGGACCATCCGGAGTATCCCGCTTCGCATCCCGGAGACCCGCAGGACCATCGAGGTCAGGGGGGAGGTCTATATGACCCGGTCCGGGTTTGAACGGGTCAACCGGGAACGCCTGCAGGAGAACGAAGAGGCCTTTGCCAACCCCAGGAATGCCGCAGCCGGATCGCTCAAGCTTCTCAATTCAAAACAGACAGCAGGGAGGCCTTTGGATGTCTTTATCTACGATCTGGTCGACTTGGAAAGCGGCCTCACCCTCCACCATCAGAAGCTCAGCACACTTTCGGACCTCGGTTTCAGAGTGAATCCCCATCATCGCCTCTGCCGAGGCATCGATGAGGTGATCGGCTATTGCGACGAATGGGCGGACAAGAGGGAGACCCTCGACTACGACATCGACGGCGTGGTCATCAAGATTGACTCCATCAGCCAGCAGGAACGGCTGGGGTTCACGGCCAAAAGCCCCCGCTGGGCCATCTCGTACAAGTTTCCGGCCAGACAGGCCACCACCGTGCTCGAAGAGATCCGGCTCCAGGTCGGGAGGACCGGGACCATCACCCCCGTGGCGGTATTGAAGCCGGTCACCCTGGCGGGTTCCACCATCAGCCGGGCGACCCTGCACAATGAAGATGAAATCCGCCGCAAGGACATTCGTGTGGGAGACACGGTCATCATCGAGAAGGGCGGAGACGTGATCCCCAAGGTGGTCAAGGTGGTATTGAGCAGGCGGACCGGAAGGGAGTCCCCGTTCCGGATGCCCGCCGCCTGTCCGGTCTGCGAGGGAAAAATCGAACGTCCCGAAGACGAAGCGGCCTGGCGCTGCGTGAATCCCTTCTGCCCGGCGCAGCTCCAGAGAACCATCGAGCATTTCGTCTCCAGGGGGGCCATGGATATCGAGGGGATGGGAGAGGCCCTGATCGAACAGCTCGTTGCAAAGAAGATGATCCGGGACTATGCGGATATCTATGATCTTAAAAAAGAGGATCTGATTGCGCTCGAACGCATGGGAGAGAAATCCTCGGAGAATCTCCTCACCGCCGTCCGGCAGAGCAGGGAGCGCCCCCTTTCCCGCGTGATCTTTGCCCTGGGGATCCGGCACGTAGGGAGCAAGACCGCGGAGATCCTCGACCGGCGGTATCCGAGTCTCGAAGATCTTGGGCGGGCCTCCATGGAGGACCTCGAAGAGATCGAAGAGGTGGGGCCCAAGATTGCAGTGAGTATCCGGAGCTTTTTCGGAACGGAGAAGAACCGGGCAGTACTCCGTAGGCTGGAACAGGCCGGCATCCGGGTCAAGGAAGAACACCCCGCAGACAAGGGACCGCTCCCCCTTGCGGGGAAGAAGTTTGTCTTCACCGGTGAGATCTCCATCCCCCGGCATGAGGCTGAAGCAAGAGTCAAGGCCTTGGGCGGGGCGCCGTCCGGTTCCGTGAGTAAAAACACCGATTACGTGGTCGTGGGCGAGTCCCCCGGCTCCAAATACAAAAAGGCCCGGGAGCTCGGGGTCAAGTGTCTTGATGAGAAGGAGTTTATGGAGCTTCTTCGGGATCTTTGATCTCGAGAAGGTTTTTGAAAAAGCTGTTTTCTGTTTCTCCCCCACGGGTCTGCGACAAATTTGTGGGTGCACGTCAGGATTACATATAGTTGTCATTGTCCGGTCCCCCGATCGGGGTCGGAGGACAGGCCCGACCGGACAATCCATGGTTCGACAAGCTCACCATGACAATTGTCACCCTGAGTCTGTCGAAGGGTGGATTCCCCGATCAAGTCGGGGAATGACGCTCTTAGAGAAACGTTTACCCATAAATTTGTCGCAGACCCCTCCCCCATATTCCCCTTGTTTTCACTCCCCTTTTTGGCTATAATCCTCCCATTCGCGTAGCTTCTATCGCTGAGGATTGCTTTCATCGAGTTACTTTCAGGGTAAGGCCATCGTGAGGTTTCCATTGCGTTCAATCCGGACGGTAGTCGGCTTAGGGTAAAAAATGAAAATTAAATACTTTTCAGATACAGACACGGCGTTGGTTGAGTTCGCCGACCATGATGTCGCCGAGACAAAAGAGATAAACGAGAATATTTACATCGATCTGGATATTTCAGGCAATTTGGTGGCCATGACGGTTGAGCATGCCCGGCAACAAGCAAGCCTCCCTTCAGTCTTCGTTGGGGTGCCCGTGAACGAGGATGACCATATCATCCGCGTTCCGGATGAAGTCGAGGTTATCATAGCCCTTGCGCCGGGTGACCTCACGTGTCGCACCATCCTCTCGTCCACGGCATTGAGGTAAAGGTTGGACAGCAGGGGCGATATGATCCCTCCCTGCGGTACTCCCTAATAGGTTTATACCGATGGATCTCAGTCCATGCAGGCCGGCCGCGGGCTGCTACTGTTTCGTGACTTGCCCGTAACTTGACTGATCTACCCGTGATATGTATACTTGGGGCATGAATTTAAAAAAAGACGATATACATATTGCTTGCAAGTTGTGACGTAGATCACAAAACTTTTTCAGGGACGGGGTATTCTGGGTTACAAGATAACTCGTTCAGGTTCCGCTCGATAAAGGGTTGCATGTCTTATCCATACTTTACAGGGAGGGGAAACAATGAGTACTCAAGTCAAAATGGACAAAAAGGAAGATCTCTCCAGGATGATCGAGAGATGGAAGGAAAAACAGGAGGATACGCGCAAAAGCGCCGAGGAGCTCCACGAAAAGACAAAGAGTTATTTCGTCAGGATCGTTGCAAATGCAATTAAACGGGATACTGAAAAACATGAAGAGATTCTTAAAGCCGTTCTCGACTGCATGGACTGTACGGTCACCATCACACCGAATGAACTCGGAGAACTGTCGAGCTTACTGAGTTCGCACCTTGAAGTGGAGAAAAAGACACAGGAACTGGCAGAGTTCGCTTTGAAAAAGCACCAGCCCTATATCACAACCTACCTGCTTAAATATCTTATTGAAGATGAGAAAAAGAATTTCGTCCTGATGGACCGGTTGAATGAATTCAAAGGCAAGATGTATCCTTACGCTTAATTTATCTGCCGGAGAGCGTCTTTACATAAGTAATCACATCAACAATATCCTGATCGTTCAGACCTACGCCCTGGGAACCGAAGGCAACCATGTGCGTCCCGACTCTCCCATCCCGGAGGGTGACGGCAAGGAACTCGGGGTCAGCATACTTCTGCACGACCGGGTTCCGGAGATTCAGGCCGACGCCTCCCTCTCCGCTCCGGCCGTGGCAGTCCACACACCGGATGTTGAAGATTTCCTGACCCCGCTTGGCATTCCCCTGATATTTCACAAATTCAAAGGGTTTCGGCCCGGTCGCCGGCCTGTTTCGGGTGATATACCTGATGATGGCATCGATCTCGTCGGGCCTCAGACCCGCAGCCGCCTCCTTCCATGACGTCATCGGGGTGCCTGTCCTTCCTTCGGAAATCACGATATGAAGATACTTGTCGCTGACGGCCGCCAGGAACGAAGGGTTCTGGATCGCAGGAATGGTCCTTTTAAAGACCTCGTCATAGACGCTTTCGGTCCCTGCGGCATGGCATCCAACGCAGTAAAGATTGTACATGGCCTCCCCGGGATCCTCGGGCTGCTCCTGAACCGAAGGGGTCTCCTCCCGATACTGGTACTCCTTTGGGATTTCTTCATCACTCAGGGAAAGCACATACGTGGTGAGAAGGATGGACTCTTCATCGGTCAGGTCGGCGATCATCTCACTCTGAGGCACAATGTTCCTCGGATCGTCAAAGTGCTGTTTCATCCAGGCATAAACGGTCTTCTCACCCCGGACATGGGCCATGGGGAAGTAGGCGATGGGCTGTGAACCGACACCGTCCAGCTTTTTCCCGAGGATTCCGCCCCGCCCCTGCATCTTGTGACAACCCAGGCAGCCCCTTTTTCTGAAGATCCCTTCTCCCTTGGCTACTTTCTCCCCGCCGTTTCCGGCAAGCCAGCCAATGCTGTGACAAGATGGGCAGGCGCTCTGCATATATTCCGTGGGAAGAACAGGGTAATCCCAGTGCGTATCCAACCCGATTCCGTGTGCATTCCTGATGTCTACGGCTCGGCCCTGACCATGGTGACAGACGGTGCACCCGAACCTGTCCGGCGGGTGGTTCTTCAGATAATCTCCCTTATGGCTCCGGATCGGCTGGTCCACGTCGGATACCATCTCATTGTCCACGCCGATATGGCAGCTCATGCACCGGTCCACCTGGTTGAGTTTGCTCAGATAGACCTGCTGGATGCCGACTTTTAACTCTTTTGCCAGGTTTCGCGTCTTCTCGTCAGGCGCTCTCTTGATGACGAGTTTCTTATATTTCTCCTGGTATTTCATCCATTCCGGGGAGACGTTGTCCGTGTAGATGGCCCGTACCGAATAGGCCACAAAGACCACGCTCCCGATCAGCAATAACCATGAATAGAATCGATTGTACATGGTCTCCCTCATTCATAAGACATTGGAAATGATCCAAAAATCCTTTATTGCGGCGGCATCGGCCCGCAGGTGAAGTCTTCCATCCCGGGGTTTTGCCGATACGGAACGAAAAGGCCCCGCTGGAGCGCCCCGGCATCCAGACCGTATTTTTTCAACTCAGACTCCAGAAGCATGTTCAGGAGCGCACAGACTTTTTTGTAAAACTCGTGGGCTTCCGATTCCTTGACCAGGCTGCAGTAGAGAAGCCCCCACCCGGCAAGATGGTCCTTCAGGAACGTCCTGATCGCGTCTTTGACAATCTCTGCCCGCTCCTGGAGGCGGTCATCCATGGCCCGGATCAGCTTGAGGTAGAGCAGGAGCATGAATTCGAGCTCCACGGAGATGTGGTCGATGGCCTCCCTGTTCTTGGCATCCACATCCATCTCGAACCCGAAGGCCCTGTAAAAACCGGCAATGTCGGCCAGAAGACGGGGCTTTCTCCCGATCTTTTCCCGGACATATTCGGTTTCGTAAGGGATGACCTTCCTCCCCATATCAAAAACCGAGAGGTATTCCGACTGCATCTCTTCCAGTGCGTGCTTGTGCTCCCTGAAATAGTCCTTCAGGTCCAGGAGCGCCGACGGGAGAATGCCCTCGAAGATGATATCCGCTTCCGGCAGGAATTCTTCAAGGAATTCCCAACCGTCTTTGTCCGGATAGGCAAGCCCCAGGGAGATCATCTTGTATAGATAGATGGTGTTTTCCAAGGTCTACTCCAATCTGATTTCGGCCCAGGCGGGGCTCACGGCTTTGCGGCTCCCGACCTCGAGGTGCCCGCCTTCCCAGACGGCGATGGCCATGGGAATGGTTTCCCCGGTTTTGAACTGCACGCTCCCGGCATCATCCACGGTTAGAGGCCGGACAAAGAGGACTGTCCATTCTCCATCCTTCCATTGCGCGGCCCCGCTGGTGTTTTCGATATTCTTTGTTGTCAGTGTCCCTGGACCTTCAGCGGAGAGCTCTTCGACGATCTCCTTGTGCGGGAAGGAGAGGGGGTTCTTTGCGGCTCTCCCCGGGATGAAGATCTCCTTCTCCTCCTGTGTCTTTTCCGTGCCTCTCCCTTTCTCACTGTAATCAAATGTATAGAGATCGCTGGTCATATTCGGGTAGGCGGTCTTGACGCTCTGGAAACCTTTCTCCTGGTCCCGGCTTCTCCAGGCCTTCCAGTAAAGGATGTGCACAGGCTTTTGCATCTCTCCCATGAAGTATTTGGGAAGCGGGTCCTTCCTGACCGGGAACTCCAGGGCCGCCGCATCGGAAAAGTTTGTAATTTTGAGCGTGTCGTTCTCGGTGCTGTCCTTCCAGGTGAGCCGGAAGGCGATGTACTTCCCATCATGGACCGACTGAACGAAGACCTCCTTGACGCCCACTTCCGAGGGCTTTGGAAGTACCAGGAACTGGCGCTGGAGGGGATGCCTCATGGCCGGTACATTCTTCCAGACCTCGCTGTCCAGTCCCACCCTGCCGACGTCGGTATCCCTGTGATAAGAGGTGAACTCAACGAATGCGGCTTCCTCAGCATAAACCGTGCCGGAGAAGAGAAAGCATGCAAGAATGAACAAAAAACTTTTAGCTCTCATGATGATCCCCTCTAATATAATTTTATTATGAAATAATAAAATTATTTATGGCGTATTCTGCCTGTATGCATTGAGTTTCCCGTCATGGTAATCCCGGACGATCTTCGGCTCGGTAATCGGGGCCTTGACGACCTCTTTCCCTGCTTCATCGTATCCGTAGGCATACTCATCATCCACCTTGAAGGAGTGCAGGATCTTCTCCGTGCTCCCGATGAGCACAAGGAGCGCCTGAAGCTCATGGTCGTTTCTCGCGTTGATGTAGCTCCCCATGGCCTTTTCCACCTGCGGGCCGAACATCTGTTCGAGGAACGAAGGGGCGACGTGGATGGGCGGAATGTAGTAGAGGTTGGGCTCCAGCCCAAACTGGGGATAGTAAGGAAGAGCGATCTTCCTGTAGTGGATCAAGTAATCCATGGGGTTGTCTTTCCTGGCCTTGTCCGGCGTGCTGACGAATCCGTGGATCCGGATCTTCCCGATGCAGTTGGTCACACACTGCGGCATCTCCCCTTTTTCAACCTTGGGATAGCACCCGATGCACTTCTCGCTCACCCTGGTCTCGACATTAAACATGGATTTCTTATACGGGCAGGCCCGCACGCATTCCCTGTATCCCCTGCAGCGCGACTGATCGATCAGGACAATCCCGTCTTCCTCCCTCTTATAGATGGCCTTCCTCGGACAGGCGGCAAGACAGGCAGGGTACGTGCAGTGAGCGCAGGTCCTGGGGAGATAGAACATCCAGATCCTGTGGGGATAGGTCGCGATCCAGTCACCCTGATTGACCATCCCTGAAACCTCGTCTTCACCCAGGTTCGGGTAGGACCAGTCGGCGTCTTCGGGCAGGTGATACAGGATCTTCTCGTCCTTATCGGCCGCCTCAAACAGGGTCTTGCCTGAATACTTGTTCCCTTTCCATGCCTGTGGGCCGAGCTTGGAGAGGATGCCCAGGTCCCATCCGACGGGATAGCCGCCGTAGGGCTTGGACTCCACATTGTTCCAGAACATATATTCCTGGCCTTTGCCCGAGGTCCAGGTCGTCTTGCAGGCGAGGGAGCAGGTCTGGCAGGAGATGCACTTGTTGAGATCGAAGATGATGGCCCACTGCTTCTTGGGCCGGTTTTCAGGAAAGATGTATGATGCGTTCCTGCCGATCTGCCAGTTGTAGACTTTTCTCATGGCGTTTCCTCTCTCTTAAGCAATTGCGTTGGGTGAAAGGGTCCGAGGATCCCAGGGTTCAAGGGTTCGAGTCGTTCACGTGATCCCTTGACCCCTCGGCCCCTTGGACCCTTATGTATATACCGCCTGCGTCACAGACGACCCCAAGATAAGACGCTGGGTGTCACCGGACCCGGATGAATCGTCCCTGCATAAAGTCCTTCATTTTTTCGTCCTCGTGTGTCGGCCGGATATGGTTGGCCGCGGGTCTCCACGGTCCTTTGCCGCCGATCCCGCCGTCCTCGGCCTTGGTGATCTTGACAAACCCCTCCCGGGGCGCGCCGTTCGTGCAGTGGATGTCCGGTGCGAACCCCTTGCCGATGGTCTGCCCGAACATATCCTTATGGACCAGGGAGTCGGTCATGAGCGTGGGGCGCAGCCAGGCCCGGGTCGTGCTCTGGTGGCTCCCATAGCGGTACATGGCCTGGTAATTGGTATCAGGGTTCTTGGCCAGGCCGTCTTCCCGTGTTTCGTGACCCTTGACGCTTCCGAGGGTGGCGCAGTAATTGTTGTGCCACATCCGGGTGACCCCTCTCGGCGTCCCGGGATAGTATCTCGCCCTGCAGAGGAGCCTGGCCACCTTGTAGTTGTACTCCCCTTGCTTCCACCCCTTGTACGGCCGGTCCGAAGGATCGGCATCAATGTAGATGTAATCCCCGTCTTCAACCCCAAGTTCTTTCGCGTCCAGGGGGTTGATATCCAGATACATCTCCATGACAAAGGGCGTCCGCTTGTCCCTTCGATAGACATCGCCGAAGGGCCCGAACCATACCGCAACGATGTCCGTGTCCGCCGGGGTAGTGTGCGCGCCGTGCCGGTACTTGGGCGTGTGCATGATGAACCGGAATCCTTGCTTTTTGGTCAGGGGATGCTTGGTCTTGAGCAGTTCCTCTACGGTCAGCTGGACATTCCTCACCTGCCGGGTCTCGGTATAGAGGTCGTTCGACGAGAACCCCCAGTCCTCGGGTTTCATCGGACGGATGGCCGGGTGCTGCTTTCCCACGATCACATTGGGCTCATGGATCGTGGAGTCAATGGGTTCACGGTAGACGATCATGTTCTCGCCGTGCTCGATCCATTCCTTCTCATACCGGTAGAATTCGAGCCTCCCTGACTTGGTGTAGTAAGGCTTACCCTCCTGGATCTGCTCATAGCTCGAGATGCGAGGGTAGGTCCTGCAGTTCACCAGCGCAGGGATCCCTTTCTTGGCGTTCTCCTCCAGCTGCCCGATGGTGTAGCCGACGAGGTTGGCGGACTCGTCAATGATCCTCTGGGCATAGACGTTTACCTGGTCATCGTGCACGAACTTCCAGTAATCATCGAACCGTTTGTCTTTTGTGATCTTGGCCAGCGAGTGGGCCACCCCGGAGAGGATTTCGACGTCGGGCCGGGTATCGAAAACCCGGGGAAGCGGAGTCCTCGGATAGACCTGCACAAACGGATTGGTGCAGGAGGCCGTAAAATCAAGCTGCTTGAATTCCGGCGGGGAGTCGCAGCCCCAGACGATGTCCGCATACTCGCACGAGGCCGTCCACCAGTAGTCCGCGACGGTGATCATCTCGAGACCCTTCAGGGTGTTGAAGACCACGTCATAGTGTCCCTTGGCGTTTCCGATCAGAGAGTTGGAGTTGTTGACCATCATGCACTTGGTAGGGGTATTGATATGGGTCTTGCCGTTGAAGAGGCGGCCTCCGATACGAAGGGGCCTGTCACCGTAATTGAAATAATGGGCGGACTCGTATTTCGAATATTTTTTGGTCCTTACCTTTTTTCCGGGATCGAGCTCGGCATCAAAGGGATTTTCCCCCATGTAGGTTCCCATGCCTCCGAAGATGGCCGCACGGTAATTACCGGCATAACTCCCCACGTTGCCTCCGAAGTGACCGATATTGTCGGTCAGCGCCGCAAGGAAAAAGATGGCCCTGTCTTTCAGGTCACTGTTGAAATACTGGTTGGAGCCCATGCCCATGGCGAACAGGGTCTGCTCCTTGTTCGCTGCGATCTGCCGGGCCAGGGCGATGATCGAATCCTTGGGCGCCCAGGTGATCTTTGATGTCTGTTCAGGGGTGAAATTCTCGTTGATGTATTCCTTCATGAGGTCGAAGACCGGCCGCACCTGCACCTTCTTCCCGTCCAGGGCGGCCACCTCGAACTGTCCTTCCAGCGCCGGTTTGATGTTAAAACGGTCACCGTAGTCATCCCGCCCCACAGCCGCCGGGGCGGATGCCTTGGAATCCCAGACCATATAGTCCCCCCATTCCTGAAGCATGTCTTCAGGAATGAGCTGGTCCCCGTGCTCCTTGGTGGGCGAAGGCTTGGCATCCTTCCTGAGGATCTGCGTGTTCCGTTTGGGAACCTTCTTTGTATAGCCGGCAATCACCTCTTCGGGCCTGAGGAACTGCAGGGTATCGGTCCGGACCAGGAACGGCAGGTCCGTGTTCCGCTTCACATTTTCCGCATCGTAGAGTTTCTCCTGAATGATGACCTGGGCCGCGCTCAGGGCCAGGGCCGGGTCGGTCCCGGGCCGGATCACGATCACCTCGTCCGAACGGGCCGCGGTAGCCGGGTACTCCACGGTGATGCACACGACCTTGGAACCCTTGAGCCTGGCCTCGGTCAGCCAGTGCGAATCCGGCATCTTGGTGGTAATCCAGTTCATACCCCAGACCAGGATCAGTTTGGACCGTTCCACGGCAAAGAGTTCGAACTCGTTGGTCTGCATACCCGTGACCATGGGGTGCCCGGGCGGAAGGTCCGTATGCCACGAATAGCTGTCCCACCCGCGGGCGCCGATGGCCTTGTCCTCGGGGACCTTGCGGATATCTGCGTCGAGCAGGCCGAGCATATTCGCAAACCGGTAGTAGCCGAAAATCCGGATCGCTCCCAGGAAGGCCATCCCGCCCCGGAACTTGAGGGTCTGCGTCCCGGCCCCGTGGACCGCCTCCACCATGGCCGGGTCATATCCCTGCTTGAGCAGGTACTTGGCGCCCTTGTCACCGGAATAGGTCGATGCCATGTTGTAAAGGGCCTTCGCGCTCATGTCAAAGGCTTCTTCCCAGCCGGCTTTCAGCCACTTGTCTTCGCCTCGCTTGAAATATTTTTCCGGCGGCCTTCCGGTCACACGGTCCCTGGGGAATCCGGCATCCACCCACTCCTTGAACCCCTTCCTGACCATGGGCCCTTTGACCCGGCGGTCACCGTAGATTCTTCGGACAAGGCCCAGCCCTTTCTGGCAGACACGGGGGTCCCACCGCTGGGAGGCCTTGTTGCCGTAGAGGTCCGTGGCTTCTCCGTACCGGTAGGAAGGGCTGATCCTCGTTACGACGCCGTTCTTGACATGCGCCTTGAGCAGGCAGTTATGCGTATCGTTCGGTGCACAGAGGAAATGGAAGTGACTGTCTTCCTGGTAGATGTTCCTGTAGACCCTCTCCCAGTCCCTGTCAGGATATTCGGCAAGGGGGTTTACATCATCAAAAGGTTTTAAGAACTTGAACAGGGCGTGCGCTTCGGCGCCGGCCAGCAAGACCCCGGTACCGGCAGCCGCTTTGATAAAATTCCGCCTTGTGACCTCTGATCTTTTCTTTTCCATGGTGCACTCCAGACTGGATTAATTGGAAACCTTATTTATTAATATATCCAAAAGGGTCCGACCCCATTGATCAATGTATGGGCCACTGACTCTTTGACCAGTAAAACGCCCAGTTCGGCCCCCGGAGTTCGGTACCCATATAAGTCAGGATCACGTAGGAGACCAGGAAAAACGTGAACAGGCTGATGGCGGCCATGCGGGTGGAACCGGTCTGATTCAGTATCCAGAAAGACCAGATCACAAAGAGCCCGACCAGCACGGTCCCGGGATTGATAAAGGTGATCACAAGCTGCGGGATGTCCGGCCACCAGTTTCTAAACCACCCGAAATTCACGGTAAAGGCCAGGAGCCCGATGGTCACTACCGCGCTCAGGAAGAAGGTCTGGAGAGCGACCGATACCCCCTGCTTGTTCGAGAACCAGACTCCGATGTGGTTCTGCTCCCGGTCCAGGTAGGGAATCAGCGCCAGCCCCAGCAGGGCGATGCCGGGGAGCCCCACGCCCCCCATGAATGCCGAATAGGAGATGAGCTCCTGCAGCCCGAGAAAATACCACGGCGCCTTGGCCGGGTTCTCGGGGATCAAGGGATTGGCGTGCTCCTTGAGCGGGGCGTCAAAGTAGTATGCGAGGACCATCATGACCGCCATGCAGACCATGAAGACCGCAAGCTCCGCTTTCAGGAGATTCGGCCAGCTCATCACGGTGTTTTCCACGTCCTTGTCCACGGACGGCGTCCTGCCGCGGACCAGTTCCATGAGGCCATAGGTCTTGTAGGTCGGGAAAATCCCCCCTTTTTTTTGCGGGACCGGGAGAGGATCGAGCTCCGGGCCTGAAGGCTGAAACGTTTCCGGTTCGGGCCTGGAGAGCCCGCCGTCCTTGCGTATCTTCCAGAAATGGATCCCCACCAGAATGAAAATGACCACCGGAAAGAAGACCACGTGGAGAAGGTAGACCCGGGTCAGCGACTCCTGGCCGGCGATCCGGCCGCCGAGGAAGAGTTCCTTGAAGAAGCCGCCGGGATCAAAATAGGGCGTGATGCCGAGGGCATCAGTGATCTCCTTAGGCGACTGCAGGATATTGGCGACGATCACGAGCGCCCAGTAGGCCAGTTGGTCCCAGGGAAGCATGTAACCCGACAGGCTGAGGGCGAAGGTCGCCACCAGAAGGGCGATCCCCACCAGCCAGTTGAATTCCCTCCCCTGCTTGTAGGAGCCGGTATAAAAAACCCTTGCCATGTGGAGCATGGCCACGGCGACCATTCCGTGTGCGGCCCACCGGTGGATGTTCCTCATGAACTTGCCCGGGATCACGACGAAGGAGAGGTCCTTGATGGTGTTGTAGGCGTTCTGAATGCCCGGGTTGTAATAGACCATGAGGATGATCCCGGTTACGGACAGGATCAGCAAAAGAGATAGGGTGATCAGGCCGAGGCCCCACGTGTAGCCAGGCCGCAGGGTATTCTTGTGGACCTTGACTCCCTGGATATGCAGGAAAAAATTTCCGACCATGGTCTCGGCCCTGTCCCGATCCGAAGCGGGTATCCCGGTCCGGATCATCGAGGACTTGAAGTTCCTCCAGAGGTTTTTGAGGTTTGTACCGAAAACACCCATGCCGGATCGTGTCGTCTGTTCCATCTCTTCCCTCATTATCACAGTTAAATTCCAAGCACTAATTAGGATTTAAATTTTCTCCATTCACCCTGATCCATCTACACCCTGAACTTCGTCCCCGCCGGGATTTCCTTGGACGTGTCCACGACAAGACTGCCGTCAATGGACAGGCTGATCTTATACCACGGAAGCGGCCTGGGCGCCGGCCCGCCGATCACCTTGCCCATGGCATCGTACTTGGAGCCGTGGCAGGGGCAGGCGAACCCCTTTTCCTTGACCTGGACCACGCATCCGAGGTGGGTGCAGGTCAGGGAGACGGCGTGCAGCCCGTCCATGTCCGAAAAGATCGCTACGCTTCTGTCGTCGAGTGTCTTGACCAGGCCGGCGGGGAAGTTATCGGCCTTTCCGATCTTGAATGCGGAGGGCTCCTCAAAACGGACTGTGGGTTTCAGCATCCGAAGCGTCCCGCCCAGCGCCGTCAGCATGGCGGCAAAGAAGGCCCCCATGGACGCAAGACCCAGGAAATCTCTCCGGGTCTTGCCTTCCGATTCACTTGTCAACCCGTTACTCACACTCCACCTCCTCTTTAAACACGAACCTTTCCATGGTGATCGCGTTGACAGGGCACCGTTTGGCACAGAGGCCGCACCGGATGCACCGGTCCTCATCCTTGATGATCGCGGACCCGCCCTGAGGGTCTGCGGTCCCGTACCGCATTTCGTAGAGTTTCTCCAGATTGCTGTCTCCCCGGATATGCTCCAGGCTTACCAGCCTCAGGCAGTGCTCCGGACAGACATCGGCACAGCCCCCGCAGAGGATGCACCGGTCCCCGTTGAAGATCGTGTTGACCGCACAGTTCAGGCAGCGCCCCCCTTGCTTCTCCGCGAGTTCCGCGTCAAAGCCCTTCTCCACCGGAGAGGTCGGGACCCTGACCCGTTCAGCCGGATCAAAGGCCGGGACCGTACGCCTCGGGATCTTTTCGTACCGTTCGTATTGCGGGACCACGTTATCGGCAAGTTCAAGGTGATTTTCCATAATCCCGGTCTTAAGTGCCGTGCCGGTGATCATCTCATGGATCTTCCTGGCTGCTTTCTTCCCTGACGCCACCGCATCGATGATCAGCTTGGGGCCGTAGGCCAGATCACCGGCCACAAAGAGCTTTGTCAGGGACGTGGATAGGCCGTCAGCGGCCACCTTGATCATCCCCCTCGGCGACTTCTCCACCTCAAGGCCGCTCTCCTCAATGAATGCGAGGTCATAGGCCTGCCCCACCGAGAAGATGACCGTGTCCGCCTTGAGGGTCATAGTCTCGGATTCGTCATATCGGGGGTTGAACTTACCCTCGCTGTCGAAGACCGAGATCACTTTCTTGAAGGTCATGGATTCAACAATCCCGCCAAGTCCGGCATGGATACGCTGGGGCCCGAAGCTTACGAGCCGCACCACCCCTTCCTCTTCACCCTCATCGATCTCCACCTTGTCCGCCAGCATCTGCTCCCTCGCCTCCACGCAGACAAGCGAGACCGAGTCCACGCCCCGCTGCCGGAGAGCGGTCCTTGCCACGTCGTAGGCCACATTGCCGCCGCCGACCACCACGACCCTGGGGCCGATGTTGATATAGCTTCCGGTATTCACATCCTTGAGAAATTCGACCCCGCCGAGCACACCCCTGGACTCCGATCCCTCGACAGGGAGGATCCTCGACCGCCTGGCGCCCACAGCCAGGAGCACTGCCTCGGACTCATCGTAGAGTTTCCTGAGCGGCACATCCGATCCCACATGGACCCCGAGCCGGATCTCGGCACCCAGGGCCTGAATCGCATCGATCTCCGCCTTGAGGAGCTCCCTTGGGAGCCTGTAGATGGGAATGCCCGTGGCGCACATGCCGCCTGCGATCTTCTCCATTTCGTAGACCACCGGCCGGTATCCCATGAGAGCCAGATCATGTGCGCAGGCAAGGCCCGCAGGCCCGGACCCCACAATCGAGACCACCGCATCCTTCTTCGCTATCCCCTGGATGCCGTCCCCCTTTTTCTTATAGACGGACCTGAACTTTTTGGCGTAATCGCCCGGCACTCTAACCGCCTCCACGCCGTACTTTTCCGTGACGAAACGTTTCAGCGCACGGATGGAGACCGCCGTGTCGATCCACCCCCGCCTGCAGGCGATCTCGCAGGGGGCGCCGCAGACCCTGCCGCAGATCGAGGCGAGCGGGTTCGGGGTCCGTGCGATCCAATAGGCCTTTTCATAATCGCCCGATGCGATGGCCCGCACGTAACCTCTCGAATCCGTATTCACGGGACAGCCGGTCTGGCACTTGATATTCTGCCTCCAGTACTTGTAATCAGGGATGACCACTTGAAATTTCGGTTTGGGCATGGAAACGCTCAATACAATCAATTCGTGAGATTTAAGACATCAGACAACCTTCTATATACCGTTTATATCAGAATCAAGCAAGTACTATCCCATGATCTTTTCTACTGCAATACACTGCAATACCTTATTGCAAGGTTTATGCCATAATCAAAACTATATGCATCCTTCTTGGGTTTAATAATAAAAACATTATGATAACAATAGGTTATGAAGCACCGGAGGTGAGGAAAGAAGAGCGGCTTTGGTTCACATCTCGCTGGACTGAATACTGGATGTTACATAAACATCCCATCTTCGTTGGTAACATTGTGTTTTTATAGGATATTCAACCGTATATTCCCGTATACGAGCAAGACTGATTCTCCTTATCAGCATGCCATAGGAATCTTGCCGGAATGTCCACTTAGTGGTCCTATTCGTAAATACGGTCTCATTTGAGCCTGCCTGTGCCATGGCAGACAGGTGCCGTAGGGCGGTCTCTTCAGCGTTCCGCTCCTTGCGGCGTACCACAGGGGGTACACCTCAATCGCGTGCCTTGATGAGACCGCCCTACGTCACTCTCGGTACGTTACCATGTTTACGAACAAGACCACTTAAGCTGCAGGACAAGAGAGTATACAGGAAAGCAGCCTCCGAGAGCCTCCGAGCCGGACCATGACGAAAGATACGGGATGAGCAGGAAAACCCGCTTCTGGATGAAGAAGCGGAACTAACGGCCATACGAAACGCCGTCTTCTATATCCTCTCTGAAGGAAAGTCCGTGTTTTTTTATGATCCGGTGGAGGGCGGCCCGGGTGAGTCCGCACCGCTCAGCGGCCCTGGAAATATTCCCGTTGCATTCGCATAGAATATTCTGCACATACTCTTTCTGGAAGAGCCCAAGAATCCGCTCCTTTGCCTCGTCATAGGGGAGGCCGTAAAAAGGTCTGACCAGACCGCCGAACCGCTTCTCCTCATCGCTGAGCACCATATCGCTCTGCCTGATCTCCTCCCCCTCGGAGATCAGGGCGGCCCGGTGCAGGGTATTCTCGAGTTCTCTCACATTGCCCGGCCAGGGATAGGCCATGATGACCCGCATGGCATCCGGCATGATCCGTTTGGATGGGAGGCCCTGTGCCGTGCAGAATCTCTTCAGGATGTGGCTGGCGATCAGGGGGATGTCCTCTCGTCTTTCCCTGAGCGGCGGCACCTTGATGGGGACCACATGAATCCGGTAGTAGAGGTCTTCACGGAACTTTCCCGCCTTGACCTCCTCTGCGAGGTCCCGGTTGGCGGCGGCAAGGATCCGCACATCCACCTTCACCGGCTGGGTCTGGCCGAGTGGCAGTATCTCCCCCTCCTGCAGGACCCTGAGCAGTTTGGCCTGAAAGGCCTCGGACATGTTCGAGATATCGTCCAGGAATATGGTTCCGCCGGATGCTTCCAGGAACAGGCCCTTCCGGTCCTGGTCGGCGCCTGTAAAGGCACCCTTCCTGCTCCCGAAAAGCTCCGACTCCAGAAGCGTGTCCGGAAGAGCGGCGGAATTGACCGCGATGAACTTTTCCTGCACCCTCAAGGACTGCATGTGGATGGCCCTTGCAATCAGCTCCTTTCCGGTCCCGCTTTCCCCCAGGATCAGGACCGGGACATTGGTCGGGGCGATCCTCCCGATCAGCGAAAAGATCTCCAGCATCTGCCTGTCCCTGCCGATGATCCTGTAGAACCCCTGCTGCTCTTCCACCTGATTGCGAAGACGGTCCAGTTCGGCCTCGAGTTCCTGTTCATGGACGGCGCGCTGCAACGTCAGGATGACCTCATCGTTGTTAAACGGTTTGGTGACGTAATGGTAGGCGCCCAGCCACATGGCCTCCACGGCCGTCTCAATGGTGCCGAAACCCGTGATGACGATCACTTCGGTCCTGGGCCATTTCTCTTTGACCTTCTTCAGCAATTCAATCCCATGCATGCCCCCCATCTTGATATCGGTGATCACGAAATCAAAATAGCGGTGCCTCAGCAGTTCAAGCGCCTCCTCTGAAGAGGCCGCCCCCTTCACATCAAAACTTTTTTTGCCGAGGATGAGCTGAAGGCCCCTCCTCACATCACTCTCGTCGTCGACAACCAGAACGCTCCAGGACATAGGTCACCTCATCAAGCCCCGACGGTCTCAGCCTTTTCCACGGCGGGAAGCGTGATGATGAAGCGGGTTCCGTTACCGGTCTCGCTTTTCACCCTGATCGTTCCACCGTGAGACTCGATCACCTTCTTGGATATGGATAAGCCGAGCCCCGTTCCGATACCGCTGGGCTTGGTGGAAAAAAAGGGGTCGAAGATCTTGTCAATATTTTCGGACGGGATCCCGGGACCGGAATCCTGGATCTCCACCTCGATCCCGGAGGCGCCGTTACAGGACGTCTTCAAGGTGAGAACGCCGCGGCTCTCCATGGCCTGCATGGCGTTCATGATCATGTTGACAAAGACCTGCCTGATCTGCTCCTCGTCTCCCATAAACTCCCGGATCCCCTCATCCAGTGAAAAGACCACCTCGTGGTCCTTTTTCCCGAGCAGCGGCCTGTAGAGGTCCACCGCTTCCTTCAGACATCTGTTGATATTAAACGGCTGGCGCTTTACGGGGCTCCGGGCTGCATAGTCGAGAAGCCCCCGTATGATCTTCTTGCAGACCTGGGTGTTTCTCATAATGACCTCGGCATGCTCCCTGTAGGGGGTCTCCCCGGTACATTCGTCGATCAGCATCTGGGCAAACATGGACATGGCCGCAAGGGGGTTGTTCAGCTCGTGGGCGATGGCCGCGGAAAGCTCACCCACGACCATCATCTTCTCCTGGTGCAGGAGGCGATCTTCCATCTGTTTCCTTTCGGTGATGTCCCGGCTGACCATGACGATCCCGAGGGCCTTGCCGGACGGATTATGGACGTAGGTGCAGGTATTCTCATAGATCCTTCCCCGTGCATGCAGGACCTTCCGGCAGCCTTTCTTATTCCCCGCGGCCATGCCTTCCATCTGCTTCCTGAAACAGCCGTCAACCTCTGCCGCGAACCGGGCCTGTAGGCCCTCCGCCCCGTCTCTGCTGATGATCCATGCCCCTTCGGCCGCCGAATTAAAAAGCGAGATGTTTCCGTTCAGGTCGATAAAGATGACCCCGTCGCTCATGCACTGGATCACGGCATTCAGAAGATCCTTCTCGTACCTGACCTCGCGCTCTCTTTTCTTCAATTCACCGGTATATTCTTCAAGCTTCTTCGCCCTCTCAAAGAGTCCGAAAGACATCCGGTTGAAGGCCCGTGAAAGCTCTCCGATCTCATCCCTTGAATCCACATGCACTGAAACATCAAACTTCCCCTCCTCGATCATCTTGGCCGCGGACCTAAGCCTGAGTATGGGGCCGATCATGAAATTCAGCGGAAAGAACAGGAGCACCATCGTGATGAAGACCAGCGCACAACCTACAAAGAAGAGCCTTTGCCTCAGGAGCAAAACCGGCCTGAAGGCCTCGTCCGTCTCCAGTTCGGTGACCAGCGTCCATCCCTGCGCAGGCAGACGGACGGAGACATAGACCACCTCTCTCCCTCTGTAAGACGCCATGATCCCATGCCCGTCAATGAAGGCCCGGGTGCTCATATGGCTCTTTTGCAGGAAAGCGTCTTTGTATTTCAGGCGGCGTGTGGAGGTGATGAACCGGCCTTCCCGGTCAAGGATGTAACTGTCCAGGGTCCTGTTCACCTGATGGATATCCCTGCCCTCGCCCGGCAGGGGAATCCCCGCCTGGACGACTTCGCTCAGGACCTCCGGCTTGATCCGGTTCACGATGACCCCCACGAACTCATGGGTCTCCTTGTCCGTGAGAGGGGCTGAGATCTCCAGGGAGGGCCTCCCCTCTCCGGCATGTTCGCCCGTCCGTATCTCTCCCATGAATATCGTGGAGCGCCCTCCGACAAACCAGGGATTTTTCGATGCATCCAGACCAACCCTCGCGGGATCAGAGGAGGCGAGAATAAGACCATCTCTGCCCGCAACTGAGGTTTCAAAAAATTCCGGGACGATACCCATCTTGTTGACGCGCAGGTGTCTGGAGAGTTCCCGCTGCAAGGCAGGATGAGAGGACGTCTGGAGCCTGAACGCCGCATCACGGATGAACCCGTCGGAGCTGAAGTCTTCGGTCCTCTTTTTCAAGGCGTCGATAAAGGAGGTCACGTGCTGGACCTGAACCTGCCCGGTCAGGAAGAGGTCTTTCAGTACCTGGTCCTTAAGGGCGTCCCGGGTGGTCTGGTAACTCACGAGGCCGCCGATGCCGAGCGAGACGACCGAGATCAGGACAAAGGTCAGAGTCAATTTGTATTTGATGGATACAAAGTAGAGAGGATCCTTCAAGTCGCGCCCCCATGTCATGCACAATCAGAACGTATACATCACCTGCACGTAGCTGAAGTCCGCATTGTCCCCGGTCTTCTGCGGAGGCGCATCCTCGATGAAGTCCCCTGCAATGAAGTAGGAGTATCCGCC
>Ga0210051_1000179_pt1 | contig 51023 bp, 48 predicted proteins | sample CryGey092014_all_FD_185464 | JGI IMG/M metagenome (GOLD analysis project Ga0210051, IMG submission 185464) | Groundwater microbial communities from aquifer - Crystal Geyser CG23_combo_of_CG06-09_8/20/14_all (SPAdes) (version 2) | ecosystem: Environmental > Aquatic > Deep subsurface > Groundwater...
AACAACTCTTGGGTCAACCGGGGTGGTAGCTGCATAATCTAAATATATCCTTTTCATATGAATCGAGCACATAACGGATTATGTGCTCCGATGAATTTAGTTTAGCAAAATAAAATAAAAAAATCGAGAATTGATTGAAAATTTAAAATTAAAAGATTATAATTCAAAAATAAAGGGCCTATGGTTTAGTGGGTTGAAAGCAAAAGTATTTGCTTTCAACGGGCGACTACAATAATGAATTAAAAATAGTAATCGCCCTGGAAGAACACGGCAATTTCACCCCGTTAGAAATAATGGGCTCATAGTAAAATGGCATTACGCGGCATTCGCATTGCCGAATTCCGGGTTCGACTCCCGGTGAGTCCACTGATAAATTTCTAACGGGGCAAGTTGCCGAGACGCCAGTTCGATTCTGGCTAGGTCCAATTAAATTCATGAATTCAAAAGAAATTGGTATTTTAGGGGAGAAAATTGCTGAAAAATATTTAAAGGAAAAAGGATATAAAATTTTGGAAAAAAATTTTAAAAGAAAATGGGGAGAAATTGATATTGTCGCCAAAAAGAAAAACAAACTTATCTTTTTTGAAGTAAAAACTCTTCAACAAACTCCAGACGAAATATTTTTACCAGAAGATGAAGTTGATTTTAAAAAGAAAAAACAGTTAAGGAAAATAACTCAAATTTATCTTTCGGAAAAGAAAATTCCTTTAGAAAGCGATTATCAAATTGACATTTTAGCAATTCGTCTCCCGCCTCGGGCGGGATTATCTAAAATGAAAATCGAGCATTTTGAAAATGCGATTGAGGATACCTTTTGAAGGTAAAAGTTACGGGGTTGATTTTTCTTTATTTTTTTGCTATTAAAAAATAGATGGACTTAAAAGTTTTTACTTCAGCAATAATGGAAATTGCCGAAAACAAAGGAATGTCTCAAGAAAAAGTCATTGAGATTATTTCCGAGGCAATTGCTGCTGCTTACAAAAAAGATTACGGAAAGAAAAAACAAAAAATTGTAGCCGAACTTAATCCAAAAACTGGCGAAGTTTCTTTTTGGCAACTGAAATTAGTGGTTGATAAAACCATGATTTTTTCAGAGGAAGAATTAAAAAAACTGAAAGAGAAAGAGGTTGCCTTAGAAACATTGGAAGAAAAAGAAGGGGGAAAAGGGAAAATTCGCTTTAATCCTGAACGTCATATAATGTTTGAAGAGGCAAAGAAAATTAACAAAAGCATAAAACCGGAAGAAGAATTAAAAATCCCTTTAAAAACAGAAAAAGAATACGGAAGAATTGCCGCCCAGACAGCTAAACAAGTAATTTTACAAAAAATTAAGGAAGCAGAAAGAGAAGAAATTTTAAAAGAATATAAATCAAAAGAGGGAGAAATTGTTTCTGGAATTGTTCAGCGGATAGAACCAACTGCTATATTTTTAGATATTGGCAAAACCTCGGGAATTTTACTAAAAGCAGAACAAGTGCCCAATGAATTTTATCGTCCGGGTCAACGATTAAAACTTTATTTATTAAAAGTAGAAGAAACCCCAAAAGGACCGATGGTTTTTTTATCCCGCGCTTATCCAAAATTAATTTCGAAACTTTTTGAATTAGAAGTGCCAGAAATCTCTGCTGGCCAAGTGGTAATTAAATCAATCGCCCGGGAAGCCGGTTCCCGCTCAAAAATAGCAGTAACTGCAACTGAGGAAGGAATTGACCCAATTGGTTCAATGGTTGGTCAACGGGGAACAAGAATTTTAGCAGTAATCAATGAATTGGGTGGTGAAAAAATTGATGTTATTGAGTGGGATGAAGAATCAACCAAATATCTCGCTAATGCTCTATCGCCGGCAAAAGTTTTAGAGGTAAAAGTTTTAGAAAAAAACAAAGCGGAAGCTTTAGTGCCGCCTGACCAAATTTCTTTAGCTATTGGTAAAAATGGCCAAAATGTAAGATTGGCAGCAAAACTTACTGGTTGGCGAATTGATGTAAAACCAGCAGAACAAACTACTCAACAAACAGAAGCAGAAAAATAAAAGCATGCTCTCAAAAATTTATTCTGCCACTATTTTAGGTTTATCTCCGCAGTTAATTGAAATAGAAACGGCAGTTAACAAAGGATTGCGTTCTTTCAATATCGTAGGTCTGGCTGATAAATCAATAGAGGAATCAAAAGAAAGAATTGGAATGGCGATTAAAAGTATTAATCTTTCGCCGCCTCACCGTCAATCTCAAAAAGTAGTGGTTAATCTTGTCCCGGCGGATTTAAAAAAAGAGGGGACTTTTTTTGATTTAGCTATCGCTTTAGGTTATCTTTTATCTTCAGGCCAAACTAAATTCAATCCGGAAGGGAAAATTATTATTGGCGAATTAACTTTAGACGGAACTCTAAAACCAATAAAGGGCGCTCTCTCCTTTGCTTTTTTAGCCAAGGAACTTGGTTTTAAAGAAATAATTTTACCAAAAGAAAACGCGGCGGAGGCAGCCCTGGTCAATTCGGAAAATAGAGAAGATTTATTACCTCAAGAAGTAAAAGTTATTGGAGTTTCTAATTTAAAAGAAGCTATCGCTTATCTAGAAGGGAGGAGGGAAATGGAAAGTTTTAAGCTAAATTTAGAAAATTTATTAAATGAAAAACAAAATTTTGAAATAGATTTTAGTTGGATAAAAGGCCAAAATTATGCCAAAAGAGCGCTAGAAATTTCAGCGGCTGGAGGGCACAATCTTTTAATGCAGGGTCCGCCAGGGACAGGTAAAACATTATTGGCAAAATCAATGATTTCTATTTTGCCGAAATTAAGTTTTGAAGAATCATTAGAACTTACAAAAATCTATTCCGGTGTTGGCTTGTTCCAAAATAAATTGTTAATAACCAGACCCTTTCGTAATCCCCATCATAGCTCTTCAGAAACAGCCATTTTAGGAGGAGGGAATCCATTAAAAATTGGTGAAATTACTTTAGCTCATCGCGGTGTATTATTTTTAGACGAATTCCCGGAATTCCATCGTGACGTTTTGGAATCTCTTCGCCAACCAATGGAAGAAGGTAAAATTACTATCTCTCGTTCAAAATATTCTTTTACTTTTCCTTCTCAATTTAGTTTAATTGCCTCGGCCAATCCCTGTCCCTGCGGTTTTTTGAATGACCCGGAAAGAGAATGTGTTTGTACAAATTCTCAAATTGGTAGCTATCGCCGGAAACTTTCCGGTCCAATTATCGATAGAATAGATATTTTTATTGATGTCCCTTCTTTAAAATATAAAGAATTAATTTCTCCTGATAATGAAAATCAAACTGATGAAATTAGAAAAAGAGTAGAAAAGGCAAGAAAAATTCAAAGGGAGAGATTTAAAAATGAGGGAATTTTAACAAATTCTGAAATGAAAGTTCCTCAAATAAAAAAATACTGTTCAATTCCGCCAGCCGCCAAAGGTATTTTGGAAAAATATGTTAATTCTTCAAAATTATCAGCTCGAGGATACCATCGGGTTTTAAAAGTAGCGACAACTATTGCTGATTTAGAAGGAAAACAAAATATTTCTTTAGAGAATATCAGCGAAGCATTGATATATCGATTGAGAGAAAAAGATTAATAACCCTACCTAATTCCCAATTAAGGAGCGAGGATATCCTTGCTGAAGGGAGCATTGCGCAGTCCCGCTTAAGATAAACTATATATTATCTTTTAAATCTGTAAGGCGGGACGAGCAATAGCAGCGGCTGGAAATAATCTTTGTCTTTTCCCTTTAGCCGACTGCGTGCTCCCTGAAGCAAGGTATATCCGAGTAACTACTTAGCGCCCCATTTTAAAAGAGTTCCGACGGGATATTTGCTTAGAAAATTTTGAGCATTCCTAACTTCAAAATGTAAATGACAACCAGTTGTCCTACCAGTATTTCCCATAAAACCAATAATCTCGCCGGAATTAACTTTTTGTCCTGGTTCAACTCTTATTATAGATAAGTGATAATAGACTGTAATTACTCCATTAAGATGTAAAATTGTTAGATAATTCCCCGCCCCCATATTCCAACCAGATTTAACCTTTAAAACCGTGCCACCGGCCGGCGCTATTACCAAACTTCCGCATTCATTGGCAATATCAATAGCATTAAACAAATGAAGTCCCTGGCTAATTATTCCTTCACAAGGATAGGTAAAATAAGAATCAGCTATTGGAATCAAAGGAGTTTGAGAAGAAACTGGAGGCATTTTTCCTCCCGGGATAATTAAAATGTCTCCTTGAAAAATATCGTCTTGATTCTCTAATTCGTTAAAAGCCACAATCTCATTCAATTTTGCTTTATAATTTTTAGCAATTTCACTTAAAGTATCTCCTTTCTTTACGGTATAAAGCACTCCGGAAACTGGAAGAATAATCAATTCTTGTCCGGCTGTTATTTTAGAATTTTTACTTAAATCATTTGCCCACAACAATGTTTCAACACTAATGTTAAATTTCTTGGCAATAGATTGAATGGTATCTCCTTTTTCAACAATATATTCTATTATTTCTTTGCTAATTTCTGCTGGTTCATTAAAATCTCCTAAAGTTCCTAAAACTTTAGGAGAAACAATCCAGAGAGGGGAATTAGCTATTAAACTATTTTCATTAATTATATTTAATTCCGGCGTCTCGAAATTTAAGTCTGAATTACTTTTTAAATAATGGGTTTCTGCTAAAACGCTTTCTTTTAAAAAAGAAAAGTGAAGCGCTTCTTTTTGAAGTAAAAAAATTGTTAAAAAGAGCGCTAAACCAAAAAAAACTAACCCAAAAAAGAAAAAGGGGGATTTTATAAATCTCCTCAATTTTTTTCTAATTTCTTCAATTTTAAAATTTTTAGGAATAGATTTAATTTGAAATAACCTATCTCTTTCATTATAAGATACTAAATCCTCCTGTCAAGTAAATAGCTGTTTAAACTAATTATTATTGTTATAATAAATTAAAAATGGAATTAACCTCTAAAAAATTTATCAGGTCTCTTCTTAAAAAAAATGAAATAGGGGCCCGCGAAAACGGGAGGGTGGTGGGTGGGTGGCGTCCTTCAAAAGGACTGGGGCAAAATTTTTTGGTCTCAAAAGAAATATTGAAAAAAATTATAAAAGCAGCTGAACTTAAATCTTCTGACATTGTTTTAGAAATCGGGCCAGGAATTGGAACTTTAACTTATGAATTAGCCAAAAGAGTAAAAAAAGTTATCGCAATTGAAAAAGACCCAAATTTGGTAAGAATCTTGAATAATGAATTAAGAATAATGGAAATAAAAAACGTTAAGATTATTCAAGACGATATCCTAAAAATTCATAATTCAAAATTCATGATTCATAATTCATATAAGGTGGTGGCTAATCTACCTTATTATATTACTTCTCCAGTAATCCGAAAATTTTTGGAAACAGAAAATAAACCAAAACTAATGGTTTTAATGGTCCAAAAAGAAGTTAGCCAAAGAATTTGCCCGCCTGCGCGGGCAGGCGCCAAACGTAAAATGAATTTATTGGCAGTTTCAGTCCAATTTTATTCAAAACCAGAAATTATTTCTTTTGTCTCAAAAAAATCTTTCTGGCCTTCTCCTAAAGTTGATAGCGCGATTCTCCAAATCGCGCCGCTGATTAATGCTGATAAAAAGCTGATTAATGCTGATTTATTTTTCAAAGTTGTAAAGGCGGGTTTTTCGCAACCGAGAAAACAACTGCTCAATAATTTTTCCAAAGGGAAATTTAAAAATTTTACACGAGAGAAAATTAAAAATTGGCTTTTAGTCAATGGAATAAAGCCGGAACAAAGGGCAGAAAATTTAAGTTTAAAAGATTGGCTTAATTTAACTCGTTCCTTGCCTCTTGACGTTTAAAATTATATAATAAATTAATAAAAAATTTTTATGACATCCTTGTTTGCTAAAATAATAGAAATCCCAATGGGAGTTATATTGCAGCCAATACTTTTCTTGGGCGAAGGATTTTTAGGATTAGCAAATGCTCTTTTAACTTGGGTGGTAAATATTTCTCTTTCTGGCGATTGGGCTTTAACTAGTCCGGCTAAAAATGAGTTAATTAACGTCGGTTGGACCCTAACCCGAGATTTAGCCAATATTGGGATTGTTTTAGGTTTAGTTTTTATTGGTTTAGGGACTGCTCTCCGTTTAACAGAATTTAAAACTCAAAAGGCTTTTGTCTGGCTTTTAATAATCGCTCTTTTTATTAATTTTACTCCTTTAATTTGCGGGTTAATTGTTGATGCTTCCAATATCTTAATGAAATTCTTTTTGCCAACAGGGGTATCAAGCGAAATAGGAGACACACTTCTTGAAAAAGTTTTCCGAGCTCATATGGGGGGATTATTGGAAATGTTTGCTGGCAAAGTTGCTTTTGCCAGTATGTTTAAATTTTTGGTTTTAATTGCCATTGGGTTTATCGGCGGTTTCGCTTTAATTCTCTTTGCTGCCTTATTTTTATTAAGAATGGTAGCTATCCCTATCTTGGTAATTCTTTCTCCAATTGCCTTTTTCTGTTATATCTTTGACCAAACTAAAAAATATTTTGAAATGTGGTGGAATCAACTTTTACAATGGTCTCTTATCGGAGCAGTAGGCGGATTTTTCCTTTACTTAACCCATCATTGTTTAAGAGTTATTGAAAAAACTCCTTTAATTTGGCAGCGAGCTGTCCCAACCGGCGCCATTGGTTCCGAAGCTGCTGTTTTTTTGGGAACAGTATCAAGCTATTTTGTGGTTTTAGCTTTTTTGGTTATTGGTTTATTGGCTACTTTTCAATTCAGTCCCATGGGCGCAAAGGAGCTTACAGCTTGGGCTAAAACCAAGGGTAAATCCGCTCTTTGGGCAGGAAGCAAAGGAATAGGTAATATTTTAAGAGGTGCTACCACTGGAATGTATAAAGGAACAGTAAAAGGGGTAAGCGAAGGAAAAGGGGGGTGGGGAAAAACCCTTGGGGGATTAAAAGGATTTGGCATGGGCGCGCTTCGAGGTGGATGGACAACTGAAGGCCAGGAGGAAGGAAAAACTTCTACAGTAGAAATGGCTACCAAAGGAAGGGAAATGCTTGAAAAGATGCACCTTATACCAATAGGTAGTACTGAGAGTTACCAACAAAAAGCTGTCGCAGCGGAGGCGGCCAAATCCAAAGCTCTATCAACTGACACACTTATCAAAGGCGCCGAGACCTACGCTAATACTATTAAAGGAAAAGGAATGCTTTCTAACTTAATACAGAGAGGTGAACTACCCTCATCGCTTATTTCTCAGACAACTAAAGCAATAAATCAAGAATGGTTACCGAAAAAACCTTTCCTAGAGAAATATCCCCATGCGGCTGATCAACTACAGACAACCATTGCTGATGTTACTAAAAACTGGTCAGCGAATCAATTCGCTAAAACCACCAAGGAAAATTGGAACAATGCGCCTTATGTTTTAGAGGCTGTCAAACGAATGGGGAAAAATTTGGGCGCTCTTGTCCGCCGTTTAGATACTGATAAAAGGGGAAATGCGTTAAACGTTTATAATCAATTAAACCAAAACCCAGAACAATTAAATTCATTCCTTGATACTAACTTTCAACAAGATCGAAAGCAAAGGGCTGAATTCATTGGTAATTTCCAGAAATTAGCAGCCAATATAAAGCTTGATTTGGCTTATCAAGAACCTCCACCAACACCAACAGTAATAGTAGAAACAGGAGAAAAAGAAAAATAAGAGTATAAATATGACTAATAATTTTGAAAAACAATCAATTGATTATCCTGACGAAACAATTGAAATCGCTTCTGAGATACTTAAAAACTTTGAATTAGAAGAGTCGCCAGAAGAACTGGAAAAAAAATTTCAATTGGGCAAAGAGTCAAATATTGTCATCATTGCCGAAATTCTGAGAAAATATAAAGAAAAAAATCTTTCTTTTCCAGAATTTACCGCTTCACTCCAAAAGCAACTTAATATTTCTCAAAAAAAAGCAGAGGAATTGGCAACTGATTTAAAAAATGAGGTTTTAAGTTTAGCGAGAAAATCAGAAGAAATTACTGCGGAAGAAACAGAAAAACCTGAAGAACCAAAATCTCAAGATGTTTATCGCGAACCGATAGAATAATTAGTTTATTAATTTATTTATCTATTACGAGTTAGCGAGTTAGGGGTTAAACTCGTAATAAATAACTCGTAATAAATTAATAATATAATAATACAGGATATGCAATTTAAAGTGTCAAAATTTTTAGAAAGAGAGGCAAAAATTGTTGGGCCTTTTAGTTATCATCAGGTTCTTTATTTGGCTTTAGCTGGCGTTGTTTTAGTTTTTCTTTATTTTTTTGTTCCTGTCTGGCTTTTTTTAATTGCTGTTCTTTTGATGGTGGGCTTAGTTTTAGCTTTTGTTTTTATAAAAATTGATGGTGTCCCCTTGCCTGAAGTAATTAAACATTCTTTTGGTTTTTTTTCTTCAGCCAAGATTTATATTTGGCAGAAAAAAGAAAAAATAATATCTAAGATATTAAAAAAAGAAGAGGAGAAAGAAGGGGAAGAGGAACCTCCCTTAAAAGTTTCTCCGGAAAGTAAATTGGGTAAACTCGGTTCAAAAATTGAAATCGGCCGTTTTTAATAATTATGTATCCAGCAACTCAACAATTTTTAGAATTTTCAGAAATTAAAGAAGGGGTAGTTATTTTAAAAGATAAAAGTATGAGAGGAATCCTAATGGTTTCCTCAATAAATTTTGCTTTGAAATCAGAAGAAGAACAAAATGCTCTTATTTATCAGTTTCAAAATTTTCTAAATTCTTTAGATTTCCCCTGCCAAATTATTGTTCGTTCCCGACGTTTAAATATTACCGGCTATTTTGAAAAGTTAAAAGAATTGGAACAAAAACAAAAAAATGAACTCTTAAAAATTCAAACAGCCGAATATAGAAAATTTATTGAAAGTTTAGTAGAGGCCGGTTCCATTATGAGAAAAGAATTTTATGTTGTTGTTCCCTTTTTCCTTTCAGAAATAGCTGGCGCGGGCTTTTCTATTTTAAAAGGAAAAACTTTCCAAATAAGCGAAGATAATTTTAGAAGATGTAAAGAACAACTTTGGCAAAGAATGGAATTTACAGCCATGGGACTCCACCGCTGCGGCTTAAATGCTATTCCTCTGACCACTCTTGAATTAATTGAGCTTTTCTGGAGTTGGCATCATCCGCAGGAAGCCGAACAGGGTTATTATCCTCAAATTATTCCAGAACTCATAAAATAATTATGAAAAAGATTGAAGAACAAACAGAAATAAGGGAAGAGATTGGAATCGGAGATATTGTTGCTCCATCTTATATTAAAATAGACCAAAATCATCTTGTTTTAGGAGAGCGGCTGGTTAAAAGTTTTTTTATCTTCTCTTACCCAAGATATCTTTCCATTGGTTGGCTTTCGCCGGTTATCAATTTAAATTATCCTTTTGACATTTCTATTCATTTCAATCCTATTGATTCGGGAAGAATTTTAAAAGAATTGAGAAGAAAAGTAACCGGCATTCAAGCGGAATTAATTGAGCGGGCAGAAAAAGGTTTGGTGAGGGACCCGGTCTTGGAAACCGCTTACCAGGATATTGAAATATTAAGAGACCAACTTCAGACAGCGTCGGAACGAATGTTTAAATTTGGTTTATATCTCACCATTTATGGCGACACCGAACAAGAATTAGGGCAAATTTCCACTCGGTTGCGTTCAATTTTTGAGTCGCGCTTAATTTATATTAAACCCTGCCTGATGAGGCAAAAAGAAGGATTTATTTCCAGTTCTCCCTATGGCTTGGATAAAATATTGGTTCATAATTTTATGAATACCGCTCCTTTATCAAGTATTTTCCCTTTTATTTCGCCCGATTTAAGCGCTAATGAAGGAATTTTATATGGCGTAAATCTCCATAATAATTCTTTAGTTTTATTTGACCGTTTTACTTTAGAGAATGCGAACTTGGTGGTATTCGCCAAGAGTGGTTCGGGTAAAAGCTACTTTTGTAAGTTAGAAATTTTAAGATATCTAATGCAGGGAATAGACGCTATTATTATTGACCCTGAAAATGAATATGAATTTTTATCAGATGCAGTTGATGGTTCTTATTTTAAATTTTCTTTAACTTCTCCTCATCACTTAAATCCTTTTGATTTGCCAATACCCTTAGAAGACGAAAAACCAGAAGATATTATTCGGACTAATACAATAAATCTGGTGGGGCTGTTTCGAATTATGCTGGGTGGGCTGACCCCAACCGAAGACGCTCTCATTGACCAGGCAGTAACCGAGACCTACGCTGCTCGCGACATCACGCCAACCTCTGACCCAAAAAGCTGGCCTGAAAAAATTCCCTTAATGTCTGATTTTGAAGAAGTTCTTTCTTCAATGACCGGCACTGAATCGTTGGTAGAAAGAGTAAGAAAATATAGCCGCGGCAGTTATGCCGGATTCTTTAACCAATCTTCAAATGTCTCAATGGATAAAAATTTAGTTGTCTTTGGGGTGCGGGATATGGAAGAGGAACTCAGACCAATGGCAATGTTTGTAATTTTAAGATACATTTGGAATAAAATTCGTTCGGTCTTAAAGAAAAGACTTCTTTTGGTTGATGAGGCCTGGCGATTAATGCAATCACCCGATGGCGCTTCGTTTCTCTACGGCCTTTGCAAACGGGCAAGAAAATATTGGCTGGGAGTAACAACGATTACTCAGGATGTTTCTGACTTTATGAATTCTGATTATGGCCGGCCGATCATCACTAATTCTTCGCTTCTCTTTTTAATGAAGCAAAGTCCGGCAACAATTGATGTTGTTAAACAAATCTTTTATTTGACGGAAGAAGAAAAGTATCACCTGCTTGAATCAGCGGTGGGCGAAGGGGTGTTTATTGCCGGTCAAAAAAGAGTTGCCCTTAAAGTCGTTGCTTCTTACGCTGAAGACCAAATGGTTACTACCTCGCCGGAACAAATTTTAAAAATAAGGGAGGCAAAAAAAAGATTAAAATTAGCTAAATAATGGCAGAAGAACTTTCTAAAAAAACTGAAGAAGGTCAAGCTGCAGAAGATAAAACTACCAATGCCTTTCTCAGCCCGGAAGGAATAATAATGCTGGGATTGGCCATAGCGGTTGATGGTCTTGAGTTTGTTCTTGATATTATCCCCTCAGGTGTTACCCAAATTCTCTCAATTATCCTTGATGTCTGCGCCTTTGCTATTATTGGCAGTTGGATGCTTTGGCGTTCTCAATCAATAACTGCTCCCACAAAAGCTGTAAGTCGATTAAGTAAAGCAGCGAAGTGGTTAAAACCTCTTTGTATGATAACGGAACTTATTCCCGTTTTGAGCAGCTTTGTCCCTCTTTGGGTAGTAGCAGTTTGGTTTGAATTAAAGTCCTAATTATGAAGAAAAAGGGGATTAAAATTTTTTTTATTGTTTTTCTTTTAGTAATTTTTCTTTTTGAAGCCTATTCTGCTTTTGCTTTGGAAATAATTTATCCGCCAGTGCCGGGCGCCAAAACTCCAAACGAAATCCAAAAAGAAATAGAAGCTAAAAAACTTTCCGAAACAGATGCTCTCCCCTATTATTTCCAATATTATTTTAATCTCTTTATTCTCATTGGCGTTTTAATCTGTCTGGGCGCTTTGATTTACGGAGGATTTCTTCATTTAGTTTCCCGGGAAAAACCCGAGACCTTGCTTACTGCTCGAAGTTGGGTCTCCTCAGCTCTTTTTGGTTTAACAATTATAACCATCTCAACTTTAATTATTTACACTGTTAATCCGGACTTGGCGCTTTTTAGATTAAAAAGACCGGTCTTTGCTCCGGCAGAAATTCCCACTCTGCCTTCAGAAAAACCAGAAGCAACTGTCTATCAAGAAGTTCCGATGGGAAGATTAATTGACCAAACCTTGTCCCAATTAAAAAAACCTGATCCGACCAAGACGGAGCAATCGCTCATTGATGTTTTAAATAGCGCAAAAGCTAAGTCAGAAGCGTTAAAAACAAAACTTAAAGAATTAGCAACCATTACCGAGGCCTGCACCTGCGGCACTACTAATTGCAAAGGGGAAGGAGTTTTATTCGGCTGCAAATGTATTCCTGAATTTGGCTCAAATGCTTGCGAAAATAAGTGCGATGAAAAAAAATTAAAAGAGATAGCTAATAAACAAGCCGAAGTGGAAAAGGCAATGAATGAATTGGAAATAGAAAGAATAAAAATTGCTAATTTAGAAGTTGTTTATTTGACCAACCATCTTAATAATTTGCGGAAAGCTCAGCTCTATCTTACTGAAACGGATAATATAATCGATTATTCAACTTTCAGCTATCTTCAATATTTGGCCGGGAAAGCAAAACAAAAAATTGAAATTGAAACCGAATATGGCTGGCCAAGTTCTTTATGGGCAGAAGAAAATGTTATTGATTCGGCTACTTTTTATTTCCCAAAAGCTAATTTCCAAAATCAACAGGTTACAAAAGAAACTGTCCGCTTAAATAGTTTTTTGGTCTTGGGGAATATTTCGCCTGAAGAATATAATTTCGTTATCCAACAAATAATTAATGAAAAACTCAAAGGTGATTTTCTAAAAACTATTTCCGAAGAAGAATGGCAAGAGATTATTAAAGAAGCACTGGAAGAAGGGGGATTAGATTATCTTAAAAAAACTCTTGAAGAATTGGCAGCGAAATTAGCCGAGAAATTAACAAAACTTTTCCAAGAAAAAATAAATGATAAAGTAGAAACGGCAAAAAAAGAAGATAAATGCGCCAAATTTATTGCTGCTTTTGAAGAATTTATGGAAATAACCCCGGAAAAAATTCTTCTTTCAGCAACGACAACCCGGGAATTTCTCACCAATAGTGTTTTAGACCAATGGGCGAAATGGCATGAAAGCGGAAAAATTACCAAAGACGTCTTAAATAAAGACCTTTTAGGAATTATTTCCAAAGCCGGACAGGAATATCTTACCACTACTACTCTTAACGCAATTTTAGAAACAGTTTCTCTAATTTCTCCAAAATATTCTCAAGCAATATCAAAAACTCTTTCCAAAAGAGTATTTGAAACCTTTACTGAGGGAAGCACCACCTTGGCTTTCGCCCAAAAATATCTTAAAGAGCAAGCTGCGGGCGCGCTTTCGGCAAGAAATTTGGGTAAGAAGCTCGGCGAAACCGCAGCGAACTGGGAAAGAAAACTTATAGAAAACAATCTAATACCACTTATTCCTGAAACAACGAGAGTAATACCAATTATTGAAGAGGCCTTATCGGTTGGTATTGACATATTACAAGATATAACCGTTGCCTATTTTGAAACATATTTTGACTGGTATCTTGGTTATTATGCTGCTGAACTTGAATCTTGGCTTACGCCCGCAATGGAATTTATTAGAAATTTGCTCAACAAAACTGTCAAAGATGTATTTTATGAAGTTTGCCAGATATCGGTGGGGAAGGAATCCACCTTTAATTGTCGGGATTTCTTTGAAAATAATTTGATTCAGCATTTTAGAACACTATGTCAAAATTATCTGGCGAGCCCAGAAGGTCAAAAATTTTTAAAGGACATAGACAAAGAAATAGAAAACGCCCAAGATGAAAAAACTAAACAAAGATTATATGCCTATAAAGCACGTCTTGAGAACAATATTTGTTCGCCTTTTACCACTAAATTTATTACATGGATGCCAGAAGAAGCAGAACACTTTCTTACTGCCCGGATTTTAGATTTAATAAAAGAATATGGCGGAGAAGAGGCCAGAAAAATGCTTGAAAGCAGTCCGCTTGACGCCTTTCCTTGGCTTAAATATTTGAAATACACCCTTTATGACTTAATGCTTGACCCTGACCTATATCAAGATGAAGAAACAAAAAAAAGCGTCAGAAATACTAAAGAAATTTTAGAAACATCTCTTTTAACTTATTTAGAAAGAACTGGATATATAAATAAATCTCTTCTTGAGCTTATGCCCTATTCTCAAACTACGATTAAAGACCTTTTATGCCAAGAAGAACAAAGAACCCAAGAAACAGAAGAACAAAGAAAAACCCGACTTGATTACTGCCATACGCTTTTTACTTCTGTTCGTACTTTAGTTTCAGAACATCCTATTAAAATTGACGAAACTCATTCTATTTCAATTACTAACGATTCAATTTTATCTATAATAAACACTCTTCGCGATCTTCAACAGTTAAATAAACTTGAAAAAGTTCTTGATTTATTCCCCTTTAACCCAATTGGTCATTTGGTTAATTTAATAAACCAATATTTAAAAGATGAAGATATCCCTTGCTTTACCAAAATAATTATCAGACAAATATTTCCCCAAAGTATTCCTAACTTTATTGGAAATGAAACTTTTTCAGAAAAATGCTATCAACTAGACAATCCTTTTTACCCCTATCTAGGAGAGGAAAAGGCTTTAAATGGTCTAAGTTTGCCCTTGGGTTTAAGTCAACCAGAACTCGCTTATGCAATCAGCAATCCAATGTGGGATGTATTTCTCCCAGAGTGGCTTAAGAATACTTTGAATAAATCTCTCACAGAAATTTTCCCATTTTTAGGAGAACCATTAACCAATTCGCTTTCCGATGTAATTAAAAAATGCGCTAATGCTCCTGATCCGGCTCCGGGAACAACTATTACTTCTTTTACTGTTATAAAAGAAACTCCTAACCCAATACCTGATAAACCGCCAATTGTTGGCCCAGTAAAAATTGAAATTTCTAAAGACACACGCGACAAATGTAAAATTTTAAATACTTCCTTGGTTAATTTATGTATTGAATATGGCGAATATGAAAAAGACGGAAAGCATTTTTCCTGTAAAGAAGCTTTAGGTCAATCTATTAAATCTTGGCTGGAAAAAAAGTTTAATTGGTTATTCAGCAAAAAACTAATGGAATACATTTTCCCGGATTGCTGGAAAAGAACTTATGGCGATATTTTTGGTTTAAACAAAGAGGAAAGAGAGAAAATAGCAGATGAGGTTGCTGACCAGTTATTAAAAGAAATAGATATTGCCAATGAAATTGATAAGGCTCTTCAAGAAAAAAGCGATTCGATTGCCGGCTCAATCGTTGATAAATTAGTAGCTAAAATTGCGGAAAAAACTGGTCAAAATCTCTCGCAGACAAAAATAAAAGAAATAACCGAGGAAATCAGTAAATTCATTCAAGGTTTGAGTGAAACCGCTTTGAAAGATACAATTGAAAAAGGTATGCTTCTTAATTCTCTAAAGAACTTATAGCAACTATGAATAATTTATTTCAGAAAAAATATATTAAAACTCCGATTGTCTTTCTGGTAATTTTCTCTTTACTCTTTCAATCAATTCCTTTAATTAGAACCAAAGCGGCTCGCCAAGAACCGATAAAAGTAAAATATCCTGATTTCTGCGAGGTCCAGGTTTCTTCACCGGAAAAACTTTTGCCCACCGAAGCATTCCAACAAGCCTGCTATGTTCTCAAACAAATTTATGATACGGCGGCTAATGAAGTTTATCTGGCTGAAAGAATTACTGCCTCAACCAGAATTTGGCCAGAAGATGCATCAAAGACCAATGAAATACAAGGCGAGAGTTGTTTCCCAATGTTTAATTGTAAAACAACTTGCCTTTTAAGTTTTCCTCAACTAAATTATAAGATTGATATTATCGATATAATAATATCAATCTTTGGGACTGGCGGTATAGCAGTAATTAACAATATTATAAAGGTCATGGGGCTGGTGACGGGAAGCGGCTGGTTTAAAACCATAATGGACATAATAAACATTGTAAACCAAGTTAAAACTTGTTTAGAAGGTATAGGAAATATAGCTGACAGTCTTAATGATACAATATCTGGCGTTAATCTTTTAATCACAACTATTGGAGATATAAATGACCGGATTGCTGATCTCCAAACAAAAGAAAATTTTTGGGATAAGTTGGCAAACTTTGAAAACTCTCTTACTTCTTCAACCGAAAAAGTGGCTGAGATTGCTGCTGAAATTGATACTATAAATGATAAAAAAGTGGAAAAGATGGTTGAGGAAATGGCTGATTCTCTTGGTTGGGACAGAGAAAAATTAAAATTAATTTTGCAAAAAGCTGATGAAATTGGCTTATTTTTCATTCTCTATCTTTTTCACGAAGGTATTGAACCTTGCGATAGCCATTGTCAATATCGACTCTTGCGTTCTTATGATAATGTTAATTCTTATTATCTTGCTCACAATGATATAGGAGTACGGAAGTTAATATATATACTTTTAAATACGCCTCCGTGGTCCGATCAGTCAGCGAATCTAATGAAGGCAATTAATATCAAGAAAGAAGCCAACAAAGCAAAAGACGATGTCCAGAAAGAAATAGCAAAAAGAGACGAAGAAAGAAAACAAAGAGCAATAATTGCTGAGAATTTTATTTATGGCTTAAATGAAGAAAATGATAATGGCTACTTTCTAATTTGTTTGTCAAAAATGACACATACTACACCTAACCAAAGAGATTGTGGGTATAAGTGGTGCGAAATCGCTCACGATGCTTTAAAACAAAAAATTGATAATCTCGCTTCAAAACTTTACGAGATAGAAAATATTTTAAAGAATTTTTACGATAAAAATCCGGGAAAATTTCCTAATACAACCGAAATTATGTGCAGTTTGAAAGACAAAATTCGCGAAGCCATTTCAAAAATTGACGAATTAAATAATGAAGCGTCTTATATTGATTCTATCCCGAAATGTCCTGACAACAACAGGGATTGTGGGTCTCTTTTCGATGTTGGCTGCGGACTTAATGCTAAGGTCTACGACTGGTGGCCTCGAGGAATTGATGGACAGGCGAGAGCTAACCTTGCTGCCACGGCTAATGCTTTAAAAGACCAACTGAACGATATTTTAAAAAAAATCGGAGATCCTGAAGGAGATCCTGAATATAATTATTTAAAAAGCAAACAATTTACAGAAAAAATTAATGATATGCTCAACATAGACAAACTCTTGGAAGAGAAAGATTTTGACCCTATTAAATTTAGAGATGAAGAATTAGACAAGGGATTTGTAGGAGGGGTTAATGATTATTATCGTGATTATATAGACACAAACAAAACGAAAAATAAAAATATCTATAACAAATTACATGAAGTGATAGCTTTGCTTACTAATTTGCGCATATTTCAAGAATATATGATATGTGTACAAGTGATAGGTGAAGACGGAAAACCAATTCCCTGTCCGCAACCACCTCCGGACACTAAAGAACAAGTAATAGAGAAATTAAAAAAATTAATTCCGGAAAAAGAAAAATTAAGTAAATTAAAAGAAGATTATGAAAAATTATTAGAAGATTTATGGAGAGGCGGAGGAATAGAAGATATAACCGGAAAAACTGTATGTCAATTAAAAGACGATAGAGACCTGGAAAATATTTTAGAAGTAAGCGGAATAAAAAATAGCTTAAATTCAATTGTCAATAAATTAAGCGAATTAAATGAAACAATAAATATTGATGTAAACTTTGACTATGTTGGTGAGAGAGTTGCTTCAACAATCGAACAAATTAATGGCATAAAATCAGGGCTTAATTCAAAAAAAGATACTTTTATCAATAAATACAACATTCAAGAAGACGAATTGAACGAAATGATTAAGGAATTAGATGAGCTCATACCTAAAATTAAAGAATTTAAACAATATCTCACCGATGCCTTGGCAGTTTTAAGGGGCTTGGGATTACTAAAGGATATTAATGACTTATACAATGCAATTGCCAAAGTGATTAAAGGAACAAAAGGTTTTATTAAGGGTATTAAAGACACTATAAATTGTTTCAAAGGGATATTCACATCAACAGAACAAGTAAACATAGGAGGTCAAACGTTTGGAGTTGATTGGACAAAAACCTATCACTGCTATCCGGCTAAAGGAGTTTACAATGATTGGCAGGGCGATTTCCAGGGTGAAATTGATTGCCCCGCTATCAATGATATATTTAAAAGAGTTGGTCTTGACCTAAATATTTGCGAAGGTGAAACAACCAAAACAACCGCTACTACAACTGCTGCTACTACTGCGGCTTGGCATATGGGAGGAAAAGTTTGTCCTGATATTAGTTCCTTGGTCAGCGAATTAGTGTCCAATTATTTTGCTATGACCTATGGCGCAACTCTCAGTGGCGGCGGCAGAACAAAAGGAATGCTCCATCAAATTATAAATTTAAAAAAGCAAGACCCGGAAATTGAAAAAATAGAGGCAAAAGCCAATGAAATTATCGGCTCAACCGCCTCTCTTCAAATTTGGTCAAGGATTTTGGCTGGTAGAGCAGCCAAATGTTTCTGCGGAGAAAGTTATTGTAAAATTGCCAGTAATATTGCTAAGTGTTTTGAAAACGACAAGTTTTCAGATAACACCAGTGTTAAAGATTTTCTTGAAAAATATGAAATCATTGCTCTTTTAGCCGGTCTTAATGAATCGGTGTGCGGTAGCTTGATTGAAATTATCAAAGGTATCGGGAAATGGTTTGATCCTAATTTTAATATTTCAGATAGTTACTGGCAAAATTACTGTCTCTGGCCTAACTTTTTATATTTTGTAAACGGCTGGAACCGCTATTTTGACCCTCTTATTCTTGACCCATTTTCCAGTACCAACTGTCTTACTACTTGGTTTCTTTTCAGTCCGACTGTTGAAGGTTTAGCTAAAAAATTAGAAGAAGAAATTACCAAATAACTTATGAAAAAAAACAAAACAATTATTATCTTTCTTGTCTTCTCTCTTGTTTTAGATATAGTCCTTCCTTCTTTGGTTTCAGCTCAAACTTGTGATACCAAAATTCCCATTGGCGAAGCAATAGAAAAAACAATTGAAACCCAAGACCGGGTTTTCAAAGAAATTCAAACCATCCATCAGGAATTAAACTTCCAAATTAACGCCGCTATGGCTGCTCTTGGTTCTGTTTCCAATTGCAATCCAAAAATCTGCGATGAATTTAATCAGGGAGTTTGTCCGCCAGCTATCTTTACTTTTGGGATAACACTTTATATAAATTGGGAGAGATTGTATCTTGATTGGTTATTAGGAAAATATTGGGACATTGTTACCATTCCTCTCTGTTTTTCTCTCTGTAATTATGGCTTGCCTTGTAAAGGAACGCCCTGTCCTTCAATCAAGCCCAATATTGATGTAGTTGATAGTTCCATAAAAAGGATCTCCGATTCAATTTCAAAAATCAACGATGTCTTCTCCTCCTCCACAGAACTTGTTGACGATGATATAATAGCTAAAGGAGAAAGCAGTTCTACTAAAATATCAATTTTTGAATTTACAAAAAGAAAATTGAAAAAAGCGCAGGAAGAGTTTGATAATTGCGCGATGAGTTATAAAGAATGGGAATTAGCCAGTCAGGGGAAATATGCCGGCCGTAATACAATAAGATGTTTTGATATTTTTAGAACCGGTTTAATTTTTCAACCTCAAAAATGGCCTCAAGGCAGTTGTGAAAATGCCTCTGAGCTTTGCCGAGGAGGATTATCATATGAATGTTTCAACTGTGTCTGCCCCGGTTTGAATTATAATACTGAAGGATTAAAACAATGCGAAATCAGATTATGCCAAAGCGCCTATAATTGGACTTGCTGCCGCTGAACATGACAATTTAACAAATTAACAAATTAACAATTTAACAACTTTATGCAGAAGTTAAAAATAGTGTCAATTTTATTTTTCGTTATTGTTTCTTTTGTTGTTTTTAATTTGATTATAAGTTTTTTTTATCTACCCGTTAACAATTCTGTTTTTGCCCAAGAAATGGAAGTGGAATATCCGGAACTTAACAAAATTAAAATAACTGAAACTACTTCTTTCCCGCTTTATGTGAAATATATTTTTAATTGGGCAATTATTATCGGAGCAATCATTGCTTTTGGTTCTCTCATTTATGGCGGAGTGCGTTATCTGACCTCCACCGGCAATCCCGAGGCCTTGAAAGATGCGAAAAACCAAATCTTTTCGGCTTTTATGGGTTTAATTATTTTATTGGCTTCTGGTTTAATTTTTAACACCATTAATCCACAATTAACTACTATCCAACTTATCCCCTTAGAATTAAAACAAGGAGTTAAATTGTCTGATGCGAGGGGGCAATCAAGAATAGTTGGCATAAGTCATTCCAATCTTGAAACAAGTTTTAAAAATTTTAAACCAATTAAAGCAGAAATAATTGGGTCAGATATTGAGGCGAGGGTCTATAATGACGCATATTATACTGGTTCTTTTACTCCCTGGTTTAACAAAACAGTTAATATTTCAGATTTGTTTAAAAAGGATAACATAATAAGGTCAGTTAAAATAAGATATATTAGTCCGGGAGTTTATATCTATGATATAAAAGATGAAGTTGTAACAAAAAATGGGAAAAACGAAATGAGGAGAGAAATTAATTCATCCTACAGCATTTCTGACCTTACAAAAGGTTATGGGTGGCGGCCAGAATGGTCAAAATATATTCAAATCAAAAATCTTGAAAAGAAAACCGAAAAAACTGTAGTTGTTCAACAACCTACTGATTATTTAGCTGTTCTCCATCAAGGCAAAGATTTTCAAGGATTTTGTCGGGTATTTTTTGAAAAAACGGGGAATTATGGCAATATTAATAAAAATGAAATTAAAGAAGTTCCAACGATGGATAATTATGGGAGATTAATTATGAGTGGCATACCGGACCCCCGTTTAATAGTTTCATCAGCAGAAATTTTCCAAATTGAAAGAGAACAAGTCAATTCTTGTAAAATCATCTTTTATAAAGAACCAAATTATCAAGGTAAAAACTGTACAATATACGGGGACGGGGAATCTTATCTCCAACCACGCCAACCTGAAGATATTGAGAAGTCTAAGATGTGCAACCCAGCAGATGTAATTAAAAATGCTAAATCAATGCAAATTAATGGCAATTGTGCTGTAGTTATTTGGCGATCTACTTTTTGGGGAAGTCTTGGTGAAAGATTTCCTCTTCCGGAAGAGTGTCAAACTTTTACTAGTGATGTTCCTGATTTTGGAAGAACCTATCTTGGTATTGGAGGCACAACAAATATCAACTCCTTAGCTATCTATCCTTTAAAATGAAAAGACGAAAAACTCTTTTAATTATTTTTTTTCTTCTTGTTTTTGGTTTAGTTGTTTTTGCTCAAGAATTAGAATATCCAGGAATTCCGGTTAGTAAAAGCGAAACTATCACTGTAACTGAAACCACTACTTTTCCTGAATATGTAAGATATATTTTTTATTGGGGAATTATTATCGGAGCCATTGCTGCTTTGGGCTCTTTAATTTTAGGCGGCTTTCGTTATTTGGTTTCCTCCGGCAATCCGGAAGCGACCAGAGACGCCCAAAATCAAATTTCCTCTGCTATCTTGGGTTTAATTATTTTATTGGCTTCTGGTTTAATTTTTAATACCATTAATCCAAAAATAAAAATACTTAATCTTACTCCTTTAAAATTAAGTTCTTATGTAAAATTAATCGGAGAAAATCAGGAACAAAAAATTGCCATAAGCGTTGCTGACCTGCCAACGGCTTTTAAAAATTTTAAACCAACTCAAGCCGAAATAATCGGAGCAAACATTGAAGCAAGATTCCATACCGGCATTAATTACTTGGATAGTTTTACTCCTTGGGTAAGAACTACCGAAGAAGCTAAAAAAGAAACAGAAAAATATTTGAAAGGGCAAGTTATAAAATCAGTTGAAATAAGATATACCGGTCCAGGAGTTTATATCTATGATAGAGAAAAAGACGAACCGGAGAATAACCGATATCGCAAAGAAATTTCTTTATTTTATAATCTTTCTAATATCCAAGCTGGTTATGGTTGGGAGCCAAAAGACGCCCAATACATTCAAATTAAAAATTTAAAAGAATTAACTAATGTGCCGGAAAGCGGCATAGATTATTTAACTGTTTTATTTTCTAAAGAAGATTTTCAAGGAAATTGTCGGGTCTTTTTTGAAGAAAAAGATAATATAGGCAATGTCCCGGCAGGAAAAATTGTAAAAATCCAACCAGACAATAAAGATGGTTATGGAATAATTTCAGACCCGGTAGCAGGAATTAATTCAGCTAAAATTTTCCAATTAGAAAGAAAAGGAGAATGCCGAGTTGTGCTTTTTAAAAATCCAAATTATGGATATCAAGCTGTAAATGATGTCTGCGTAATTAATTGGGCTATATTAAAACCTGACCGGATTGAAGATTCTTGCCCCGGTTGGAAAGAAACAATGCCTAAATCAATCCAAATTCAAGGAAATTGCGCTGTAGTTGTTTGGGGAGAAAATTCTGCTTTAGAGGGTAATTTTAGCGGCAACTGTAAGGTTTTTACTGATAATATTCCTGATTTGAAAGAAGCTGGCTTTTGGTGTTTCCGTTGGCCTAATCCTTTTAATTCAACTTGTCTCCGAGGTTTAGCTATCTATCCTATTAAATAATTTATTTATTACGAGTTATTTATTGCGAGTTAGATTCAACCCGTCAACCCGCTAACTCGTAATAATCTAATAATTGAATAATTGGTTAAATAATTGGTTTTATTACTATTCTTCTTTCTGGTTCTTCGCCAATACTTTCAGTTTTGACATCTTCTCTTTTTGAAATTTCCAAATGAATTATTCGTCTTTCATAGGAAGGCATCGGAGAAAGTACTTTTTCCTTTTTCGTCAAAGCTACTTCATCGGCTAATTCTTTTGCTAAATCTTTCAAATAATCAAACTTTTTTTTCTTATAATCATTAATATCCAAATTAATAAAAAACATTTCCTTAATTTGTTTTCTTAAAATCCTTAGTAAAAGATGCTGGATTTCTGATAATGTTTGCCCTTCTTTTCCAATTAAAATCTGCGGCTCATCGGTTTCTAAATTTAAAGAAACAGTATTTTCAGAAATTAATTCTACTTTTATTTTCCCAATAAAACCCAATTTTGAAAAAAAATCTTCGGTGATTTTTTTTATTTTTGATAAATTAACCATAAACTTTATTAATTTTATATTGTTCCCAAATTGAAAACAAGGAGGAAACAATCCAGTAAAGTCCGATAACCGAACCAAATTTATAAACAATAAAAACAGCTAAAACAGGAAAAAAATAAAGCATTTGATTTTGAAAAGCTTTGGTAAAACCATCTGTTTGTTTAGCTGTCTCTTTAGGTAGAGCCATTGAAATCTTCGTTTGAAAAAACTGTAAAAAACCTGTGGCTAAAGCTAAAAATATGTTTGGTTTTGAAAGATTGATAATCCCTAAAGAAATAAGGTTAAAAATTTTTGGGTCTAATCCTTTTAAAAAAACTTGGTAAAGGGCAATTAAAATTGGCAATTGTAAAAGTAATGGCAGACAACCGGAAAAAGGATTAATTTTTTCTTTTTGGTAAAGTTCCATCGTTGCTTTGGTTTGTTCTTCTTTATTGTCTTTATATTTTTTTTGGATCTCTAAAATCTTTGGTTGGAGTTTTGTTAAAATTTTTTGATTTTTTAAAGAATAATTTGATAAAGGATGAAGAATAAACCGAATAATTAAAGTTAAAACGACTATGGTTATGCCTAAATCATGTCCTGGTAAATATTTATAAAGAAAAAGTAAAAGATTATATATTGGTTGATAAAAAATTAAATTAAAAAGAGAGTTCATAGAAAATTATTTAACTGGATCAATTCCTCCTTTAAACAAATAATTGCATTTTAATATCCTTTTAAAACAAAAAAATAAGCCCTTGAAAATTCCATATTTTTCAATTGAATTAATGCAATAATCCGAACAAGAAGGATAAAATCGACAATTTTTGGTTAAATAAGGAGAAATAAATTTCTGATAAAATTTTATTGTTAAAATTAAATTTTTTTTAATCATTGATTTTGATAATCTTAGCTTTTTTGAACGCTCACTTACGTTCGCTATAAATCTTTGCGGATTTTAAGAGAGCTTCGACACTCTCTTTAATTTCAGAAAAACTTCTTGTCTTAATTCCTTTTTTCACAAAAAAAACTAAATCATAACCTGAATTTATTTCGTTAATTTTAATTCTTAATATTTCTGAGAGTTGTCTTTTAATTCTATTTCTTTCTACTGCTTTTTTTGAAACTTTCCGACTAATTACCAGCCCAACCCGAACTATCCTTAAATTATTTTTTATAACTTTTAAAAATAAAAAAATATCCCAAAATCTTTCCCCTTTTTTTATTATTTTTTCAAAATCTTTTTCCCCTCTTAATCTATTTTGTTTTTTTAACATACTAAACTGTAAGTCGTTCTCTTCTTTTCTTTCTTCTTCTGGTTATAACTCTTCTTCCGTTTTTCGTCCTCATTCTTTTCAAAAATCCATGACATCTTTTTCTTTTTTTCTTTTTTGGTTTGTAAGTAATAGACATAAATTTTTATCCGCCAGCTGGCAGATTATTTTTATAAGATAACAAAAAAAGTTATTCAAGTCAATAGAAAAATTCACAACTTTTCCCCAAGATATTAACAGGGAGAGATTTTCTATTGATTTTATCTACTATTTATTATATAAAACAAATAGGATAAAATATTTATATCAGCTTACAACTTAATTATGACCAATGAGGAACTCTGGCAAGCCGTTCTTGCCCAAATTCAATTTAATGTTTCCAAGGCAAACTTTGCTACTTGGTTTAAAAACACTAAAATTGTTTCTAAAAACAATGGGGAAACTTTAATTTCTACTCCAAATTCTTTTTCAAAAGAATGGCTTTCTAATAAATATAATAATCTCATTTTAAAAATCCTTCATTCTTTAGATGAAACTGTAAAAACAATAAATTATATTATTCAAACACCTCTGCCGGAAGAAGGGATAAAAATAAAAAATAAAAAAGAAAAAAAAGAAATTAATCCTAATCAAATGGGGTTCGAAGAATTCGAAATTAATCAAAAAACTAATCTTAATCCTCGTTATACTTTCGATAATTTTATTGTCGGTTCTTTTAATGAATTAGCTCATGCTGCCAGTTGGGCTGTTTCTCAAAATCCTGGCTCTACTTATAATCCCTTGTTTATCTATGGCGGGGTAGGATTAGGGAAAACCCATCTTTTACAAGCAGTCGGTAACCTGATTGTGGAAAATTTTTCAGAAAAAAAAATAAAATATTCTCCAACTGCTCATTTTGTTTCTGATATAATTCGTTCAATCCAAAATCATGAAATTGAAAATTTAAAAATGGAATTACAACAAATAGATATTTTAATTATGGATGATGTCCAATTTTTAGCTGGTAAAGAAAAAACTCAAGAAGAATTTTTTCACCTTTTTAATACCTTATATGAAATGAATAAGCAAATAATTCTTTCTTCAGATAGACCCCCAAAAGCTATCCCAGCTCTGGAAGAAAGATTAAGGTCGAGATTTGAAGGCGGGATGATTGCTGATATTGGTTTTCCTGATTTTGAAACCCGTTTGGCAATTTTAAAAGCTAAGTGTGAAGTAAAACAAATAGATCTTTCTTCTGAAATTTTAGAATATATTGCCCTAAATTTAGAGCAAAATATTAGAGAAATGGAAGGGGCTCTAAATCGCTTATTAATTTTCAAAAAAATCAATAATAAAACACCTGATTTGGAAATTACAAAGAAGCTATTATATAATTTAATTAGTTCCCCATCTTTATCAACTAATTTTAAAAAAATTCTTCAAACGGTTGCCCAATTTTTTAATTTAAAAGAAAAGGAGCTTTTTACCTCAACTAGAAAAAAGGAAATTGTTAGACCAAGACAGATTGCCATGTATCTTCTTCGAACAGAATTAAAAGAGTCCTATCCATCAATTGGCAGGAAATTTAACGGGAAAGACCATACAACTGCCATGTATTCCTGCGAAAAAATAGAAAAAGGTTTAGAAAAAGATAATAATTTACAAAGAGAAATAAATTTAATTCGCCAACGTCTTTATTCTGGTTTTTCTTTGGAGTAATAAAAGTGTTATAATGTTGGGGAAAAAGTTGTTAAAAGAATTAAGGAAAATTATTTAAAATTCTTTATTAAATATTTATTAACAATTTAATTCACATATTTATCCTTAATATAAAATAAAAAAAATTAAATTATTACTTTATTAAAAAACTTTATTCACTTAAATATAATCCCAACAATAAATTTAAAATACTAATTTATTATTTATATTTATTATTATTATGGAAGTTGAATTATTAAAAGATAATTTAAAAGAAGGATTGAATATTATAGAAAAAATTGCTAAAAAAAATATTAATTTACCTATTTTAAATAATATTTTATTATCTACCGAGGGAAATTTTTTACGTTTAGACGCGACTAATTTAGAGATAAGTATTTCTTATTGGTTTCTTTGTAAAATTAAAGAAAAAGGAAAGGTTACTATTTTAGCTGATTTATTAACTAATTTAATTAATTTTTTAGAAGAAAAAAAATTAAAATTAAAAACAATTAATTCTGATTTAGTAATAGAAACAGAAAATCAAAAAAATAAAATAAAAGGAATAAATCCAGAGGAATTTCCAATAATACCAAAAATCGAAAAAGAAAAAATTTGCAAAGTTGATAATAAAATATTATTAAAAGCATTTTCTCAAATAATAGAAATACCCTCTTTATCTTCGTTTCGACCAGAAATTTCCGGTGTTTATTTTGTTTTTTTAAAAAATCAAATAAAAATTGTTGGAACTGATAGTTTTAGATTAGCAGAAAAAAATATTAATTTAGAAGAAAAAATAAAAAAAGAGATTTCTTTTATTCTTCCGGTAAATACTGTAAAAGAATTAATTTCTATATTAAGTCAAAAAGAGGGTTTTGTTGAGATTTATTTTTCCCCTAATCAGGTTTTATTTGAATTCCCCCAAGAAGAAATTTCCTCTTCTCAAATTCAGGTTTTATCACGATTAATAGAGGGCGAATATCCAAAATATCAAGAAATTATTCCTAAAAAATATAAAACAAGAATAATTTTAAAAAAAGAAAATTTCCAAAATTTAATAAAACAAGCAGGTCTTTTTAGCGGTAAGAGTTTTGAAGTAAAATTGGCAACCCAACCAAAAGAAAACAGATTAAAAATTTATTCTTCCAGTTATGATTTAGGAGAAAATGAATCTTATCTTTTAACAAAAATAGAAGGAGAGGAGACAATTATTTCTTTTAATTATCGATTTTTACTTTCAGGACTTTCCAATATCAACAGCTCGGAAGTAATATTTGAACTTAATGGCGAAGAAGGTCCTGGGGTCTTAAAACCAGTGGGGGATGAAAGTTATATTTATCTTTTAATGCCAATTAAAGGTTCCTAATTATAATCCTTTTATATAGTTTTGAACTCCATATTCCCAGTTTGGGAATTGAGAATCGTCTTGGGAGTTTTCTTCACTAAGAGGATTATTTTTATTTAAATAATATAAAATAGAATGAGGTTCTTTTATTTGGCCGTCTAAAATTGATTTTCCGGTTAGAACCTCAAATGATTTTTTGAAATTTTCTTTAGGAAATATTTTCAATGTTTCTTCCATAAATTTATGAAAAATTGGTCCGGCCAAAACAGTACCTGGTTCTTTAGCCATTTGAGAATTGTCGTTATTACCTACCAAAACCCCGGTTATTAAATTTGGGCTATAGCCAACCACCCAGCCATTGTTATGAAACTGGGTTGTTCCTGTTTTTGCCGCAACTTCATAATCAGGAAAATATAGAGAAGAATTGCTGCCAAACATTGGGGCGCGTAATTCATTATCGGATAATATCTCATTTATTTGTCTGGCGATTTGATTTTCTAATATTCTGATAGGGGTTTTTTTGTTTTCTTCAATAATTTTTCCTTTTGAATCTTTAATTTTAACAATAAAATTAAAAGGAACCAATTCTCCATCATTAGCAAAAACAGAGTAAGCAGAAGTCAATTCCCATAAAGTTACTTCTCCATTTCCTAAAATTAAACCAAGGCCGTATCTTTCTCTTTCTTTTAAAGTAGTAATGCCAAATTTTTCCAAAAAATCCAAGGCGTTATTAATGCCAACTAAATATAAAACCTTAACTGAAGGAATATTTAATGATTGGGCTAAAGCATTTTTAAAAGTTATGGCTCCCCTATATTTTCCATCATAATCTTTAGGATGATAACAATCGTTTCCATATTTATCCTTTTCCTGTTCTGCTGATGGGTTACAGTTCGGGTTAAATTCGGTTTTTACATCCCAAATTACACAATCTGGCGTAAATCCTTTTTGGAAAGCCAAAGCATAAATAAATGGTTTTAGGGCCGAGCCAGGTTGGCGAAGAGACAATATTAAATTTACTTTCGGGTCAAATTTACAAGATTTTTCTGTTCCTGTTTTACATCCTTCGGGCAATGATGAAGTAGCAGACCAATCAGCTGACCCAACCATTGCCAATATCCCTCCAGTTTTTGGATTTACTGAAATAAGAGAGGCGTTATAAGCATTATAAACCTTATTGGTCTTTACTCCTTCCCCTATTATCTCTTCAGCCCTCGTTTGCAAGCCAAAATCTAAAGTTGTATAAACTTTTAGCCCCTTTTTTGTTAAAAATTCAGAACCATATTTTTTTTCAAGATAATCTTTCACATAGATTACAAAATGGGGCGCTTTAATAGGATTTAGGATTTCATTAAAGTTTATTTCTTCTTTTTGGGCGATTTCTTTTTGTTCTTTTGAAATAAATCCTTCTTTTTCCATTCTTTCTAAAACATAATCTTTCCGTCCCAATAATTCATTTTTGTTTTTGCCATAAGGAGAAAGAGTTGAAGGGGCTTTAATTACAGCCGCTAAAATAGCGGCTTCTTCCAAAGAAATATCAGAAATATGTTTTCCAAAAAAACTTTGGCTCGCTGCTTCAATCCCATAAATATTTCCTCCAAAAGGGATGAGATTTAAGTACCATTCCATAATTTGGTCTTTAGAATATCGTCTTTCTAATTCTATCGCTAAAATAACTTCTTTTGTTTTTCTTTCAATGGTTTTTTTTCTGGTTAAAAAATAACTCCGAACCAACTGTTGGCTGATAGTTGACCCTCCCATTAAAGGACTTTTTATTCTTAAATCAGTTAAAATAGCCCTTCCGATGCCTTTAAAATCTAAACCCCGATGTTCATAAAAATTTTTGTCTTCAGCCGCTAAAACAGCTTTAATTAAAAAAGAAGGAACTTCATTTAAAGAGACAATTGTTCTCTTTTCCTCCCCGGCAATCTCATATAAAAGAACGTTTCCAGAATTATCATAAATTTTTGTTGATTGAGGAATTTCTCCTTCGCTAAATTTTTCTGGCCTGGGAAGTTCTGAAAGATACCAAATAAATAATGTCAGTCCTAAAATAAAAAATCCCAAAAAAACAATCCCTAAAATTTTTAAAAAAGAAAACACTCTTTGTTTATTGGAAAAAACAAAAAGATTATGTTTGCGAGAAACCATATTCCTCATCATATCGTGAATAATATCACTAATCAATATAATAAAACCCCGCCCTCTAAAAAAAGAGCGGGGTAAACTCAATAAACTTTTTTATTCTTCTGGTTCTTCTTTTGTTTCTTCTTCTGGTTCTTCTTTTGTTTCTTCTTCTGGTAATTCTTCTTCATCTTGGAAAAGTGAAGTTAGAATTTTCTTTTTAAGTTCCATTGATTTCAAAATATTTAGCATTTAAATTTTAGAGCGACCTTTCCCTTTACGGGTTTAGCCCCTCAAAAGGGCTAAGCATGGTAACTATTATAAAAAACAAAAAAAGCTTGTCAAGCCCTCCTAACGTTTAGAAAAGGTATAACAAATTGCCAAAGCTAAAGCATCAGCGGCATCATCTGGTTTAGGGATTTTTTTTAAATTTAAAATCTCTTTTACCATTCTTTGAACTTGGTATTTAGTTGCCCGGCCATAACCGGAAATTCCCATTTTTACTTCCAAAGGAGTAAAATAAAAAATTTTAATTTTCTTTTTCGCCGCTAATAAAAGAATTACTCCTTGAGCCTGGCTTACCGGGATAGCTGTTTTTAAATTTTTAAAAAAATAAAGCCTTTCAATAATTAAAGTTTTGGGTTTATATTTCTTAATTAATTTAGAAAGTTCAAAATATATTTTTTTAAGCCGTTCTTCAATTAATGAAGAAGAACTAGTTTTTATCACCCCATATTCTAAACATTTTAATTTATCCTTAGCTTTTGATTTCTGGTTTTTAACTTTTATTACTCCATAACCAGTAATCGCTGTCCCGGGGTCAATACCAATGATAATCATAAGTTTTTTAAATTTGAATAGATGTTTTGAACTGCATCATTTTCATCTAATTCTTCAAAAAGTTTTTGGCATGATTCTTTTTCTTTCTCTCCCACTTCAATCATTTCTTTTGGTTTCCAATCCAAACTTGCCGAATCAATTTTTACCCCTTTTTCTTCTAAATTTTTTTTCACTTTTTCTAAATCTTTAATTCCAGCATAGATATCCAAATTGTTATCATACCAATAAAAATCTTCAGCCTCGGCCCCAATCGCCAATAACTCTAAATCCTCTTTATTTTTTATATTTGATTTTTGATTTTTGATATTTACTGTGATGCAACCCTTTTTTTCGAACATCCATTTAATTGCGCCTTCTTGCACCAATTTTCCACCATGTTGGTTTAAAATCTGTTTTACTTCGCTTAAAGACCTATTTTTGTTATCAGTAATTCCTTCGATAATAATTGCGATGCCTCCCGGCCCATAAGCTTCACAAAGAACCTCTTCAAGATTAGCTTCTTCTCCGTTGCCGGTTGCTTGTTTAATAGCTCGTTCAATGTTTTCTTTTGGTAGGTTAAATTGTTTTGCCTGCTCTATCGCTACCCTTAATTTATTATTAGTTTCTGGGGTTGGTCCTCCTTCTTTTACCGCAATCGAAATTACCCTAGCCATCTTAGAGAAAATTTGTCCTCTTTTTTGGTCGGTAATAGTTTTCTGTCCTCTAATTTTTTTCGCATGACTGTGCCCGCTCATATTTTTATATTCTCACTTAAATAAATTTAGCCTTAAATAAATTTAACCTTTAAATTTTAAAAAATCAAATGATTTAGCAAATCATCTGATTAAGAAATCAAATAATTTATCTAAATTCCAGATTTAAGAAATCAAATAATTTTTGAGAATTAGTTTTTAAATGTTGAAAAGCAAGCTTAGTAGCAATTCTCCCTTTTGGGTTTCTTTCAATAAAACCAAGCCGCATTAAATAGGGTTCGTAAATATCCAAAATTGAATTTTCATTTTCCATAGTTGCGGCAGCTAATGCTTGAAGTCCTACCGGTCCACCATTAAATTTTTTAATAATTATTTCTAAAATTTTTCTATCTTGCGAAGTTAAACCCAATTCGTCAATTTCTAATGCCAATAAGGCCTCTTTTGTTATGTTAGGGGTAATCGTTCCTTTACCTTTAACCTGAGCAAAATCTCTTACCCTTTTTAAAAGATTATTGGCAACCCTAGGTGTAAAACGAGAGGCCTTAGCTATAATTTTTAAGGATTCTCCCTCTGTTTCAACATTTAAAATTTTCGTTGACCTCTCTAAAATTTTTTCAATCTCAAAAATTTGATAAAAATCCAATCCGAAACTGGCTCCAAATCGAGCACGTAAAGGAGAAGAGAGAAGAGCAGGTTGAGTAGTCGCTCCGATTAAAGTAAAAAAAGGAAGATTCATTTCCATTATTTTAGCCATTGGTCCCCTTCCTAAGATTAAATTTAATTTAAAACTTTCCATGGCGGGATAAAGATATTCTTCGGTAATTCGGTTGAGGCGATGTATTTCATCAATAAATAAAATGCTTCCCGGTTCCAAATTAGTTAAAATAGCTGCCAAATCACCTGGTTTTTCAATTGCCGGACCAGAAGTAGTTTTTGTTTCTTTTTTGATTTCTTTGGCTACCAAATGAGCTAGAGTGGTTTTACCCAATCCTGAACCTCCATAAAACAAGAGATGTTCTATTGATTCTTTTCTTTGCTTGGCTGCCTCAATAATAATTTTAAGATTATTTTTAATTTTTTCCTGGCCTACATAATTCTCCCAACTTTTCGGTCGTAAGGTTAAATCTAAAACCCTTTCCTCAGTAAAATAATTTTCTCTTGACATATTTTTAAAAATATATTACAATATATTAGTCCGAAGCTGAATAGGAATCTCTTTTTTTGAATGGATAATCTGGTTTCGACTGGATTATTCCCGAAAGAAATTCTAAAATTTTTACTAAGTAAAGATACAGTATTCAGCTTCGGACTATTTTTTTTATTCGCTTGTTACCCTATTAACCTCTTCTATTGTTGTTGTCCCTAGAAGAGTTTTTATTAAACCGTCACAGCGCATTGAAACCATTCCTTTTTTTTCAGCTATTTTTTTTAAATCAGAAATAGACGGAGATTTCAAAATAAAATTTTCTATTTCGTCATCAACTAAGAAAAACTCATAAATTCCTATCCTGCCTTTATAACCGGTAAAATTGCAGAATTGGCAACCTGTTGGTTTAGGAATTTTTAAATCCTTATCTAAAGAAGGAATTTTTATTTCTTTTGGTAATAAGCTGAGCTCTTTTTCCAGCGTTTCTAATTCTTCATTAGTTGGGGAAAGAAACTTTACGCATTTTTTACAAATTTTTCTCACTAATCTTTGGGCAATAGCAATATTAATAGCCGGGGCAATATTTATGGGTATTTCTCCCAAGGCCTGGAGGCGAGCAACAGTATGGGCCGCGTCATTAGTATGAAGAGTTGTCAAAACTAAATGGCCGGTGAGAGCTGCTTGAATTGCTGTTTTAGCAGTATCTAAGTCCCTTATTTCTCCAACTAAAATTACATCCGGGTCTTGGCGAACTATTGCTCTCAGCCCATTGGCAAAATCATATCCCTTTTCCGGCGCTACTTGAGTTTGGGTAATTCCTTCAAGATGATATTCAATTGGGTCTTCAATAGTAATGATTTTAATTTCTGGATTTTCAAGCCGTTTTAGAATGGCATAGAGAGTTGTAGTTTTTCCAGAGCCGGTTGGTCCGGTCACAATAATCATTCCATTTGGTTTTTTTATTTCTTTTTTAAAAATCTCTAACATATCTTCTCTTATCCCTAAATCTTCTATTTCAATTAAACTTTTAGGATTTAAAATTCTTATTACGATTGATTCTCCATATTGAGACGGCAAAACCGAAACCCTTGTTTCAATCTCTTCAGTTTTATTATTAGTTCCGCTTTCAGCGGGACTAACTAGAATACTGAATCTGCCATCTTGGGCTTTATCAATAATATTTAATTTAAGTCCGCTTAATAGTTTAATTCTTGATAGCAGAATTTGATAAATTCTTTGGTCTAAAATCACAACTTCATGGAGTATTCCGTCAATTCTCACTCTAATTTTTATTCCTTCTTCTTCGGGCTCAATATGAATATCAGAAGCATCAAGAATAATTGAACCGCCTAAAATAATCTCAATTGTTTTTGTTATTTCTTGATTAAATGATTTAATAATTTCTTCTTTAAAAGCTAAAATATTTTTAATAATAGCCCTTTTTATTTTTACTTGCCCAGTAATTTTTTCTGCCATAATTAACGCTTCGCTATATTAAACAAAATTTATTATTTCATTTTTTATTTTTTCTAAATTATTTTCCTTAATTTCAAAAAGAATCCCTTTTCCTTTCCGAGCTTGAACTCCTTTTAAATTTTCTAATATTTTTAAGAGTTTATTCTCGTCTTCAGAATAAAAAACTCCTTTTGTTGACGGGGTAGAGTGATGATTTGGATAAAGAATCAAAAAATTTCCCAAAGCTAAATTAGTTTTTAATTGTTTTAAAGAATAAGGTAAATCTGCAGGTTTTGAGTTGGTCTCAAAAAAATCCTCTTCTTTTAAAATAACTGAAACGATATTTTTTTCTTTATTAAAATTAATTTTATCTAAAACTTTGTTAAACAATTGAAAAGCAGTCAAGGAAGTAAAAATTTTTTCTAAAAGTGTTTCCAAAAGTTCAAAAACTATTTCCGGAAGCGAGCAATTTTTAATTAAATTAATTTCACCAAAATTTTCATTGTTGATTTGATTGTCAATATTAATAACAGGTGTTATTTGAGGGATGTCTTTGTTTTGTTTTACTCCTAAGGTAATTAAAAGTTCTGATGGAGAATTATCAGCAATTTGTTTAAAAGAAATATTGTCTTTTTTCAAAACGCCATTTTTAGTTTTAAAATAGAGGTTTAATCTATTATCTGTTTTTTCATAAAAAACCTGCGAAATTTTCGTTTCTTCTTTAATTGATATTAGAGAATCAAAAGAGATTGACGAGGATTCTTTTTCTATTAAAAATTGAAATTTTTCTGGGATTTTTTCAATGATTAAATTTACTTTTTCCTTTAATTCTTTTAAACTATAAAAAAGAGCTAAAGAAGCGCAAAAAGAATCTATTTTTAAGTCCTGGCAAGGGAAAATAGCAATATTTTTAGCTTCTTTGATGAGTTTTTTTGCTTTTTGGTAATTTTTCATAATGACGCTGCGCTATGTTAAAGTATCATTCCTAAATTAACTTAAATTTGGGCTAAAGTCAACCAATAAAATGAATTATATTACTTTTAATTCTATCCAAACAAAAAAAATGGGGCGAAAAATTGCCCAAGAAATTTTAAAAAGACCTTTAGACAAGAAGGCGATTGTTATTGGATTAATAGGGGATTTAGGAGGAGGGAAAACTACTTTCCTCCAAGGTTTTGCCAAAGGATTAAGAATCAAAAACAAAATTTTAAGCCCTACCTTTGTTTTAATGAAAAAATTTAAAATTCGCGAAAATTCGCACTCAAATTCGTATAAATTTGCGACTTTCTATCACCTTGATTGTTATAGAATCAAAAAGCCAAAAGAGATTTTAGGAATAGGGTTTGAGGAAATTATCAAAAATCCCCATAATATTGTGGTTATTGAATGGGCAGATAGAATTAAAAAAATACTTCCTAAAGAAAGTCTAATTATAAGATTTAAATTTATAAACCAAAATACTCGTAAAATACTGTTCAACCCCTAAGAACATCTGTCCTAATCTTTGGAGATCGGATCTCGAAAATTTGCCTCTCCACTTGATTTTTTAAGAAAAAAGTGGTATAATTCTTTTTAGATATTTAAAAACTTAATAGGGGAGGAAAATAAAATGAGAAAAATTTTGATTTTTCTTTTTTTGGTTTTAATTGGAGCTGAATCAGCCAGTGGATGCTGGAAAAATTGGGAGATTAAGAGAGATAAAATTGTTTCTTCTGCTCTAAAGGGTAATAAATTAAATGACCCGGAAACCCGAGGTTTAGTGATTTTTCTACCGCCTGGATATAAGAACCTGCCTCGGCAGAACCTTGATTCCTCGCTAACGCTCGGAAATAAGACAAGTAAAAAATATTATCCAACTATTTATTTTTTACATGGTTTTGAGGAAAACCAGGAAACCTATCTGAAAATATTAGGAGAAAAGAATGTAATTAATTTTTTAGGTTGGTTGAGTTTTTTAGGAGATTTGAAAGAGACAATAATTGTTATTCCGGATGCCTCTAATAAATACAAAGGAAGTTGGTATACAAATTCAGACGTAGGAGATTATGAGGATTATCTTAAAGAGGTGATAGAATTTATTGACAAGAATTATCGGACTATCCCTCGAGAAGAATGCCGAAGTATTTTCGGTTTTTCCATGGGAGGATACGGGGCGCTAATGCTTTCTATGAAAACAGAGCTTTTCTCAAAAGTAGCAGCTCTTTCTGCTCCCTTGGATTTCCAAGTGATAAGAGAAACTATCGCATTAAGGGTGATTGGAGAAAATCCTGGAAAGATTAAAGAACCACAGGGCGCAGATACGTTTACCCGAATTATCTATGCGATGAGTACTGTTTTTTCTTCTAACGAGACGCCTCCTTATTTCTGCGATTTTTATTTTGAATATCCAACTGGCGAAATAAAAAAAGATGTCTGGGATAAATGGGAAGAGAAAAATCCGGCTAACCTAATTGAAAAATATAAATCAAGATTAAATAAGTTAAAGATTTATATTGATAACGCGGTTAATGATGAACTTGGATTATTCCCAGCAGTTGAAAGTTTTCACCAAAAACTTTTAGAACTTGGGATAGTCCATCAATACAAGGTTTTTAAAAGTCCCCATGGGAGAGAGGGAGAAAATATTAGCCAGCAAGTACTTAAAAGATTTGTTGAGGCGATAAAGTTCCTTTCAAAGGAATGAAAATAAAATAGCCCTGAACTAAGCAAGTTAGGATAAAATACTTGGTTCAGGGCTTTTTTAATTCTTTAAGACAAGATATTATATAGTAATGGAAGAGCAGAAAAAATTGATTATTATTGATAGTAATTCTCTAATTCATCGGGCCTTTCACGCTTTACCTCCTTTAACCACCAGAAAAGGAGAATTAATAAATGCTGTTTACGGATTTTGTTTAGTTTTTCTAAAAATTTTAAGAGAGCTTCAACCAGATTATGTAGTAGCAACTTTTGATTTTCCCGGTCCAACTATTCGCCATAAAGAATTTAAAGAATATAAAGCGAAAAGGCCAAAAGCGCCAGCCGAGCTTTATTCACAGATTCCAAAAGTAAAAGAGATTTTAAAAGCATTTAATGTTAATTTTCTTGAAAAACAAGGTTTTGAAGCAGATGATTTAATTGCTACTATCTGCCAAAAAACTCAAAAACAACAAATTTTCCCAGAAATTCAAATTTATATTTTGACCGGCGATAGTGATGCTTGCCAACTTATTAATAAAAATATCAAAATTTATACTTTAGGCAGAAGAATAAAAGAAGAGATAATTTATGATGAGAACAAAATAAAAGAAAAATTCGGGCTTTTACCCAGCCAAATGAATGATTTTAAAGCCCTCGCCGGCGACCCCTCGGATAATATTCCCGGCGCTACCGGTATAGGTAAGAAAACTGCTATTGAGTTATTAAAAAATTTTGAAAGTTTAGAAAATCTTTATAAAAAAATAGAAAAAGGAGAAACCGAAAAATTGAGACCCAGAATTTTAGACATATTAATAAAAAATAAGGAACAAGTTTTTCTTTCCAGACAGTTAGTTCAAGCAAGATTTGATGTGCCGATTGATTTCGAAATTGATAATTATAAATTTGCCAATTTTGATTCTCAAACAGTAAAAAAAATTTTTGAAGATTTTGGTTTCCGAAGTTTAATAGCTCGAATACCGAATGAAAAAAAGAATTAGAGAAAAAACTTAAAGAGAGTTATAATTTATATAATATATAAATAGAAATTATGAATAACAATCTTTCAAATTTAGTTTTAGAAATTATAAAAGGAGAAACAACGCCGGAAGGGAAAATAAAGAAAATAAGCCAGTTTCTGCGAAATAAAATAAAATATAAAATTACTATTATTGGCGACCCTCAAAAAACCTTGGAGCTTGGTTTTGGTTCCTGTTTAGACAAGGCAATTTTATTTGATGAACTTGCTAAAACAGCAGGGCTTAAATCTCGTTATAGAATAACTTTAATTGATATGAAGAAAGCATTAATTGATCTTTCTTCAGTTAATTCAAAATTTTTCCCTGAATTTTTGAGTTTTTTCCCCCATTTTTTAAACGAAGTTTTTTTAAACGGTGTTTGGCAGAAATTTGACTGTTCCGGCGATAGCGATACTGATAGAATTTTTTATAAAAACGGTTTAACAATTGGTGAACCGGGAAATTATGAATTTAAAAAAGAATATATAAAAAAAGAACTCGGCGCCTTTAATGAAATTTCTGATGTCTTAAAAAATCCAGACATTTATTATTTTTTTACTCAACTTAAGAGCGATAAAAGAAAATTTTATAAAATAGCAAAATTTATCAACCTCTCATTTTTCAAAGAGAGAAATGAAAAAATAAAAGGATTAGAAAAAATGAGGCCCTTAAATGAAATAATTAATGATTTAGATAATTTAGTTTATAAATATGGCGGTTTTCCGCAGGACATAGAAATAACAAAGGACGAAGTCAGAGGAGTATACGGTATTGTTGGAGCCAGATATCCTATTTTTATTTATTTAACAATATTTTTTGTTCTTTCCAGAATCATTACTTCAGTTCCTTTTTCTAGTTTCGTTTATTTTTATCTCGGCTACGGTTTTTTGGCAAATGCTTTAATTCATTTTTTAGTCAAAAAAAACGAACATTCACCGGGGATTAAAGTGGCGATAAATGCAAGCGTTCTTTTATTTTTATTGGAGATGTTTATTTTTGCTTTAATGATTTATTTCACAATGCCATTTTTTATTACTATTTTCGGTTCTGTTCTTTGGTTTGCAGTTTTAGGGTATCTTACCTATTCTTCAGGCGGCGCTAGAGGTTGGGCGGCGGGGGGAGTAGCCGTTGCTTCAATTTACACTTTTTTATTTTCCTTTGTTTTTATCAGTCTAGTTTTATTTTGGGAGTATACAGGAATTGGCGCATCTCATTTGAATATTTACGGCTTTTTTTATCAGAAACCATATTACGCAATGTCGTTTCTTGCTTTATCCTTTCTTTATTTTCTCATCCATGATGCTAATAATCTTTTTATTTGGCGAGAATTAAAATATAAATCCAAAACATTAGAGGAAAGAACTAAAGAATTAGAAATTTTAAAAGAGCAATTAGACGAAAAAGTTAAAGAAAGAACAATTGAATTGGAAAAAGCAAAAAGTGAGTTGGAAGAATCAAAAACAGTTTTGGAGATTAAAGTAAAGGCCAGAACAAGAGAATTAGAAGAATTAACTGAAACATTAGACGAAAAAGTTAAAGAAAGAACAGCCGAACTTCAAAAAAGAATAAATGAACTGGAGCGTTTTCATAAAGTCACTGTTGGCAGAGAATTAAAAATGATAGAATTAAAAAAGGAATTAAAAAAAATTAAAGAAGAAGAAAAAATAAAAGGTCGGTCAATATAAGACAGAGCTAATTTATGGAAGAAATTTATCAAAAATTAAAAAAAGAAGCTGAAAAATTAGCAAAAATTCCGGGCAATTCCCGAGGAGAAATATTAAAAACCCATTTTAATTACATTAAAATTAAAAAAGGTGAAGAAGGGGTAAGGCAGGTTGGGGGAATGATGGAAAGATTGGGTTGCCCGATAAAATTAAAGGAAATCAATTCTTTAAACTGGTATCCGGAATATTTAAGCGTCCTTGTAATTTTAGTTGCTAAAGAATTATTTAAATGGAGCGATTCTGATATTTACAACTGGGGATATGAAACCCCAAAATTTTCTTTTATTGTCAGGTTGATGATGAAACATTTTTTAAGTTTAAAGATAACCTACCAAAAAGCCCCGGTTTATTGGCAAGGACACTATGATTTTGGAGAATTAGAAGTGCCGGATTTTAGCGAAAAAGAAAAATATTTTATCATTCGGGTTAAAGATTATAAATTCCACCCGATTACCTGTGAATTTCATAAGGGTTATTATGTTAAAATTGCCGAATTCGGGACAAGAAACAAAAAATTTTTTATTGAAGAAACAAAATGTATGTTTAAAGGAGATCCTTATCATGAATTTAAAACAACCTGGCAAGAAATTTAATATAATATGGTAAGAAAAAAAAACAAACTGAAAAACGAAGTTTATAGCGAAGCGAAGCGGAGCGTTAAAAACGAAGTTTATAGCGAAGCGAAGCGGAGCGTTAAAAACGAAGTTTATAGCGAAGCGAAGCGGAGCGTTAAAAATGAGAATGTTCAAAAAAGACAATTACAAAGCTGTCAACAAGACCTCGGAGAATTAGAGAAATATATAAAAGAATTCTCTGCCTTCTTGCCTTTAGCCGTTTGTACAGTAAATCCGGTTGGGACAATTTTAGACGTTAATAAAGCATTTGAGAAATTGGTTAAATTTGATTCCCTTGAAATTGTTGGGAAAGAAATTGAAAATTTTTTTCTGGAAAAAGAAAAATTAAATAAACTACAAAAGGAAATAATAGAAAAGAAAGAAATTTTAAATCAAGAAATAACATTAATCACAAAAGAAAAGAAAGAAATTTCGGTTAACGCATCTTTTTCTTCGAGAGAAGATGCCGAAGGAAATTATACTGGTTATTTTTTAGGCATTTCAGATATTTCCGAACTTAAAAAATTTCAAATTGGTCTGGAAGAGCGCATCAGAGAAAGAACAGAAGAATTAATAAAATCAAGAGAAGCGCTTTTAAATATTTTATCAGATGCCGAAGAAGCAAGAGAAATAGCGGAGATTGAAAGAGACAAAACCTTAACAATGTTTGAGAATTTTCCAGAAGGATTAATGTTTTTTAATAATGAAAATAAAACTGCTCTCATCAACCCCCAAATTAATTCTTTTTTTAATGTAAACAAAGAAAAATTGATTGGTAAAGGAATCAAAGATTTAGAAAAAATTTCTTCCCTTTCGTCTTTAGTAGCTATTTTAGGAGAAAAACTATCTCCAGTTTATAAAAAAGAATTAGAAATAACTGAAAATTTAATTTTGGAAATTTCTGTTCTCCCGATTATTTCGTTAGCTGGTGAAAAAATCGGAACCCTGGTTTTACTTCGTAATATTACTCGAGAAAAAATAGTTGAAAAACTAAAAACAGAATTTGTGACAATTTCTGCTCACCAGCTTCGGACTCCTCTCTCGGCAATTAAATGGACAATAAGGATGCTTCTTGATGGAGATGTTGGGAAATTAACTGATGAACAAACTGAATTTTTAAAGAAAGCTTATCAAAGTAATGAAAGGATGGTAAATTTGATAAATGATTTGTTAAATGTGACAAGAATTGAGGAAGGCAGGTATCTTTACAATCCTGAAGAATTAGATATGATTGAATTAATTGAAAAAACAATAATTCCATTAAAGGAGATTGCTGAAAGAAAAAATCTTAAATTTGAATTTTTAAAGCCCAAAGAAAAAGAAATAAAGGTGAGAGTTGATAAAGAAAAAATTTCCTTAGCGATTTCCAACTTAGTTGATAATGCAATTAATTACACAAAAGAAGGAAAAATAAGCATTCAGTTTGAATATGACAGTAAAGACAAACAAGTGAAATTTTCAGTTAAAGATACTGGGATTGGAATTTCTGAAGAACAACAAAAAAGATTATTTTCTAAATTTTTTCGAGGAATTAATGCTATAAAAGCAGAAACCGAAGGGACAGGATTAGGTCTTTTTATTGCGAAAAACATAATTGAAGCTCATGGTGGTAGAATTTGGTTTGAATCAGAAGAGGGAAAAGGAACAACTTTTTATTTCACTTTGCCTTTAAAAAAATAGTATGTTATAATTATTATCTCCGTAAACTTGACTCGTTTTTTTAAAAAGAATACAATTAAATCAAGATTATGGGTAAAAAAATTTTAATAGCTGAAGATGAAGCAATTCTTTCTACTCTGCTTGAAAAAAAGTTGATAGAAGAAGGCTATCAAATTTTTGTTGCTGAAGATGGTGAAAAAACAATGGAAATTTTAAATAAAGAAGAGGTAGATTTGCTTTTACTTGACATTATTATGCCAAAAAAATCAGGGTTTGAGGTAATGGAGGAAATGAAAAAAGATTCTAAATTGAGTAAAATCCCTATTATTATTATTTCCAATTCTGGTCAGCCAGTAGAATTAAGCAAGATAAAGGAGTTGGGGGCAAAAGATTGGTTAATTAAAACAGAATTCGCACCCCAAGAAGTAGTTGAAAAGGTTAAAAAACAAATTGGTTAATCTATGGCTCAAAAAATATTAATTGTTGAAGATGATAAATTTCTACGGGAATTAATAGCCCGGAAATTAATCCAGGAAAATTTTGAAGTTATAGAAGCAATTGATGGAGAAGAAGGATTAGAAAAAGCAAAAGAAACAAAGCCAAACTTGATTTTACTTGATTTAATTCTGCCCGGGGTTGATGGATTTGAGGTATTAACTAAATTAAAAGAAGACCCTGTTTTAACCGTGATTCCAGTTATTATTCTTTCAAATCTTGGCCAAAGAGAAGATGTAGAAAGAGGCCTGCGGTTAGGAGCAGTAGATTATTTAGTAAAAGCCCATTTTACTCCCAATGAGATTATTGAGAAAGTAAGAATAAACCTTAAATAAATGCCTGAATTGCCCGAAGTTGAAACAACTATTAGAAATTTAAAAACAAAGGTCCTTAATAGGACCTTTGTTGATATCTGGACTGATTTCCCCAAAATGATCCGCCTTCGCCAGGGCTTCGGCGGACAGGTAAAACTGCCTAAGAAGTTTGAACAATTTAAAAAAGAAATCAAAGGAAAAAAAATTCAAAGAATTCGGCGAGTTGGTAAAAATATTATTTTTGACCTTTCCGGGAATCTTTCTCTTTTAATTCATCAAAAGTTAACCGGCCATCTCCTCTATGGAATTTGGGAACGTGAGGAGGGCAGTTGGAAATCGAAAATTATTGGTCCCTTAGAAGAGCCGGTTAATCGGTATATTCATTTAATATTTTATTTGGATAATGATAAAATGTTAGCCCTATCTGATTTAAGGAAATTTGCTAAAGTTGAACTTTGGAATAAAAATGAGTTAGAGAACTCTAAAGAATTTAAAAATTTAGGGCCAGATGCTTTAGAGATTAGCTTAAAAGAATTTAAAGAAAGATTAAAAAAGAAAAAAGGTAAAATAAAACAAATTTTAATGGACCAAAATGTTATTGCTGGAATTGGAAATATTTATTCGGATGAAATTTTATTTGAGGCAAAAATTCATCCTTTTAAAAAAACAGCAAAATTAAAAGATAAAGAATTAGAAGGAATTTACCAAGCGAGCCAAAAAATCCTTAAAAAGGCAATTGAATTACAGGGTAGTTCCATTTCCGATTATCGTCTTCCCAGCGGTGAAAAAGGAGAATTTGGAAGAGTCCTTAAAGTTTATCGAAAAGAAGAGGAATCTTGTAGCCGGTGCGGCACAAAAATTAAACGATTAAAATTAGGAGGGCGAAGCGCTCATTTTTGTCCAAACTGTCAAACATTATGATTATATTTTTATATGGTTCAGATACTTTTAGGTCTCGGCAGAAATTAAATGAAATCGTTGACCACTACAAAAAAATCCACAAGAGTGGACTGAATTTAGAATTTTCCGAGGGTAAAGATTTAAATTTTGAAGAATTTTGGGAAAAGTTTTCTCAATGTTCTCTATTCAATAAAAAGAAATTGTTTATTTTAAATAATATTTCCTCTAACCAAGCCTTTCTTGAATTTTTTTTAAAAAAACTCAAAAAAATTGCTGATTCTGCTGACGGAGTAATAATTTATGAAAATTATGAAAATAAAGAAAGGGAACCAAAAGATAAACTTTTTTTATTAAAAAAATATTCAAAATTTCAAGAATTTAGGCCTCTGACGGGGATTCAATTAATAAATTGGATAAAAAAAGAATTTGAGAAAGAAAAGATTGCAATTTCGGATGAAGGAATAAAATTATTAATTGATTTTGTTGGTAATGACTTATGGCGGATGAAAAATGAAATCAAAAAATTAAGCGATTATAAGAGAAAAGAAAAAGAAATAGCTCCATCGGATATTAAAAAATTAGTTCAACCAAAGATTGAGACGGCTATTTTTAAAACTATGGATGCTATTTCTTTAGGCAATAAAAAAGAGGCATTAAAGTTAATTGAAAGACATTTAAAAAAAGGAGATAATCCTCTTTATCTTTTGTCAATGATAACCCGTCAATTCAGAAACCTTTTGCTTTTAAAGTCTGATTCTAATTTTGCTTCAGAACTCCATCCCTATGAAGCAAAAAAAAATTTTTATCAGACGCAGAGATTTAGATTAGAAGATCTTAAAAAAATCTATCAAAAAATTTTTGAACTTGATTTTGAAATTAAAACTGGCAAGATTACTCCTGAAAAAGGCTTGGAGAATTTAATTCTCGAACTTCCTGTTTAATAATTTACTGATTCTTGATTTTTTTCTATCAGCAGTATTTTTCTTAATTATTCCAAGTTTCGCTGCTTTATCCAATGTCTTATAGATTATTGGTAAAAGCTTTTTTGCTTCCTCAATTTTCTTAGCAGAAATTAATTTTTTCACCTTTTTAACGAGGTTTTTTATTTTATTCTCGGTTGCTAAATTTCTTTTCTTCCTTCTTAAATTTTGTCGTAAAGCTTTCTTAGCTGATTTAGTAATTGGCATACCCCGTAGAAGAATTTCGAATTAAAAATTTCTTTGAAATTTTTATTGTTGTCCCGTAGGGACCTTTCGAAATTTCTCTACGGGGCATAGATAGTAAAATAATATCATAATTAATTACTAAAGACAACTTTGAACGCTCGCTTCGCTCGCTATAAATCTTGACGGATTTTATGATATAATTAAATTAATATGATTTCTTATCTTGAAGGAAAAATTATTTTTAAAAAAGAAAAATTTTCAATTGTCAATGTTAATGGCATTGGTTACGAAATTTTTTTATCAAAGAACAATTTTTTAAAACTGCCAGATATTGGCGAAAACATTAAACTTTTTTGTTATTTAGATATCGGAGAAAGAAGTTTAAGATTATTTGGATTTTTTAGTTTTGAAGAACTTGAGTTTTTTAAATTTATTAGAGATATTCCGGGCGTTGGACCAAAAAGTGCTTTAGAAATCTCTGGTTTAGGTCCGATTGAAGAAATAAAAAAAGAAATAGAAAAAGGGAACGAAAAAATATTGGATAAAATTCCCGGCATTGGCAAGAAAAAAGCCCAAAAAGTCATTTTAGAACTTTCTGGCAAAATAAAAAATTTAGAAACTTTTAAAAAAGATAAAAACGATTTAAAAGAAGAAGAAACCTTCTTAGCTTTAATAAATCTCGGTTTTTCTAAAGAGAAAATAAAAAAAGTTCTTTCTCAACTACCTAAAGAAATTAAAACTCCCCAAGAAAAAATTAAAAAAGCATTAGAAATTTTTAATGAAGGAAACTATTAAAAAATTTATCCCTGCCTTTTTAATTGGTTGGTATCACTTTTTTTTGGCTTTTTTAGGTGTTTTAATTTATCGTTTTCCTTCCTGCCTGCGCAGGCAGGCTAAAAAAATAAAAGTAATTGGCATTACCGGCACTAAAGGAAAATCAACAGTAGTTGAATTGGCAAGCCGAATTTTAGAAAATGCCGGATATAAGGTTGCTTCTTTATCATCAATTAAATTTAAGATTGGTGAAAAAGAATGGCCGAATAAATTAAAAATGACAATGCCGGGGAGGATGAAAGTTCAAAGATTTTTAAGAGAAGCGGTAAATAGCAATTGCCAATACGCAATTTTAGAGGTTACTTCTGAAGGAATTTTGCAACATCGTCATCAATTTATTGATTTTAATGTTGTTGTTTTTACCAATTTATCTCCTGAACATATTGAAAGACACGGCTCGTTTGAGAATTATCGAAAAGCCAAAGGGAAATTATTTAAAGCTTGTAAGAAAGTTCATATTTTGAATTTAGATGATGAAAATGTAAATTATTTTTTGCAGTTTAAAGCAGAAAAAAAATTCGGATTTACCTCGACCTCTATTAAAGAACTGCCGACAGGGCTAAATTTTGAAATTGAGGACATAAAATTTGAGCTAAATCTCTTGGGACAATTTAATGTCTATAATGCCTTAGCAGCAATTTGTATTGGTTTATCTCAGGGGATTGATTTAGAGACCTGTAAATCATCTTTAGAGAGAATTAAGGGAATTCCGGGAAGAATGGAAGAAGTAATTTCCCAACCATTCAAAGTAATTGTTGATTATGCTCATACCCCTGATAGTCTTGAAAGCGTTTATAAAACGCTTTCAGATTCGAAATTAATATGTGTATTGGGCGCCGCCGGTGGAGGGAGGGATAAATGGAAAAGACCAAAAATGGGTGAGATAGCTTCAAAATATTGTCAAAAAATAATTTTAACAAATGAAGACCCTTACGATGAAAGTCCGCTTAAAATTTTAGAAGATATAGAAAAAGGATTTCCTCAAACTTTAGAATATGAAAAAATCTTAGATAGAAGAGAGGCAATAAAAAAAGCATTAAGTTTAGCAAAAAAAGACGATACAATAATTATTACTGGCAAAGGATGTGAACCCTGGATGTGTGTAGCTGGCGGCAAAAAGATACCATGGGATGACAGGCAGGTAGTTAAGGAAGAGTTTGAGAAATTGTAAAAGAAGAACTTAAAAAGCTACATTTTTTCTAATTCCTCAATTCCCAAGAGATTTAATCCCTTTTTTAGCGCAATTGCTGTTGCTTTTACTAAAGCCAATCGTGCTTTTGCTAATTCTTTATTTTCAGCAGAAATTACTGGATGGAGGTGATAAAACTGATTAAACACCTTTGCCGTTTCATAAATATGCTGAACAATTCGACTGGGGTTAAACTCATCTGTCGCAGAGATTATTTCATCCGGAAACTGGATTAATTTTTGAGCAAGTAATAACTCTTCTTGAGTTTTAAGGAGTGAAAAATCAATCTTTTCGATATCCAAGAAGGCATTCCGAAGCATGTCCGCCAGAGCGACATCCGCCACAGCGGCATTTTTAAGAATTCCAGCTGTTCGCGCATAGGCATATTGGCAGTAAGGGCCGGTAAACCCATCGAAAGAAATCGATTCTTCTGGATTAAAATAAATATCTTGACTGGGATGAACCCTAAGGAGATAAAATTTAATTGCTCCCATTCCAATTTTTGCCGCTCGAGAATTCAATTCTTCTTTTGAGAGATTTTTTTCCCTTTTTTCTATTTCCTTTCTTGCTAATTTCCCCATCTCTTCAATTAAATCGTCAGCGTCAACCACTTTACCTTCTCGAGATTTCATTTTTCCTTCGGGTAAATAAACCATTCCATAGGAAAGGTGCTCGCATCCTTTTGCCCAAGAATAGCCTAGAGATTCAAGGATTTTGAACAAAGATTTGAAATGATGGTTTTGTTCTGAGCCCACCACATAAATGGATTGGTCAAGATTGTACTCATTGAATTTAAGCAGAGCTGTTCCTAAATCTTGAGTCATATAAACAGAGGTGCCGTCAGCTCGTAACAGGGTAACCTTTTTGATTTCGCCTTTTTCATCTCGGCCAAATTCTTCTGGCAACTCAAAGATGACTGCGCCTTTTTCATCTCGGTAAAAAACTCCTTTTTTAAGACCCTCCTCAACAATATCCTTGCCAAGCTGATAGGTGTTTGATTCATAGTAAAAAGCATCAAACTTTAATCCTAACCTCTGATAAGTTTTCCCAAATCCATCATAGACCCAGTTATTCATCGTTTTCCATAATTCAAGAGTTTCCGGGTCTCCTTTCTCCCATTTTTTAAGCATTTCTTGGACTTCATTTTCTAAATTTTCATTTTTTTCCGCCTCCTTGCTATAACGCACATACCAATCGCCAACAAAATGGTCTCCCTTCTTTCCTTCTGATTCAGGAGTTTTTCCTTCTCCCCATTTTTGCCAAGCAAGCATACTTTTGCAAATATGCACCCCCCTGTCATTGATAAGATTTGCCTTAATTACAGCGTGGCCTGTGGCTTCAAACAGATTTGAAATAGCCATTCCTAAAGCGCCGTTGCGGATATGCCCTAAATGCAGAGGTTTGTTCGTATTTGGTGACAAATATTCAACCATTACTCGTTTTCCTTTACCAATTTCTGAATTACCAAAGATTTCGTCTTTAGTAATAATTTCAGAACAGACGCTTTTAAATAAGACATCATTTTTTACTTTGAAATTCAAATATGGTCCAACTGCTTCCGCCTTTTCAATTAGGTCATTCGGCGAAATTTCTTTAGCAACTAATTGAGCAATTTTTTGAGGATTTTCACCTATTTTTTTTGCTGCTTGAAAACAATTCAAAGTAAAATCTCCAAAATTTACATTGGGAGGAAACTCAAGATACAACTTCAGTTCTTCAATCTTCTCTTTAAAAACCTTTTCTATTCCATCCTCAACTTTTTTAAGAATTTCATTTTTTATATCTTCTATATTCATATATCCTCCTTTAATTATTACTTTCTTTTATTTTATTGTCAAAGAAGAATATAATATATGTAATATATCAAAAACTATGGAGATTAAAACTTTTGGTGATAAAAAAATAAAGATAAGAAAACTTTCAAAAAGTGATTAAAGCCCAAACCAAAGATTATAGGATTAAGCGTTTTCCCTAACAACAAACCGGCAATCGGCCTCTATAAAAAATTTGGCTTTAAAAAAGTAGCCAAAATTCCAAAACAGCTTCAATATAAAGGAAAATTAGCCGATGAAATCATAATGCTTTTAGATTTATGAAAAGACCATTCTGGGTCAGCCAGATATAAAATCCTTGGAGGTCCGACCTCGAAGGATTAGACCTCAAAAGGATTAAAAAACGCTATTATGGACATAGAACAATTAAGCAAATTTTTAGTAAAAGCGAAAATTAACACCTATGCTTTAAGTGGAGAGAATGAAGAAAAAGTTCTTTTTGATGAAAGTAAAGAATTTGAATTTGAGGAAAAGGAATTCAAATACCGAGATAGATATTTTGGGTTTGATCCTTTTATTGGTCAAGAAATTGTTTGGCAAAATGGAAAAATAATTTGGGGTATGAATTATTATGGGAAAGTGGTTTCTGAAGTTATCCCGGTAAAACAAATTTATCAATTTCTTAAAGAAGTATTAAAAAAAGTTCTAGAAAATAAACCATTCAGAGGTCCAGATAATTTCAAACAAGGAGATTTTGAATATTTTAATAAAGTAGAGGGAGTAGTAGAAAATTTTCAGGGAGAAGAAGCAATTTTTTACAAAAAACAACTTGTATATAAGTTAAACTATCATGGCGGATTGGTGATAAGGAAAAATTTATTTTAGCGAATAGAGTTTTTTGAGACCCCGAATCTCGACTCCTTTTTATATGGTCATAGATCTAAGATCTAAACCTGTAGTTCTAATACATACTCTGCCATACTATTTCTTCGATAATCAAAAAGTAAGTTAATATATAATCAGCTACAATGTTTACTAAACAAAAAACAAATAACAGATTACTTCTTCGGTCAGCTCTTAAGCATTCATTGGTTGAGATTGAGAAATCTTTGAATGTTAAAGTAGTTGGTTTAGAGAGAATTATAAAGATTTACGGTTCTAATACAAATAGTTTTCTTGTTAAAACAATCTCTACTAAAAATGAGATTGTTTCTTACTTTCTTAAGTTTAACGAAAAGAAGCATATCGAAAGGGAATTGGAGGTCACCCGATTTATCGAAAAGTTTTTACTTACTCCGAAAATTATCTTAATTTCAAAGAAAAAATTGTTTGCACTTAGGTGGGTATTGTTTGAATACGTTCCAGGTAATCTTATGACTGAAAAATTTCTGCAAATAAAAAACAGAAAAGATTTAGAATTATTTTGTAAAATTGAAAAACAAAAAGAAAAATTACTTAGTAATCTTTACTATAAATCAAAGATCAAAATAAATTATAACAGTTATATTAAATCACGTACTAATCAATTGTTTTATAACAGACTTTTTGGAGAAAGATATGAACTGTTTTTTGTAAAGAACCCTAATAATATATCATTATATTTTGATCGTCAGATTGTAGTTAATAACATAAAATTCCCTTATACCGTGAATCAAATTTTTAAATCAATTAGAAAAAAATATTCTTTACAGAATAATAAAAAGATAATTGCTACTATGGGTCAAGGCGATGCTCATCATGGGAATATTATTATAAACAAGAAGATAGATTGTTTAATTCTGTTTAATTTTGAACTATCCATAATTTTTTAGTTATATTTGATATTCGGATTTTTTTAGGATTTTTAATCTAGAATCATTTCCTTGACTTTTTGTTTCGCTTTTTCGGGATGTAAGTTAGATAAATTAGAAATCTCTTTTAATTCTTTCCAGACTGGATAATACTGATTATTTTTATTCATTCTTTTTTTCTCGTTCCCGCTTATTTCCGGAACACCGGAAAACTCTTTAATTAAAAAATAAAATTCCTGCCGTCCCCGATTTTCTATCTGAAAAAGAAATTTATTTATCTTAACATCAAGATTAAATTCTTCCTTAATTTCCCTGATAACGCCATTTTCAAGACTTTCATCTCTCTTAATTCCCCCACCCGGAAAGACAAAATATTCCCGGTCGTCTCTAACTCGCCGCATCAACAAAATTTCCCCATTCCTAATTATTACGCCAACTACTCTTTTGTTCATAGGTTTAATAAGTATTATTTTTTTCCTTTTTTATAGAATTCCATATTAATTATTATAGCTAAATAATTTTTATTGTAAAAAATGGCTCTGCTCAAAAATATTCAAGCAGAGCCATAATTTTAATAATCTTCAGATAAAAAACGAACATTTATTATACCAATCTGTTTTGCTCTTTGTTTTGCGGCCTCAACAGCTTGTGGAGTTATATCAACGCCAGTGACATCAAAACCCATTTGGGCCGCACCAATAGAGAATCTGCCTGATCCACAGCCTAAGTCCAAAAGATTAGTACCAAGTTTTAATTTACTTAATACTTTTTTTCAACATCCCGGAGTAATGCTTTTGAATAATAAGAAATCTCTGCCGCATAATGGGCAATATTGAGTTCTTTTATATTATTATAATAACTTTTTTGATCTATAATTTCCCTTTTTACCATTTTTAAAGTTTACAATATTTAGACCAAGAAAACCATTATCTCTAAAATACTTATTGGATATTTGCTTTTGATAGTTTCAGAAATATAATTTTTGAAAATAGTATTATTAATAGACGAAGTTAGTAAAAAACAAACAAATTTTAAGAAAAAATTAAGCAGATAAGTTTTAGAAATAATTCCACTTAAAAAACGTGCGGGCAAAAAAAGAGGTTTTAGGGGAGGAAATTTTTTGTCCATCTGTCTGTTTGTTTATGGCGGATTACGAGTGGAGGGTGAAAATCTACCAATAGCCGAATGATTATCTCGAAGGGATTATTCAATTTGACTTTTTGGAGGAAATTTGTTAAGATATAAACCAGTAATTTGCGTTAGGAACATTAAAAATTAAATAATAAAAGGAGGTAAGCGAGATGAAAAAAGTGATGATTTTGGGATTATTGGGAAT
>Ga0210051_1000180_pt1 | contig 51012 bp, 56 predicted proteins | sample CryGey092014_all_FD_185464 | JGI IMG/M metagenome (GOLD analysis project Ga0210051, IMG submission 185464) | Groundwater microbial communities from aquifer - Crystal Geyser CG23_combo_of_CG06-09_8/20/14_all (SPAdes) (version 2) | ecosystem: Environmental > Aquatic > Deep subsurface > Groundwater...
GTCCTACAGCGATAACTTTTCCTTCCTGTGGTTTTTCTTTTGCTGTATCAGGAATGATTATACCGCTCTTCTTTACCTCCTCTTTTTCAATTACCTTGACCAGCACCCTGTCTCCAAGTGGTTTAAGTTTCATCTCTATCTCACCCCCTTTCTGATTGAATTCAAAATTAGCAGTCTAATATTGCAAGTGCTAATTATAACATATCTGAAAATTCTTGTCAAGGGGGCGGCTGAAAAAAATTTTTAACACAGACGGACTTGTAAATAGGATAAAAAAAATATATAATAATAAGCCCAAAAAATTACAACGTAAAGGAGGTCATTAAAAAATGAGGTTAATCATTCAAAAAAATTATGATGAGTTAAGTAAATGGACAGCAGCGTACATTGCAAAAAAAATAATCGCTGCTAACCCGACCCCAAAAAAACCTTTTCTGCTCGGGCTGCCTACAGGGTCATCCCCGGTTGGAACTTATGGAGAATTAGCTAAGTTACACAAAAACGGAAAAGTATCATTCAAGAACGTTATTACTTTTAACATGGACGAATACGTAAAAATACCGGAAAACCATCCGGAGAGTTATCACTCTTTTATGTGGAAACACCTGTTTGGTAAAATTGACATTCCAAAAGAGAATGTCAATATACTCAACGGTAACGCAAAAGACCTTGAGGAAGAATGCAGAAAATATGAAGAAAAGATTAAAAATTACGGCGGGATTCAGTTATTCCTGGGCGGGATTGGACCGGACGGGCATATAGCTTTTAATGAACCCGGTTCATCCCTCAGTTCCAGAACAAGAGTAAAAACACTTACGCATGACACGATTATCGCAAATTCAAGATTTTTTAACAATGATGTAAATAAAGTCCCAAAACAAGCACTCACCGTAGGAGTCGGGACTGTTATGGATTCCAGGGAGGTGGTGCTGGTCGTCAGCGGTCATAATAAAGCACATGCTCTGCAGAAAGTTATTGAAGAAGGGATAAACCATATGTGGACGGCCTCAATGCTCCAGCTTCACCCGAGAGCAATCGTGGTTTGTGATGAAGAAGCAACAGCAGAATTAGAAGTTGCTACTGTAAACTATTTCAAAGATATAGAGAAGGAAAACTTAAAACCATTCAAAATATAGGAGGGAAACAGAAATGTTAAACAGAGAAGATGTACAGAAAAGAGTAATAAAAGTAGCATCACAGGTGCTGAAAATAGCTCCGTCCGGAATCAAACCGGAATCCAATTTTGTATTTGACCTGGGAGCAGAATCAGTAGATAGTATTGCGTTAGTATCTGCATTTGAAAAGGAATTCAATATTGAAATGGATGAAGAATCTGCTCTGCAAGTACAATCGATAGATTCGGCTGTTGATTATATAATGAATCACCTGGAGAAATCTCAGTAGCGTCCGAATTCGGACGATTGTTTTCCATATATAAGGAGGTCATTTCTAAATGAGAGTTATTATCGTAAAGGATTATGATGAGATAAGTAAAAAAGCCGCATCAATTATTGCTGAAAAAATCCGGAAAAAACCCCATTTTGTTCTTGGAGTGGATGTATCAGACACTATAATCGGAACTTATAAGGAACTGATACAATTAAATAAAAAGGGGAATCTGGATTTTTCAAGAGTGGTAACCTTTAATCTTGATGAATATTTAGGACTGGCACCCGGCCATCCTCAAAGTTGTCGTTACTTTATGGATACCAATCTGTTAAAACAAATTAATATCGACGAACGCAATATTTATATTCCCAACGGATTAACTAAAGACCCGCAGCTGCTCTGTGAGAAATATGAAAAATCAATAAAAGAAGTGGCGGGAATTGACCTGCAGGTGCTGGGAATAGGAACGGATGGCCATATCGGGTTTAATGAACCCGGTTCTTCACTTACGTCCCGTACCAGAATAAAAACATTGACGGAAGAAACCGTCAAAAACAGGACAAAGGTCTTTAAAAAATCCGGAGATGTCCCAAGGTTTGCTATAACAATGGGAGTAGGGACTATAATGGAATCAAGGATGTGTATGCTGCTGGCAAGCGGAAAAAGAAAAGCAGAAATTTTAGTTAAAGCCATTGAAGGTCCTGTAACGGCAAGTATTCCGGCATCTATGTTACAGCTTCATCCGAATGTGATTGTAATAGCCGATAAAGAAGCATCGTTTAATCTGGCTCAGAAGGACTACTATATTTATGTAGAAAAAATGACCAAACAGATTGGAGATGCCCAGATATGAAATCTAAAAACTTCCAGCAAATTTTTTACCCGGCATCAATTGCTGTCGTTGGAGCAACCAATACGCCCGGGACGGTTCCTAACGATATATTTACCAACATTATGAGGAGCGGCTTTCCGGGCCCCATTTATCCCGTCAGTCCCGGTAATGAAACTATTTCCGGAGCAAAAGCTTACAAATATGTCCTTGATGTTCCGCATCCCGTTGATTTGGCAGTGATAGTTTTTCCAAGCTCGGTTTGCAGTATGGCACTGGAACAATGCGGGCAGAAGGGGATAAAAGCAGTAATTATAATTTCTGCCGGATTTAAAGAAACAGGTCAAAAAGGTAAAGAGCAGGAACTCAAGTTAAAAACTATTGCCGATAAATATAATATGTCGGTAATCGGGCCAAATTGTTTAGGTGTGATAAATGCTGACCGGACAATTCAGTTAAATGCCAGTTTTGCCCGTAAAATGCCTGATGAAGGTTCAATAGGATTCCTGTCTCAAAGCGGTGCACTCTGTACGGCCGTCCTGGACTATGCTCTGAATAAACTGATAGGTTTTTCCAAATTTGTAAGTTTCGGCAACAAAATGGATATAAACGAAGTTGACTTACTGCAGTATCTTTTTGACGATGAAAAAACCAAAACTATTTTATTATATCTTGAGGAAGTAAGTTTAGGGAAAGAATTGTTTGAACTGATGAGAAAAAATAAAAATAAAAAACCTGTACTGGCATTAAAATCAGGAAGGACTTCGGCAGGTATGGCAGCAGCACAATCTCATACCGGTTCATTGGCCGGTTCGGACGAAGTTTGTGATGCGGCATTCAGACAGATGGGTATAATCCGTGCTAAAAATATTGAAGAGATGTTCAATTATGCGATTGCTTTAACATACCAGCCCCTTCCTAAATCAAACAGAGTAGCGATTGTTACAAACGCCGGTGGTCCGGGAGTAATGGCTGCTGATTCAGCCATTGAAAACGGGCTGGAATTAGCCAAATTCAGTCCTGAAACTACAGAAATACTTAAAAATGCCCTTCCCAGAATGGCAAATATAAAAAACCCGGTTGATGTAATCGGAGATGCCCGAGCTGATCGCTATGACGCTGCTCTGACAAGCATTTCAAAGGATAATAACGTGGACGGTATTGTATGTATTCTTACTCCCCAGTCAATGACGGACATAGAATCAATCGCTCAGCTGGTCTGCAGGGTTGAAAAAGAAATGGATAAACCCCTACTGTGTTCCTTTATGGGCGGAACAGACGTTGCAAGCGGGATAAGAATACTGGAAGAAAGGCAGATTCCTCACTATACGCTTCCTGAATCAGCCTGCCAGTCTCTAAAAACAGCTGTCAGATATACAAACTGGCTTTTGCGTCCGGAAAGTAAAGTAAAAAAGTTTGAAATAAATTACTCAAAGGCAAAAGAAATAATAGAAAAGTCTGTCAATGATAAGAAAAGTTACCTGACCGAACCTTCTGCGCTGGAACTTATGAGTTGTTACGGGTTCCCTATTCTTAAACATGGGTTAGCAAAAAACCCGGAAGATGCGGTAAAAATTGCCGGAGATATAGGATTTCCTGTAGTTATGAAAATTGTTTCGTCAGATGTCCTACATAAATCCGATGTAGGCGGCGTCCTCGTAGACCTGCAGAACAGCGAGCAGGTTCAGGAGGGATTCAAAAAAATATCCGATGCCGTTCGTGCTAAAAAGCAGGATGCAGATATTCTCGGTATCCTGGTGGAAAAAATGGCAAACAGCGGACAGGAAGTGATTATGGGTATAAAGAGAGACCCGAGTTTCGGTGCGGTGATTATGTTTGGTTCAGGTGGAATTTTTGTAGAATTAATGAAGGATATAACTTTACGAACAGTTCCTATAACCGAACTCGATGCAGAGGAAATGATTAAAGAAACAAAATCATATATACTGCTTTCAGGTTTCAGGGGAGCAAAACCTTCGGATATTCAATCGGTCAAAGAATGTCTTGAACGTCTCTCGCAGATGGCTATGGATTTCCCACAAATTACTGAACTGGACATTAACCCTCTGGTTGTTTATGAAAAGGGTTGTCATATAATAGATGCAAGAATTATGTTAAATGTTCAATAAGGGTAGTCGCAGGCTTCAGCCTGCGTACATAAAGGAGATTAACAAATGAAACTAGTTATTTTTGAAGATGAAAAATATGAACAACTTTATCCCATTTCTTTAACGAGAGCAGTTTTTGAGTTCAGGTGCGGTATTACAGACTTACTGGAAAAAATAAAGACAGCAGTCCCTGCTGATGGAGTTTCTTATTTTGTCAGGGACTACATAGCACCGACATTCAAGGAACGCTACCCGTCTGATTCAGTCAATGACCTCAATAGCCTTAAAGAAAAAGATATTTTGGTCGTAAACGGAAGATGTCTTTTGATTGGCGAAAAATCGAAACTCTCGGGTTCCGGCGGGGAGGAATGGGCGGAAAAAGGCAGTGATTTTGTATATGCGAAAGTAAACAAGAAAACTTTATCTGAATTTAAAGGGAACAACTTTGAGGAATTACTTGATTTCATAAAATCAAAAATAAAAAAAATAGAAACAGATATAAAAATGATAAATTATCCCTGGGATTTGATTAACTATAACGCGGAAGCAATTGTTGATGATTTTAAAAGAATGAAAAAATCGGGCATAGACGGTTCTATGGCAAAAGAATCGGTAATCTACGGGCCCAAAGAACAGGTTTATATAGCAAAAGAAGCAGAAATCCATCCGTTTGTATGCCTTGATACCAAACACGGTCCTGTAATAATTGACGAAGGAGCAGAGGTACATCCGTTTACGCGTATAGAAGGACCTTGTTACATAGGTAAAAAATCCATTGTTCTTGGAGCTAAAATCCGTGAAGGATGTTCAATCGGACCCGTCTGCCGTATAGGCGGGGAGGTAGAGGAGAGTATATTTCATGCTTACTCTAATAAATTTCATGACGGTTTCATAGGACATGCTTATATCGGTGAATGGGTTAACCTGGGAGCGCTGACTACAAACAGCGACTTAAAAAATGACTACAGCAATGTCGGCGTAGTTGTAAAAGGTAAACCGACTGATACGGGAAGTATTAAGGTAGGTTCTTTTATAGGGGACCATACAAAAACCAGTATAGGGACCCTTATTAATACAGGTGCACATATCGGCGCTCTGTGTCTGATTCTGGCTTCAGGGGGAGTTTTACCGAAGTATCTTCCGTCAGGAAGCTGGTTTATAAACAACAGCGTGACCAAAGGTTTTGGTTTTAAGAAATTGCTCCAGACAGCCGAAGTGGCTATGTCCAGGAGAAAAATAAAACTTACAGAAGAATACGTTAAATTATTGGAAAAAATATACGAAATAGCCAAACCGGACAGAGATATCTTAATTAACAAAGGTAAATACGAATAGAGTAATTTATCTTTATGATAAAACAGGAATTAAGAGAAAAAATTTCAGGTTTAATAGAATTGCCTCCTTCCTTACAGTTCACGGTTGAGCAACCTCCGAAACACAGCCAGTCTGATTTAGCGACAAATCTGCCGATTGTATTATCAAGGACAACGGGTAAAGAAATAAAAAAGATTGCCGATGAAGTAATTAGTAAATTACAAGGCTCTCAGTTAGTTGAGAAAATAGATTTTGCCGCACCCGGATTCATAAATTTTAATATTTCATTGCAAAGATTAGCTCAGGAACTGAAAACGGTTACTGCTGAAGATAATGCATATCCCGGAATTGATTCGGGTAAAAACAAAAAAGTTTTACTGGATTTTGTTTCGGCAAATCCCACAGGGCCGCTGCATATCGGACATGCCAGGTGTGCAATAATAGGCGATACGTTGTCCAGGATATTCAGGCAGTTCGGCTGGGAGACACTACAGGAGTATTATGTAAACGACATCGGTACGCAGATGGATATACTTTCCGAATCAGTTGAACTCAGAAGCAGGCAGCTCAACGGAGAAAAAATTGATTTTCCCGAGAATGCCTATAAAGGCGAGTATATAACAGAAATTGCCGGGGACATTAATAGTAAATATGAGAATTTACCGCAAAGAGAAGAAATCAAAAAAATCACTTTGGAAAAAATCCTTGAAATTATAAAAAATGATTTAACTGATTTTGGGGTAAATTTTGATTCCTGGGTATATGAATCTGAATTACATAATAAAGGCATAGTAGAAAAAACGATTGGTTTATTAAAGAAGCAGGGTGTTGTGTATGAAAAAGATGGTGCACTTTGGTTCGGGTCAGCTGAATCCGGCGATGAAAAAGACCGCGTCGTTAAACGCAAGGACGGAAGATATACATATTTTGGTGCGGATATAGCGTATCACAGCGATAAGATTGCCCGGGGGTTTGATAAATTAATAAATATCTGGGGGACAGACCACCACGGTTATGTGCCAAGGATTATGTCAGCGATAAAGTCATTGGGTTATGATGAAAATAATGTCAAAATAATACTTTATCAGCTCGTGTCGTTATCGCGAAACGGTGTGCGGTTGAAAATGTCAACCCGTGCCGGTGAGTTCATAACTTTAAGAGAGGTAATGAAGGAAATAGGAGTTGATGCAACAAGGTATTTCCTTTCCACGCGCACACCGGAGTCGCATCTGGAATTTGACCTGGAACTGGCAAAAAAACAGTCGCCGGAAAATCCTGTCTATTACGTCCAGTATGCACACACACGATGCTGCGGTATTTTCAGAGAAGCTAAACTGGAACCTTCACAGAAAATATTTTCCGGAGTCAACGTATCGTTACTGAAAGAACCTGCGGAGAGATGCTTGATGAAAAAAATTTTATTTTATCCGGATACACTTAACAGTTGTATTAATGATTACACACCGCACCATATTACGACATACCTGCTTGACCTGGCAGGCTCTTTGCATAAATATTATGACGGATACCGCGTGCTGGGCAATGACGAAGTCCTTAAAATTTCAAGATTATATCTGATAAATGCCGTAAGGATTGTTATAAGAAACGGCTTGTCACTGCTGGGCATATCCGCTCCCTCCCGTATGTAGACCAGCCGAACTGAGCCGGCCCCGAATATATGGACCTATCTTGCCCGGAGGCAGACAGGTATCAGGTAATTGATATTGGCTTATTTTGCTTTTTAATAGAAATAATTAAAGAATTCATGAGTAATGAGCAGAAGAAGATATAGAAAGGTCATTCCACAAGGAGTGTTATTAGAACAAGTAACTAAACCTGCCGAAGAAGAATTTAAGATAATTCTTATGGCAGCAGATTCTATTATACCAATCAATGCTGGTAGAAGATATCTGGTTCAGTTGCTTAAAGGTTCAAAAACACAGGTTATGTTTAGGAACAATGCCGATAAAAGCAAATATTATGGTTCACTTTCACATTATTCTCTGGATGAAATACAAAAACAGGTTGATTGGCTGATAGTTAATAATTGGCTGCGATTGGAACAAGAGTGGAAAACTCCACATGTAATTCATAGCCCGCCTGGATGGGAACTTGTAAAACAAATTTGGGTTGAGGAATTATTAAAGATGATGAGGACATCATGTGAAAAATTCTTTAAAGAAATAACAGATATCAATCCCCAGATAAAATACTTACTTTTAGATACAATTGCAGAAAAAAGTATAAGAGAAATGGTTCCTATACTTAAAGAATGGCAAAAATCAGCCTCAAGGAAACTGAATGCGAAAATAGAGTTTACTCTTATGAAAATACAATAGATAAAAATAAATTGGATAGATGTCCTACACATGATGAGATAGAATTGTTGATGAAAAATAGAGAAATATCTACACCTTTGCTTTAGATGTATATGTCAGAAGTGCATCTGTTAGAGCAAGTATTGAACAGTGTTTTCTTTATCCAGAAAGACGAAAAAAATTTGTTAAATATTTTCGTAAATTGGCACCTTTTGTTACAAGATGAACCATGGTAAAAACTTGGAATAGACCCTTTAGATTTACGAGGCTAAAGCCTCTATTCCAAACATATTTCAGTTACCACAAATGTAGGAGAATATGCTATGGTAGGATCCTGGGAAATAGAATATTGTTTAGAGAGATTGAATCGCAACCCAGAAGACGATTACATTTTATGGCGATTAGGTGATGTCTACTTACAGAATAAGAATTACCAGAAAGCATTAGAAATTGGTAAATACCATTACGAGATTCATCCCGATAGTCCAAATGCAATTGATACTTTACTCAAATCATTAGAGAGATTAGGGGAACCAGTTGAAACATTTCCGTGGAAAGGTAATCCCAAAATACTCAAGATTGAAGATGCATTGAATATAGTTTACGAATATATGCTACAGAAGTCACATAAGAGAGGGAGGAAAAAGAAAGTACATTTCTTAGATTTGTATTCCTATCCGTTTCACGACAAAAACTTATTTCTGCTATTTTCAATTGACCATTTTGAAGAGAGAATACGTAATGATGAGCGATTTCTAGTTAGTATCGAAGGGGATGTCTCGTTAAAAAATGATGTTAAATTATGAAAGAAAATTTTTGATTATCTTAAACGAGTTATACGGTAAAGAAATTTTGTAAAGTATTGACGTAGAACCTATTTCAGAAAAAGGTCAAGCCAGAAAATGTATTAGGATTATCTATTAGTAGAATTAAAAAAATGGACACAGAACGATTAATATGACAATCAAACACATAAATTATAAAGGCGATACATATTATCTTCATGAAAAGAGAAACGCTGCAGGAAAATCTAAATACTATTTTTCCAAAAGTACTGAAGGCAATCTATTAGAAAATATACCTGAAAAGTATGAAATATATGAAAATCCTAATGGACAAGTCTTTTTAAGACCCGAGTCTAAGAAAATTATATCAGAGAAAGAAATCGAGATAGTAAAATCTAGTATTAAAAAATATTCAAATTTAGAGTCGTTCAAAATTGATGTTAAAAAAAATACAATTGTTATTTACGAGCCCGACCAAAATATAACAGAAATGATTAAAACATTTTCTTCATTTGGTCATAATAATGTTGACAAAAAATATTGCGAGAAATTCTTGTTATATAGTCCAACAATGAGATTTATTCTTATTGATAAAGAAAAAAGAATATTTACAGTTGAAAGAATGTGTTATCGGTCTTTTGTTAATGGCTGGCTTGAACTTTATGATATTGGCGATATTGATACACTTGTTAAGGAATATTGTTATCACCTGGGTAGAGAGTCTTTCTATGATTTAATATAACTTCTTTCAAGGACGAAATATACACTATGTATGGAAAAAGAAATTATTAAAATTATAGATAACATGAGATAGAGTTTTTGTCGGACATGATGATAAGAAAAAAATATTTGTACCCATTCATTCTTTTTTTTATTATTTATTTTTTTACCACATCCGTTTATTATTTTCCAGATGGGCAGGGATACTTTTCCTATCTGTCTTCCCTTTTTTATGATAATGAACTGGATTTTTATAACGATTTTATAAATATGCATATCCCTGTGCCCATAGCAGTAACCGAAAAGGGTTATGTGAGTAATATATGGTCGTTTGGCTCGGCTTTTTTATGGACACCGTATTATTTACTGGCAAAATTTATAGTTTCTACTCAAGGGATACAGAGAGTAACGCCTTATTCAGGCTGGTTCTGGAGATTTGTAAATTTCGGCACTATGGTGTATGGTTTTTAACTTTCTGGCTGATATTTGATTGTCTGAAATTGTTGAACATAGCGAAATCCCGTTTTTTAATTGTTCTGATGACATTTCTCGGCACACCGCTTTTTTATTATATATTTGTCATACCCTGCAGTTCACACGGCACTTCGGTTTTTGCTGTTTCTCTTTTCCTCTGGTACTGGCTTAAATCATTTTCATACCCGGATAAACCCGGCAGGTATATATTGTTAGGCATATTTGCCGGAATTATGGTTATGGTGCGTCCGCAGGAAGGACTTTTTATGGTATGCGTTCTTATTGAATGGACATACAGGTTTTTTAAACACAAAGATTTTATGAATATATTAAAACAGGTTGGAATATTTATTGTTTTTTTTATTATAACTTTATCTCCGCAGCTCTTAATATGGAAGTTCATATACGGTAATTTTCTTGCTTCACCTGCCGGATTTAATGTAAGTTTAAACAACTTTGCATTGAAGGAAGTTTTATTTTCTTCTTACCACGGGATATTGTTCTGGACACCGGTGTATTTTGTTGCCTTTGCAGGTTTGTTGTATTCACTTAAAAAAGACCTGGTTGTATACGGTTCATTATTAATTGCTATATGTTTACAGGTATTGATAAATTCATTGTGCGTAGCATTCTGGGAGGGACATTCTTTTGGATTAAGACAGATGACAAGTTCGTCTTTAGTGATAGCGGTTGGTATTGCAGGACTGTGGTACAAGAAACCATTTCTCTCTTTAATCGTTATACCTGTTATATGGACGACACTACTGCATTTCAATGCTTATCTGGGATTAGACCTCCTGAACTATCTTTCACCGGAAGAGATTTTTAATAAACAAAAAAATTTCCTGCCGGTAACAATAAACTTTTTCAAACAACTTTTTACAAAATCACAACCTGGCCCATCTCTTTCTATCGGGTTCTTCATTTTAACTATGGCAGTATTGTGGATTGGCAAGAAAATCAGAGAGAGGATTGATAAAAAGCAGCTGACCCCGGTTATTGTAATTTTATTGATAATTATTTGTTTATTTGATATAAAAATCTTCCGTGCCCACAGAAATAAACCAAATTATGATAAGTCCGGAATACAGACAATTGACTCAAAACAACTGCCTGTATTTTTTACAAAACAGGTAGAGGAAATGAAGGATAAATATGAATCTTTACGGCGTAAATCCGAATAAACAGAAAGCCCTTGAGGAAAAGATGCACAAACTGGGCATTTACGAGCACGATTTAATAGAGAAGTTCGTCAGGTCCAGCGGTAAAGGCGGACAGAATGTCAACAAGTTGTCCACCTGTGTTTATCTTAAGCATATTCCCACAAACATTGAAGTTAAATGTCAGTTAGAAAGGTCACAGTCGCTCAACCGTTTCCTGGCACGCAGGATTCTTGCAAACAGGATTGAGGAAATGGTTCTTGGCAGGGAGAGTTCCGAGAGGCAGAGGATAGAGAAGATAAGGAGACAGAAACGTAAGAGGTCAAGACGGGCAAAAGAAAAAATTCTTGAATTGAAGAAGTTCCAGTCAGCCAAAAAAGACTTGAGGAAGAAAGTAACTGCACAAATCCCAGAGGTCTGATCATTCAATCACGATAAAGACGTTACCGACGGAGAGAAAATTCAAAAATCCTTTGCGGATTTGAAACTTAATAATATTATGATAAGATATACCTCAAAAAGAGGTATATCAAAATAAATAGTAATGAATTAAGCAAAGGAAGGGATGCGTTTTGGAAAATCCAGGTTTTAGATGGAATAGAAACGACAGATGTATTAATAGATGGAAAAGTGTATATGAGATTTATGAAAGGTGATGAGGGATCAAAACGGATGGGAATAGTTCAGTTATATGAGTCTGGGAAAGGAACGCAGGAAGATATAGCAAAAGCATTTGGAGTGAATGTTAAATCAGTATACAATTACATAAATGCCTATAAAGGAAATGGGATAAAAGGATTAGTAAGCCAGGCGAGTGGTTAGCAAGAGAAGTTGGCATAGATGCAAAAGATATGACAGTAATATTTGACCGAGGAGGATTTAGTGCAGAGTTATTCAGGTGGCTTGACGATAGAGAAGACGTCTAAATTGATTATCCTTCTACCAAAATAATTACATTCCCAGTATATGCAACAATTCTTTTTACCAGGTAGGTCGGTGGGACGTTGACAACGGTTACATTTATATGATTCAATAAACTTCTCACTATTATGTGAATACTGTTTGACTGAACTCCTAATTTTTGCTATTATTAACTCTGTAGAAGCTGGACTGTGCATATTAAAACTCCTTTGGTAGGGGAGTTAATTAACGGACAGCTTCTACATTATATAATTTTTAGTTGTTCTTGTTAAGAAGGTTAAAACAACAAAACTCGGAACATAATTAAACTGGGAACATAATATGTTAAAATAATTTTAGGATGAAAAAAATTTATATTGATTTGTGTGTTTATAATAGGCCTTTTGATGACCAGAAGCAACCAAAAATTAAGTTAGAAACTGATGTTTTCTTGTATTTATTGGAACAAATTGAAAAAAAGAAATACCATGTAGTAAATTCCATTATCTTGGAATACGAAAATAAACAAAATCCTTATATAGAGCGAAGAGAAAAAGTTTCGACATATCTAAAATTAAGTAGTGAAAAAATAAATATTGACGAATCAGTTATTGAGAGAGCTATAATATTGGAAAGATATGGTATTCCTTCAATTGATGCATTACATTTAGCAGTAGCAGAAAAATCAAAAGTAAATTATTTTATTACTTGCGATAATATATTACTAAATAAAATTAGAAATTTGAAAATAAAGTTAGAAATAAGTACGGTTAGTCCAGTAGAATTCGTAGCAATGGAGGGTGAATAAAATGCAGACAGTTAATCATATGGTAAATGAGGAAATCAGAATTGAAGGGTGGAATGCATTAGTCACTAGACTGGGTGTTGCAGGAGCGACGAGATTCTTACTTGAATACCAATCCGGCAAAGGAAATTACACAAAAGAGAGAAAACATATTTTTCACCAAAGAACAGTACGACAGATAATCAAGGATATATAAATTTCGTTCTTTACGCTCACCACATCAGCCACCTACCCGACAACCCAACCCCTACGCTTGACAAAAATATGTTTTTAATATTTATGTTGGGAGTTTTTTTCAGTATTTTCTTTTGGGTCGATGAAGTAATGATATATGAAAAGGCATTTTTATCAACTCACAACATAATACTACTACACATCTTCCGTTTATACTCTAAAAATCTTTTGATTACAGATAATAAAAAATCAAATTTTTGAAACCCATTGACAAAACATCAAATTTGATGTATAATATATAGTGAATGAAGGCGCTTAGCCGAACAGGAATTTAAATGAATGAATATAAAATTACGTTCTTTGAAACAAAAAGAGGAGAAATACCGGCAAGAGATTTTATTCTTTTTCTACCTGAAGGAGCTCAAAGTAAAGTGGCGGCATACTTACAGTTACTTTCGGAAAAAAGGGACCCTCATTAACTGTGCCGGATAATGAAATAGAAAAGGCAATAAACATAATGAGAAGATATTGAAATAGATAAAGAAAAGAGGAGATTTGCAAAATGAGAAACTACACTTTAGAAGACCTAAAGAAAGAATTGTTTAAGAACGAAAAAGTTAAAAAAGATTATTCAAGAGAACTGACAAAAATTAGAATTGCTCAGCAAATTTATGAATTAAGAAAGCAAAATCACATTTCACAACAAGAACTTGCTAAACGCCTTCATACATCTCAACAAGCAGTAGCTCGTCTTGAAAAAGATGATTACAGGCCGACTACAAAAACACTTGAAAGATTAGCTGAAATATTCCATAAAGACTTACTAATTAGATTTGTCTAAAAAGAAAGTATGGAAAGTATGGGGACGGTTCTGATTCTTTCAAGAAGACGGAACTTAGACATTTTTCTCTTTTTCCGCAATATTCTTATTATCCTTTTTTATTTGTTGTAAGTATCAGAACCGTCCCAATAAGTACAATAAGTAAATGGAGCAATTGTGGAGAGTTGTCATATAATTTTTAAGGGGAGAGTGCAGGGAGTGGGGTTCAGATATACTGTTATGGATATAGCCCGGACATATCCTGTTAAGGGTTTTGTAAGAAACTTAATTACCGGAGACGTGGAAGTAAAAGTTGAAGGAGAGAAAAAAATCATAGAAGATTTCATAAAGAGTATAGAGAAAGAAATGAAAAGGTATATTAGAAAATCGGAAATTGACTGGGGAGAATACAGCGGTGAATTCAGTAAATTTGAAGTGAGATTTTAAAATGACTAAAGAGAAAAAAGCGGCAATTGAGACAGCTGTTCGTGCAGGGGAATTTATAAAAAGTCGTCTCGGCAAAGTAAGGGAGTTATCATTTAAAACAGTCAGGAATATTGTAACTGATGTAGATAAAAAATCAGAGAAACTTATTATTAACAGACTGAGACGAAAATTTCCTGACTATTCGATTTTAGGTGAAGAAGGCGGTAATAGAGAAAGTAAGTCAGTTTACAAATGGGTTATTGACCCGATTGACGGGACAACGAATTTTGCACATAATCTTCCATTGTTTTGTGTGTCCATAGCACTTGAATATAAGGGAGAACCGGTACTCGGCGTTGTATATGAACCCATAAGGAGAGAACTTTTTTATGCTGAGAAGAATAAAGGAGCGTATCTTAATAACAAAAGGATATATGTGTCAAAGACAAATAAATTGAGTGAAAGTCTGGTTGCGACCGGTTCGGCATATGTTTTGAGAGAAACAAAATGCAATAATGTAGACCATTACGTTGACTTTATAATTTTTGCCCAGGGGCTGAGAAGGTTTGGTTCGGCTGCACTTGATATGTGTTATGTTGCCTGCGGAAGGCTTGACGGGTTCTGGGAAGCAGACTTGCATCCCTGGGATACCGCAGCAGGGTATGTGATTGTTAAAGAAGCAGGTGGGAGGGTTACGGATTTTTCCGGAAATAAATACAGCCATTATGAAAAAGAAACACTTGCTTCAAATGGTAAAATACACAGGCAGATGCTGAATGTATTAAAAGGCAGGGGAAAAGATATTTTTACGCGTGAATATCTTCTCAAAGTTAAGAAAGGGATATCAAAAAATGGACAAATTAAGTAAATTAGATAATCCTGCGGATAAATTAATTGATGAGATTCTGGAATTTAACTGGAAGAGTATGCCTGTTTCCGCAACTATTTCCGGTATTCACAAATATGACCATTTAATTGGCGGGTTTAGCAGGGATAAACTGAACCGGATAAATGAGAAAACGAAGGTTTTCCTTTCAAGACTTGAGAAAATTTCCCCGGAGGAATTGAATAAAGAGGAAAAGATTGATTATGTTTTACTTATCAATGAATTAAAATCAGAAATCAAAGATTTTGAAGAAATCCGTTTCTGGGAGAAAGACCCCGGTATGTCCGTTGAAATATGTATGTATGGCATTTTTATAATGGGAATCAGGGAGTTTGCATCTTTAAAAGAGCGTGCGGAATGTATCCTTTCCCGGCTTGAAAAAATACCAGGAGTTTTACAAGAGGGGAAGAAAAACCTTAAGAATTCGCCTAAAGTTTTTACCCATACAGCGATTGAAATAACCCAGGGAGGTATAAAATTCTTTGAAATATTTATACCGCAGTTAGCTGAAAAAATTCCCGGATTGAAGGGTAACTTGCTGAAAGCAAACAGGAAAGTCCTGTCAGCGATGCAGAATTATCTGGACTTTCTTGAAAGGGAATACCTTGTAAAGTCACAGGGTGATTTTGCAATAGGTAAGGATTTGTTCAACTGGAAATTAAAGAACACACATATGCTTCCATATGATACCAATGATTTGCTCAATATCGGAGATGAAATATTCAAAAAAACAAAAGAGGAACTGGCGGAGTTAGCTAAAAAAATTGACTCAACAAAAACCTGGTGGGAACTGGTAAACGGTCTTAAAGATGACCACCCACAGCCCGATGAACTCATTGATGCTTACCGCAAAGAAATGGAGCGGAGCAGGGAATTTGTCCAAAAATATAATATAGTGGATATACCGGAAGATGAATCTTTGGAAATCATACCTACACCCGTGTTTGAACGTGCCACGACTCCTTATGCTGCATATATGCCCCCGGCACCCTTTGAAAAAGAACAAAAAGGATTGTTCTATGTAACCCCTGTCAATGAAACAGCAGACAATGCGACACGGGAGGAACAGTTGCAGGGACATGCATTTGCAAAGATACCCGTAACAGTTGTTCATGAAGGTTACCCGGGACACCATCTCCAGTTGACCCGTTCAAACCGCTTGTTATCAAAAGTCAGGAAAATGTATCATACGAGCGTTTTTGTTGAAGGCTGGGCTTTATACTGCGAGGAATTGATGAATACGGTGGGGTACTATAATGATTCTAAAGTGAGTTTGATTAAACTCAAAGACCAGTTATGGCGTGCCTGCAGGGTGATTATAGACGTAAAATTACATACAAAAGAAATGGATTTTACTTCCGCGGTGGACTTTCTGGTAAAAGAGGCAAAACTTGAAAAAACAAATGCCATATCTGAAGTAAAACGTTATTGTTTAACTCCGACGCAGCCGATGAGTTATATAATAGGTAAATTACAGATTACACAGTTGAGGGACGAATGTAAGAAAAAATACGGGGCCAAATTCGATTTAAAAAAATTCCACGAAACCCTGTTGAGTTTTGGCTCCATCCCGGTAGAATTGATTAGAAAAAATCTGTAGTTATCTAATCCATTAATGATTTAAAAATCCCCCTTGACCAAGTAGGTCAACCTAATGGTTGACAAAACCGTAGATTTGGTGTATAATATACATCAGAGGTGATAAACAATGCAAAGAACACAAATTTATCTATCGGAAAAAGAAAGAAACCTTCTTTCATCTATAAGTGTAAGTGAGCATAGGACTGTTAGCGAACTTATCAGAGAAGCTATTGATAAGTGCTATTCAAGAAAGAAACATGATTTTGTTCAAGCTCTAGACAAAGCAGGCGGGATTTGGAAAGACAGAGAAGATATTAAAACCGATTATGTAAGAAAACTCAGGGCAGACCGAAGGTCAAGAGCAATCGGATGAGCAAATATCTTATAGATACCGATGTGGTGATTGAGATACTGCGTGGAAAAGAAAACGTAATTTCTTATATGAAATTACTAAATAAAAAAGGAAAAGCAATCTTTTATTCTCCAATTACAAAAGCAGAGATATTTCACGGGATCCGGGAAGGAGAGGAAAAAGAAGTAAACTTACTATTTCAATCCATGGAGTGCATTCCCGTTACTGAAGGAATAGGAGAAAAAGCAGGTTTATACTTAAAAGATTACCATCGAAGTCATAACTTGCAATTAGGAGATGGTTTAATTGCTGCCACTGCATATATAAGCAGTTCGAATCTTCTTACTTTTAATTATAAACACTATCCTATGAAGGATATAAAAATTGTTGTCCCAGAGTAAAAAATGAAAATTAAGTTTGACAGCTCTTCTATTGACAAAATTTTAGTTTTTTGATTAAATATACTCAATTTTTCTAATACCCCCTTTACCAAAAGTAGGTTCCGTAGGAATAAAAGGGGGAAGTTAAGGGGGATTTAGAAAAGAGGAGGTGCGTAAAAGTTCCAACCAGGTAATTACAAACATAATGTAGCGTCCCGATTTATCGGGACGATTCTTTGGAATGGAAGTTTCTTGTAAGACATATTATAGTTTTAGTGATTATTTGCTGGCTGTGGTACTAAACATATTTCCAACCACGCTTCAGACAACCACAGTGGAAATCAGAGGAAAGTAGAACAATCTATTATAAGCGATAAACTGTGAAGTCCCGCCTGAGGGCAGGCAGGCAAGACCTGACCCCATTTTACCTTTTAAGGATACACATGTCAAAAGAGCAGATTTCAGAATTACAGATTGAAAGAAAAAAATTTAAACCTGTTTTACCTTCGGTACTTAAAAATGGACCTGTGTCAATCAAACCCATGACAGGAAAAGAAACAGAAAGCATATCCGACCAGGAAACAGTAAAGAGATTATTTCCTGATACATACGGGATGCCTTTAATTACCTTTATAAAAGGTAAGAACCCGGGTGTTTCAAAAAGAATCGTTAAAGTTGGAGTTGTCCTTTCCGGCGGACAGGCACCCGGCGGACATAACGTCATTGCGGGTCTTTTTGACGGACTGAAAAAAGCTAACAAAAAAAATAAACTCATAGGATTTCTTGGAGGTCCTTCCGGTATAATTGATAATAAGAATAGAGAAATAACGGATTCTCTGATTGATAACTACAGGAATACAGGCGGCTTTGATATGATACAGTCAGGCAGAACAAAAATAGAGACGCCTGAACAGTTTGAACAGACAAAAAAAACAGTACTTGAAAACAAACTGGACGGGCTCGTAGTTATTGGCGGCGATGATTCTAATACCAATGCAGCACTGCTTGCAGAGTATTTTAAAAAAGAAGGAATCAATATATGCATCATAGGAGTTCCCAAGACAATTGACGGTGACCTGAAAAACGAGCAGATAGAGGCTTCATTTGGATTTGATACGGCAACAAAAATATACGCAGAGGTTACAGGTAATATTTGCAGGGATGTAAATTCGGCAAGAAAATACTGGCATTTTGTCCGTCTTATGGGCAGGAGTGCATCACACATAGCACTTGAAGTAGGACTTAAAACCCACCCGAATATTACGCTTATAGGAGAAGAAGTCCGCCAGAATAAAATGACGCTATCGCAGGTTGTGGATTATGTTGTTGATGTGATTGTCCAACGCGCTGCCTCAAAGAAAAATTTCGGAGTCGCACTTGTTCCTGAAGGATTGATAGAATTTATACCTGAAATGAAAGAACTTATATCTGCATTGAATGATGTCCTGGCAGAAAACGAAGTCCAGTTAAATACTATGCAGAATATTGAAGAAAAAAAGAGTCTGATATACACCAAACTGCCTGAAAACTTATCCTCACTTATGAAATCACTGCCGGGACTGATTTCATCACAATTGCTGATTGACCGTGACCCTCACGGAAACGTCCAGGTCTCACAGATAGAAACAGAAAGGCTTCTTGTTGAGATGATAAAGGTAAAACTCTCGGCACTCAAGAAGGAAGGGAAATACGCAGGTAAATTTTCTGCCATAACGCATTTCTTGGGTTATGAAGGCAGGTGTGGTGCACCTTCTAATTTTGACGCAAACTATACATACGCACTCGGATACAACTCGGTTGTACTTGTCCTGAACAATCTTACAGGATATCTTTCTTCTGTCCGAAATCTTGTCCAGAAACCTGCTCAGTGGGAATGCGGCGGGGCGCCCCTGACTATGATGATGAATATAGAAAGAAGGAAGGGGAAGGAAAAACCGGTTATACAGAAGGCATTGGTTAAACTTGACGGTAAGCCTTTCGGGACATTGCTGGAAAACAGGGAGAAATGGGCACTGACTGAAAGTTATCTGTTCCCGGGGCCGGTCCAGTATTTCGGACCTTCTTCTGTCACGGATATAACGACAGTCACTTTAAAATACGAAAAAATAAAAAAATCGTCCCGATAAATCGGGACGCTACAGGACGACTTTAAATACTTTATCCAGTATTTTTATGGCGTAATCAACGTCTCTTTTTGTAATAACAAAAGGCGGGAGAAATCTCAGGACTTTTTTTCCTGCAGAACCTATAACAAGACCTTCCCTTAGACACAGGTCAATTATATCTTTAACTTCTCTATCTAATTCCATGCCGAATATAAGACCCACAGCACGTATTTCCTTAATTGATTTATATTTACACTTGAGTTCATTTAGTTTATAAACAGTATATTCGCTTAACTGTGTAATATTATTTAACATTTTTTTATCAATGAGATTCAAAACTTCAATTGCAGAGGAACAACTCACCAGATTCCCTCCAAAAGTTGAGCCGTGGTCACCCGGTTTGAAAAGATTTGCAAATTTATCTTTGACAATTGTTACGCCAAGAGGTAATCCGCCCGCCACACTCTTTGCCAATGTTATTACATCGGGTTCTACATTATAGTACTGATATGCAAATAACTTACCTGTCCTGCCCATACCGCACTGTATTTCATCAAAAATTAATAAAAGCGAATGTTTGTTTGCAAGTTTTCTTAACCCCTGCAGAAATTTCTTTTCTGCCAGGTGGACACCGCCTTCACACTGGACAGGCTCAACTATTATAGCACAGGTTTTTTTATTAATAAGTTTTTTTACTGAACTAATATCATTAAAAGTAGCAAATTTAAAGCCAGACATAAGCGGTGCAAACCCCTTATGAAATTTCTTTTGCCCTGTGGCAGACAGGGTTGCAAGTGTCCTGCCGTGGAATGAGTTCTTAAATGAGATAATTTCATACTTCTTAAATTGTGAACCAAGTTTCCTTGATAATTTAATTGCGCATTCGTTTGCTTCAGCACCTGAATTTGAGAAGAAAACCTTACCTTTCTTAAAACTCTTTTTTATCAGCAGTTCTGCAAGTTTTACCTGCGGGAGAGTATAATAAAGGTTTGATACATGAACCAGTTTATCTGCCTGGAATTTTATTGATTTTGTAACTTTCGGATGACAGTGACCCAAACTGCATACGCTTATGCCTGAAAAAAAGTCAAGATATTTCTTGCCGTTTATGTCCCACAGATATTGCCCCTTACCTTTGACAAATACAACTTTCTTTCTGTCGTATGCAGGGATGAAATATTTCTTTTCATTCAGAAAAATTTGTTTTTCAGTCACCCTAAAAATCCTCTTAAATCCCCTTTATTATCCCCCTTTATCAAAGGGGGATGAGGGGGATTTTACCCTATTGTCGTGCCGTATGATTTTAATAATCCGTTTTCGGCATTTGTTATTATAACTTTTTTCACACCTTTTTTTATCGCCTTATAGCAGCTGTTAAGTTTCGGTATCATTCCTTCTGTGACGACTTTGTCTTTTATGAGTTCTTTTATCCTGTTGATTTTTATTGAAGGTATAACCTTTTTATCCTTGTCAAGGACGCCCGGGACATCAGTCATAAAAATCAGATTGTCTGCTTTTAAAGCACAGGCAAGCGCCACCGCGACATTGTCAGCGTTTATATTCAATGTCCTCTTCTTATTATCATATGCAACAGGTGCAATAACGGGTATAATTTTTTTCGCCATTAAATATCTGATATATTTTGTGTTTACGGTCTTTACTTCTCCGACAAACCCAAGTTTTTTAATCCGCCTGGCTGTAACAATATTTCCTTCCTTACAGGAAATCCCAACTACTTCAGGATAAAATTTCCTGAGTTTTTTGACAATATCTTTGTTTACTTTATTACAGAGTATTGATTCTACGACATCAAGCGTTTTCTTGTCAGTGTATCTCATTCCCTGGACGAATTTCGTCTTTATCCCGAGTCTGTTAAGTGTTCTTGTAATCTGCGGGCCGCCTCCGTGGACTATAATCACTGAATCAGTTTGCTGCAGGCAGGATATGCCCTTTAATATTTTACTTCTCGTGAGACTTTTTTTTATTGCTCTACCGCCGTATTTTATTAAAATTATTTTCATTGGGTAAAAAACGATAATTTGCTGTCCCCGTAATTTTCCTGCCTGACAAGTTTAAAATATTCCTGGTTAACATTTTCTTTTTTGTGATGCTGGGCTATTACCATGCCGTTCGGAGACAATAGGTTCGCTTTTGATATTAATTCCAGTGTTTTTGTTACAATAAAATCCTTATAGGGCGGACCAAGAAAAATTAAACTAAAATGCTTAATCCTACCTTCAACTTTCAACCAGGCAAGACCGTCATGTATGTTTGCATGGCACACTTTAGCATTATCTTCTCCGCCGAGTATCTCAATGTTTTTTGTTATCAAATCCACATAAATTTTATTCAATTCAACAAAAACGACGTTTTTTACTCCTCTTGAAAGTGCTTCAATGCCGACAGCACCGCTGCCTGCATATAAGTCAAGAAAGTTTGCACCTTTAATTCTTGGATTTATTATATCAAAGAGCGATTTTTTTATTCTTGAGAGAATAGGCCTTATAATCCTGTCGTCAGGGACAGTTTTTATTTTCCTTCCTCTGAATTTACCGCTTATAATAATAATTCCAGCCATAAAATAATGGGGACGGAGGTAATTAAAATAATCAAAATGAGCCTGGTGGGACTCGGACCCACGACACCCTGATTAAAAGTCAGGTGCTCTACCAGCTGAGCTACAGGCTCATTTCATTGAAAACATTGTGTAAAATTATAGCAATTAAAGAAAAAAAAGTAAAGAAAAAGAATGGGGACGGTTCTGATTCTTTATGTAAATCAGAACTTTATGGTGAGGGATGTTCTGGTTGTTGTGCCGAATTCACCATACGGAACAGAAGCATAATCAAAAGCATAGTCCTTATAACTCAATCCAAACCCTGTTGATACTCCTGTTATTGCACTGAGGCTGGAATTTGCAGGTGTCCCGTATCCGAGTCTTGCAGAAATCTGTATGTTAGCAAACGGTATGATCATGTATTCTGTGCCAATTTTAAGGTTTGGACTGCTGTCAATGAAATTATCCGCATCAACAGCCAGTAGCAAATTTCTATTGAAGAATCCATAAGAAGTGCCTATTTTAACAGTCAACGGCATTGTTTCTTCTGCAGCAGTATATTTCAAACCTGTCCCGATATTCTGGACAACTATACCAACATTCAAACCGTAAAGTGGTGTCTTGTATAAACCGCCTATGTCAATGCCTATTCCGCTTGCGGAATCTGTGTCATATCTGCTGTAAATACCCTTAAGATTTATACCAAGTGATAAAGAAGAATTCATCCATCTTGAATAACTCAATGTAAAAGATTTCTGCTCGTTTGTGAATTCGTCAAGCCGTGTGGCATTTTCATCCCTGCGCACATCAGAACAGGTTAAAAATGATGTATGAAATCCGAATACACCTATTTTTGAAACAGGATGTGCGTAACTCAAATACCCGCCGTCAATATCAAGCAGATAATCAAGTTTCATACCTGAAAGTTCCCTCTTTGTAAGTTGTGATAGTCCCGCGGGATTCCAGTATATTGCCGTGGCATTGTCTGCAATACTTGAAAACGCTCCTCCCATACCAACCGCCCTTTCACCTACACCTATCTTAAGAAAATCTCCGCCGACAGTGCCGGTTCCTGAAGCAAAGACTAAAGTGACTGTAACTAAACAAATAATTACTGCTGATAAAATAATTCTTCTCATTTTTCCTCCTGCAGTTCTCTACCTCACCACTGTGAATTTGCCGACATTTTTCTCTTTTGGATTTACCGTCGTATATAAATAAATTCCTCTGACAATTCTTTCACCGTTCTCATTTGTCACATCCCAGTATATTTTGTCTTTGCCTTCTATTTCTTTTAATGTCTTGACAAGTGAACCACTCAATGTATAAATCTTTATTTCACAGTTTGGAACACCTGACCCCCAGAAATTAAGTAATTTTCCCGAAGATAGACTTAACGGGTTCGGAAATACAATTACACAGGTAGGGGTTACGCTAACACTGACAGTCTCATTCCCGCCGTCTGAATCTATTGAAACTGTTCCGGTGTATTCTGCCCCGGGTGTCAGGTTAGTTGTGTTTACTGTAACAGATACAGTAACGCTATTAGAATTGAAAGTTGTATTGTCAGTGCTTATCCAATCCTTGTCGTCATTTATTGTCCCACTTAATGTCCCGCCGCCAGTATTTGAGATTGTAAATGTCAGTGTTTTTGTTGTTGCCGGTGGTATTTCACCAAAATTCAAACTTGTAGGATTTATTTCAAGTAAAGTGGGTGATTCTACATTTGGGGCGTCAATTGGACCTGTTGGTGTACCCGAGGCAGAACTGCTCCAGAAATCATATGCTTCAAAATAGTATGTGTAATCAGTTCCGCCACTAAGTGTCGTAGAAGATATATATTTTCTGCCCACAGAATACGCATTACCGTCCGCGGCAGTCATTGCAAACGGGCTACCTTGAATGTCTGTACCGCCTTTTTTAATATAAACTTTCGGATAGCCGTTTGCCGGCGCGTCATTATCAATATCCGTATATGTTACACGATAGACAAATGTGGTTGTTGAATCGCCTGTTTCCGGGTCAAGACCGTCAGATGTATAGTTTGTCTCGCCTGTCCAGTCTAAAGTCGGTGCGTTATTAGCAACATCAGGCGCGTCAATTGGTGGATCTGTTGGGTCGCCTGTAGCGGTAGCATTCCAGATATCGTATGCTGCAAAATAGTATGTTAAATCAGTACCGCCGGGGAGTGTCGTTGAAGTTGTGTAAATTCTTCCAGCAGAGCATGGATTACCGTCCGCGGCAGTCATTGTAAACGGGCTACCAACGATGTCTGAGCCATTTTTTTGTATATAAACTTTTGGATAACCGTCTGCGGGTGTGTCATTATCAGCATCCGTGTATTTTACACGGTATATAAATGTTGTCGTTGAAGTCCCTGTTTGGGGGTCAAGCCCGTCAGATGTATAGTTTGTTTCGCCTGTCCAGGAGAGTACCGGCGCGATACTAAACGCAGCCGGCGTATGTCTTATTGTGCGAAAATTAGCATCGGTCACTCCGGTAACATAAACATTATTTGAACTGTCTATCGCAATACCGTAGGCAGTGTCCGGGGACCCACTGTCAAATAACGCATAGGACTGAAATACAAGAGATGAGCTGTATTTTACCGTGAGAAAATCATAGGAGCCACTGATGTCCGAAGAGCCTGTTATATAAACATTGCCCGAATTGTCCAGCGCTATACCAGAAGCAGCGTTAACACCTCCGCCGGTAAATGTTACTGAAGACTGAAATGCAAGCGATGAATTGTATTTCAATGTCGTGCACCAATCTCCTGTAACATAAACATTGCCCAAATTATCCACCACAATATCTTCGCCCCAGTTATCAGTCCCGTTGTCAAATACTGCTGAGGACTGAAATACAAGCGATGAATTGTATTTTACTATGAGATTATCTTCCGAAATATTGGAGATTCCGGTAAGATAGACATTACCAAAATTGTCCACCGCAATATCAGTAGCCTCTTCATAAGACCCGCTATCAAATGTCGCTGATGATTGTAGCACAAGCGATGAATTGTATTTTAGTGTGAGGTAATCAGTATCCATACCATTATTTGAATAGCCCGCAACATAAACATTGCCTGAATTATCTACTGCAATACCGTTACCTTTTGTACTCGAGATATCAAATACCGCAGACGACTGGAACACCAGAGATGAATTATATTTTACTGTGAGGCATTTAACATTTGAATAGTTATTTGTATAGCCCGTGACATAAACATTGCCTGATTTGTCCACCGCAACACCCTTGGCATAGTCATTTTTTTGTGCCGTTATGCGTTACTGAGTTTAACATGTTTCCGTTTGCATCGTATTTTATCGTTAAGTAATCTATACCTGCGATACCGTTTGACGATTCTCCTACGACATAAATATAAGGACCACCACCAGTAATAGTATCTATTGCTATATCGTAAGCACAGTCTCCATAGCTGCTATCATATACCGCGCCGCCCGGCTGGGAAAAATCGCCGCTGAAACCACCACCATTTGCCATACAAATCCCGGTAAACAAAATACACATTCCAAAAACTGCGATAAACTTACTTTTGTTTTTCATAACCCTCCCTACTATTACCCATCTTACAATTTAAGTTTACTACTTTAATATTAATTTGTCAAGCAAGAGAAATGGAATAAAATTCGTTATTTATCTGGGAGTTTTGGTTTGGAGTTTGTTGATTTGTTTTTGTGAATATTCGTAATATTCACTTTCACCGGACTCATAGATTTCTCTCCATATTTCAAGAGCACGTCTGTAATTTCCTGCCTTACTATAAATATTTGCAAGTATTGCTTTTACTGTTAGAGGGCAATCGGGTTGTGCTAATGCGCGTTCAAGGAGTTGAACCATTTTTTCATACTGGGCTTGTTTTTTGTACACAATTGCGCCTATATATAGATAAAACTGCCAGTATTCAGGGTTTCTTTTCCTGCCTTCTTCCAGTAATAAAAGCCCTTCATCTGTCCGATTTAAGTTCCATGCTAATGAAGCACCGCCATAAAGGTATGCATAGTTAAAATATGGATCCAGCCGGACAACCCGCTGGCATAGTTTCAATAAGTCATAATATTTGCCTCTACCATAATCCGCTCCATGATGGCAGTGTTCGTGGGAATGACCGTGTTCCGTTTCGCCTTCATCGCATTCTTCTTCAGATGAGCCATAATACTGCAAGACCTGTATCCACGCTATGTCTGACGCAAGTTTTCTCATGCCAAAGACAATTCCTGTCAGGTCAAGTAATAAATATTTTTCTAAGGGGAGTTTGTTTTCAGGCAGCGTTATATCAGCATCTTTGAAAGGGAATACAAATTTTTCACTCAGGTATGTCTGGGATATTAAAACGATTATTAGTGAGATGAGTAGTATAATTCTTGTAAACACATTACACTTCTTTGCGGTTGAAAAGCATTATTGACAAACATAAAAAGACAGCACAGTAGGCAATACCGTATATTAAAGCCAGGGGTATCCAGTTAGCAGGCTGAACATTCGCACCGATGTAATCACGCCAGTTGAAATACTGCAGATTCGGTATTATGTAGTATAAAACTTTCATAACAATTTTCCCGGGCAGGAGATTTATTCGTTTGATTAAAAACATAATTTCTGGACTGAAATGTCCGAGTATCCATATTGAAAAAGTAAAAACGAGTGACGCCATAGATGATGTGGAGAATAATGAAAAAAACACAGCCAGCGAACCCACGATAGCTATCTTGAGAAAACTTGATAAAACTGCATATACGTAGTTTATGTCCCAGGCCCAGCCCTTATAAAAAAGAATTAATATTAACATCCCGTACATCAGAATCATACTAAGATAGACAGATAAAAGCAGTCCTAAATACCTGCCGATTACATAATACCATTTTGGTATCGGTCTTATTAAGACAAGATATATAGTCTTTGATTCAATTTCTTCAAGTATCAGACTTACTCCGCTGAATATTACAAGCAGTAGAGCAAAAAATTCTATTGATGTCAGACCGAAATCAAGTATTATCCGTGTAGGTTGTTCACCTCCCAGGACACTAAAAAGAGCGGTTACAAAAATCAGCACAACAGCAAATATTACAAGTATGTAATAAATCCTGTTTCTGATATTCTGGGTTACTGTGTATTTTATTATGGAATATATCTTCATTTGATTGTGTTTATGAAAATTTCTTCTAAATTATTGGACTGCCATTCCTTTTGTTCAATTATACGAATCAGTCCCCCCTTGTGAATTATGCCGACACGGTCACAGATTTTCTCAACTTCTGAAATTAGATGCGATGAAAAGAATACGGTTTTACCTGTCTGTTTCAGGTTAATCACCAGGTCGCGCATTTCCCGTACACCCAGCGGGTCAAGCCCGCTTATAAGTTCGTCAAAGACTAACAGCGGCGGGTTATGGAGCAGACTCTGGGCAATGGCAAGCCGCTGTGTCATTCCCTTGGAAAATTCTTTAACGAATTTTTTAATATTTGTCCCTAAATTGACTACTTCCAGAACTTCATTAATGCGGTTTTTAGATATGCCGCCTGATAATTCGCTGTAGAATTTTAATATTTCTTCACCTGTCAGGAATCTATGAAAATACGGTATCTCCGGGAGGTATCCGATGAGTGCCAGTTTTTTTCTGTCGGGCATAGGGTTGTTGAAGATACTAATCTTTCCTTCAGTAGCAAAAAGTAACCCCAGTATAAGTTTTATTGTCGTGGTTTTACCGCTGCCGTTTAATCCGATAAGTCCGAAAATCTCTCCTTCCCGGACTTCAAGATTTAAATTTTCTATCCCGACAGTGGTATATACTTTACCTAAATGACTTCTGCGGTATATTTTTGTCAGATTTTCAGTCTTTACTGCGAACATGTTTTTACAACTGGACAAATTTGGCTTTCTTTACACCTTTGATTTTATTTATCTCGTCAATTACCTGGTTTGAAGGGCAGGTATCTACATTTACTATTGTGATTGCATCTCCACCAGATTGTCTGCGGCCGACCTGCATATTAGCTATGTTTATTTTGTTTTTACCTAAAATTGTTCCCACGGTACCTATAATACCCGGAGTGTCAGCGTTTTCAAGGATTATCATACATCCCTGGGGTCTGACGTCCACATCTAAATCCCTTAAATTGACGATTCTTGGAAACTGGTCTGCAAACACTGTGCCGCAGACATTCAACTGTTCACTATCGGTTATCACTTTGGCGTCTATTAACGAAGTAAAATCCTCTGCCTGTTCATTTTTTATTTCCTTGATTTTTATACCCCGTTCTCTTGCAAGGAGACCGGCATTGACAAAGTTTACCTTTATGTCAAGTATAGGGCTCAACAGTCCTTTTAAGTATGAGAGTGTCAGGACAGAAAGATTTGACCGGGATATTTCACCATTGTATTGCAGCAGAATTTCCTTAATACCGCCTTCTATCAACTGGGCTTGTAAGAGTCCCATTTTTTCTAAAAGGTCTGAATATGGTTTTATCTTTTTGTAGGTTTCACGGTCAATTGAAGGCATATTGATAGCGTTGCACACTATGTTATTTGTAAAGAAATCCAGTATCATATCACTTACTTCCTGTGCTATTTTTACCTGTGCTTCTTCGGTTGATGCTCCCAGGTGGGGGGTAACTATTACGTTGTCTAATTTGAAAAGCGGGTGGTCCGGGGGTGCCGGTTCTTTTTCAAACACATCTATCGCAGCACCTTTTACATAACCAGATTTTATTGCTTCACACAACGCGATTTCGTCAATAATACCGCCTCTTGCACAGTTGATTATTCTCACACCCTCCTTCATCTTTTTTATGGTTTCAGAGTTTATCATATATTTTGTAGAGTCGCTCTTTGGGACGTGCAGGGTGATGAAATCGGATTCAGCGAACAATTCATCCAGAGTTTTAAGTTCAATATTGATTGTTTTAGCAAAATCTTCCGATACGAAGGGGTCATAGCCAATAATTCTCATTTCAAAACTCTGTGCCCGTTTTGCAACTTCCCTGCCTATGCGTCCCAGACCAACTACACCCAGGGTTTTACCCTGCAGTTCTGTGCCTAAAAACTTTTCTTTTTTCCATACACCTGTTTTTAATAAACCTGACGCCTGGGGGACGTTCCTTGCCAGAGCGAGCATCATAGCGATTGTGTGTTCACACGCTGAGATAGTGTTTCCGCCGGGGACGTTCATTACAATCACTCCATACTCCGTAGCGGTTTTACTGTCAATATTGTCAACACCTGTTCCTGCGCGGATTATGAGTTTTAAATTTTTTCCGGCTTTTATTATATCGGATGTAACTTTTACCTCGGAACGCAGAAGCAAGACATCGTAATCCGAACCGGCTACGATTTTTAAATATTCTTCGGGTGAAGGTTTCGGGTGGACATCAATCTTGAATTCACTGTTGTTTAATAGTTTTTCCATACCTTCTGTGCTGGAATATGTCATTAAAATTTTTGTCATAAGGTCTCCCCTGTATTTTTATTTAAAAATTTCCCTAAACGCAACTTCTAATTTTTTATCAATATTTTCAGGCAATTTGCCGTGCGGAATTTTTAAATGGTATAGAACAGTCTCAAATCTTTTAAATCCACCATCACTTCTTAATTCAACCCATTCAACTTTTCGGCTATTTAATTGTTTTTTGTTTGTTGAGGAATTAAACATATTGTGGATTGTCTTTTCGTTTAATCCAGAATTGATCGCAATGTCTCGAGCCGGTAAATCGGGATTAAGAAATTCCTTTTTATACCAATCAACTGTTATGTTTTTGCTTTTGAGTTTTGCATCAACAACTTTTTTGAAAAAATCGATTGCAAATTGTAAAAACCCAGCATTTATTAGAGTTACAACCTCAATTCTATAATCCTCACCTTTAAGCAATTTTTTGATTATGTTTTTTGCAACTTGTTCTGTTATTGTCATATTGTTCCTTTAAATGATTTAATAAAGTTTTCAAGGTCAACAAAACCTGATTGACTATCTTTTAAACTAAATAAATTTCTGCTTTTATTTAATTCTTCCTTAATTCTGTCAATATATTTTAATTCCTTTTCGGTGAGAAAAAAGTGGCGATTTAAATTTAATGCCGCTCGTCCAAGCGTGCCACTACCAGCAAGGGGGTCAAAAATTAAATCACCAATAAAAGAATAATACTTAACTACTCTGTTGCACAATTCTAACGGAAAAACAGCACTATGAATTTTATCAAATGTCGGATCAATACGCCAAACATTTGTCGTTTCGTATTTATCTAGCACTTTACTTTTTTTAACCTTGTCCCAGCTATACTGCTGAATATTCCAGTCAATTAGCTTATCAGTTTTCTTTCTATAAACCATTAACATTTCTGTTATTGCATTTGGTTTGTATGCTAGTGGCTTTCTATGTTGAAGAAAGCCAGCGTTTCTATTTTTAACACACGCTTCGGGTTTTAACCAAACAATATCATCAATAAATTCCCAACCCATTTTTACTAACAATGGGTGTATGTCGTAAGTAATGGGATATCTTTTACTGGCATGTGCTCGACTTATTCTGGGTATAATAATCGGCGAAGTGTTAAGCACAAAAAATCTACCCTCTTTAGTAACGCGATGCACTTCTTTAAAAGTATTTTCTAAAAATTTTAAATATTCATTATAACTTTGATAAATTGAATAATCTCTTGCGTTATAATATGGTGGCGAAGTAAATGTTAAGTGTATAGACTCATCTGGCACATGCTTTAGTATTTCTTGAACATCTCCATGCACAACAGTATTTTTTAATGAAGATGGAAACTCATCATGCCTTTGAGAGTTATTTGATTTATATTGAACGCCGTTTACTTCTTTATTTATAACCTCTTTAATCAATTCATTTGGGTGGTCAATTAACTTTTTGAGTTCTTTTTTTACTTCTTCCCTTTGAGAAAATACAAGTAACCCCCTGATTGCCTGCATCACCACTTTTGGATCGTTGTCTTTCAAAAATTCAATTAAAACCGGGATTGCTTTTTCATTTCTTAATCTACCAACCGCAGAAACAGATTCTCTTCTAACTTCTGTACTCTCGTCTGAACGAGCATATTTAACAAAAGTAGGTAAAAGAGAAACATCGCCTATTTTAGCAAGATTTTTTATTGATAACGCCCTGATATTTTCGTTTTGATTATTTAATAGACTTAATAAAGGCTCTTTGCTATAGGTATTTTCCAACCTTCCCATCTTTTCCAAGGCATAAACAATTGTTCCATCATTTTTATTTTGCAAAAAAGACAATAGAGCTTGCGTATTATTTTTAAGCTCACCAATCAATTCTTTATTAACCTGTTTGCCTAATAATGATCTGTTCATAAAACTTCCTTGAAAGCACTCACGGCTTTACCCGGAGTTATATTGTGTCCTGCCCTTTTCAGCATAGTCTCAATACCGCTTAAGCCGACTATAACGTCAAACTGGTCAATAAATCCCATGTGTGCTATACGGAAAATTTTCCCTTTAAGTTTATCCTGCCCGCCGGCAATGGATATACCGAATTCTTTACGAAGATCACCGACGAGTTTGTCTCCTTCAATATTCTCGGGCAATTTCGCACTTGTCAGGACATTACAGGCAACTTCTTCTTTTGCAAACAGTTCTAAGTTTAACGCTTTTACTCCCGCACGGGTTGCTTTAGCGAGTTTTTCTATGTTCTTAAATATATTTTCAAGTTCTTCTTTTTTTATAATTCTTATCGCTTCCGCCAGGGCAACTATCAGACTTACCGCAGGCGTAAAAGGTGTTTCTTTTTTGGGTATTGATTTTTTCATCAGTTTGTAGTCAAAATAGAATCTTGGCGATGTGGATTTTTCAACCAGGTTCCAGGCTTTTTGATTTATAGCAATAAAACTCAATCCCGGTGCACACATAAGACCTTTCTGGGAACCCGAAACGACTACGTCTAGTTTCCATTCGTCTTTGAACAATGGCTGGCCGGCAAGCCCGCTTATCGCATCAATGACTAAAACAGCGGATGTCTTACTGACAATCTCACCTATGGTTTTTAAATCATTTACTACACCGGTTGAAGTCTCTGTATGAGTTGTAAAGACAGCTTTAATGTTCCTGTTTTTCTCAAGTTTATCTTTTATCTCCTGCGGATTGACGGCAGTTCCCCATTCGGCATCAATTTTTGTCACGTTCGCTTTGTATATTTTACATATCTTTTCCCACCTGTCGCCGAAATTACCGCAACTCGCCACTAAAACATCGTCTTGCGGGCTTATTAGATTTGCCACTGCCGATTCCATTGCCCCGGTCCCGGAAGAAGAGAGCAGGAAACAATCCTCCTTCGTTTGAAAAACATATTTCAATCCTTCAATAACCTCATTAAAAATTTCACCGAACTCAGAGGTCCTGTGATGCAGGATTGGTAACGACTCTTTTTGAGCCACTTCCGGAGGTATGGGGGTGGGTCCCGGGGTTAATAAAAAATATTTCTTCATAAGAAACTCCCTTCAATTTGTTGATTTTTTGGTGTATTGATAAGCGGGTGTATGAACTGGTTTACTTTCAGGAAATGTTTGCTCTGTTTCCCTTTTAGTCCGTTCTGCAGAGAATTTTTCTAAACTTATTTTAAATACTTCACTCATATGTCTTACAGGCATAAGTTTCATTTCGTGTTGTATTTTTTTAGGTATTTCCTTTAAGTCCTTCTTATTACCTTCAGGGAAGATTATGGTTTTAATGTTTTCCCGATATGCGGCAATAACTTTTTCCTTGAACCCGCCTATAGTTAAAACCCTACCGCGGAGAGTTATTTCACCGGTCATAGCCAAATCTTTTTTTATGGGTCTATTGGTTACAATAGATGCGATTGCAGTGGCAATCGTTATGCCCGCAGAAGGTCCGTCTTTTGGAATAGCGCCTTCAGGAACGTGTATGTGAAAATCCCTGTCTTTAAAGATTTTTTCATTTATATTCAGTAATTTGGAAATGGAACGCACGTAAGAAAGCGACGCCTGTGCGGATTCCCGCATAACTTCGCCTAATTTACCCGTCAACGTGTATTTCCCTTTACCTTTAAGCATCAGGACTTCAATCGTAAGTGTTTCTCCGCCATGTTCTGTCCAGGCCAGTCCCGTTGCTATACCGACATCATTGGGTGAAACCTTTTCCCTGTAGAATTCCGGTATTCCAAGATATTTGTTTGAGTTTTTCTTTGTAATGGTTATAAGTTTTTCCTTCTCCTGGAGAGCGATTTCTTTTGAAACCTTCCGGTATATACTTGCTATTTCCCGTTCCATGTTTCTCACGCCCGCTTCCCGGGTGTAGTCCTGCATGATTTCTTTAATCGCCTCAGTAGTAATCTTAACGTTTTCTTCGGTTAGACCGTGCTGTTTTAACTGCTTGGGTATGAGGAACAGCTGGGCGATTTTTATTTTTTCATCCATCGTGTAGCCGGGGAAACGGATAATCTCAAGTCTGTCAACGAGTGCGGGTGGTATTGAGTCCACGGTATTAGCGGTTGTTATAAACATAACCTTTGACAGGTCAAATTCAACATCAAGATAATGGTCAACAAATGAATTGTTCTGTTCGGGGTCAAGCGTTTCCAGCAGTGCCGCTGATGGGTCGCCCCGCCAATCCATACCCATTTTATCAATTTCATCCAGCAGGAATACCGGATTTTTTGATTTAGCTTTTCTCATCCATTGAATAATTCTTCCGGGCAGTGAACCGATATAGGTCCGCCTGTGTCCCCGTATTTCCGCTTCGTCCCGCACACCGCCCAGCGAGGCACGGACAAAATTTCTTCCCAGGGCTCTGGCAATGGATTTTGCGAGGGATGTCTTACCGGTCCCGGGAGGACCGACAAAACACAGTATAGGCCCTTTGAAATCTTTAACTCTTTTCAGGACAGCCAGGTATTCAAGCACTCGCTCTTTAGCTTTTTTTAGACCGTAGTGATCTTCTTCCAGGATTGCTTCAGCACGTTTTATATCAAAGTTATCCTGCGTTGTCACTGCCCACGGCAGGTTTATCAACCAGTCTAAATATGTTCGTATAACAGTTGCCTCAGGCGAAAACGGCATCATTTTTTCAAGTCTTTGCAATTCCTTTTCTGAGGTTTCCTGTGCTTCCTTGGTCATTTTTGCCTGTTTTATTTTTGTCCGCAGTTCGTCTATTTCCTTTGCAAAATCGTCCTTCTGGTGAAGTTCTTTCTGAATCGCTTTCATCTGTTCGCTTAAATAATATTCTTTCTGTGTCTTTTCAATTTGTGTCTTTACACGACCCTGTATGCGCCGTTCAATGTTTAGAATTTCTATTTCACGGTTTAATATTTCAACGATTTTTACCATGCGTTCTTTGAGAGAAATTGTTTCCAGCAGTATTTGCCGTTCATGCAATTTAATCGTGAGGTGCGAGGCAATTATGTCTGATAACCTGCTAGAGTCTTCAATATTAATAATGGCGGCGGAGATTTCTAATGGTAGTCTGCGATTGATTTTCACATACTGGGCAAAAACTTTATGGGCTTCGCGTTTTAATGCTTCAAGTTCAGGCGTTTCTTCTTCCTGCTCAACTATGGTTTCCACTTCAACTTCCACATAATTTTTTTCCTGTAAATATTTGAAAGATAATAATCTGCCGCGCTTAATGCCTTCAACGAGTACCTTGAGCGTGCCGTCGCTCATTTTCAACAGCTGTAATACTTCTGCAATTATACCGATTTCGTATATGTCATTTTGGGCCGGGTCTTCAACCTGGACTTTTTTCTGGGTAGAGATGAATATCAGTTTGTGTTGAGACATTGAATCTTCAACTGCTTTAACGGATTTTTCTCTTCCGACAGCAAGAGGGGTTACCATTGTCGGAAATACCACGACATCGCGTACAGGCAGAAGCGGTAACTTCTGTGGAATATTTATTTGTTTTTTAAAATTTTCAATCATGCTATTTTCCTTTCCTCTTTATAGACTAATAGAGGGGGATGAATTTTTGCTACCGTTTCCATGTCAACCACACATTTAACGAGGTCAGTTTGTCCCGGCAGTTCATACATTATGTCAATCAGGAGTTCCTCTATTATTGACCGCAGTCCCCTGGCCCCGCTGCCGCGATTGATTGCAAGCCGGGCAATCTCTCTAAGGGCCTCGTCTGTAAATATAAGTTCCACGCCTTCCAGGTCAAACATTTTCTTATATTGTTTTACTATTGAATTCTTTGGCTCAACCAGGACATTTACCAGGTCATCCTCGGATAAACTCTGCAAAGCAGCTGTTACGGGCATCCTGCCGACAAATTCCGGCATCAAACCAAATTGTACCAAATCCTCAGGTTGTATGGCTTGCAGCAGACTGTCTGTAGATTTATCTGAATGTTTAGACCTCAGTTCGGTGCCGAAACCCAAACCGCTCTTGCCGATTCTTGAATTTACGATTTTATCTATTCCGTCAAATGTTCCGCCACAGATAAAAAGTATGTTATTCGTATTAACTTTTATAAATTCCTGCTGTGGATGTTTTCTGCCCCCCTTAGGGGGAACGTTTACAATAGCGCCTTCAATAATTTTAAGTAATGATTGCTGGACACCTTCTCCGGAGACATCTCTGGTTATGGAGGGTGAACCGCCTTTGCGTGCAATTTTATCTATCTCGTCAATATAAATTATCCCTTTTTCTGTTTTTTCTATATCATAGTCCGCGGACTGAAGGAGTTGCAGGACAACATTTTCCACATCTTCACCCACATATCCTGCTTCAGTGAGCGGTGTAGCACTTGCAATCGTGAAAGGTACATGCAACAATTTAGCAAGAGTTTCTGCGAGCAGTGTTTTTCCGGTACCCGTTGGACCGACCAACAGGATATTTGATTTTTGTAGTTCAACATCTTCAGCCTTATTATTTGAAGCAATTATCCTCCGGTAGTGATTATATACTGCCACTGCCAGTATGCGTTTTGCACGGTCCTGCCCCACGACATAGTCGTCAAGCACTTTTTTTATCTCTTTAGGTTTTGGTAAAAGCGAAATAGATTGTTTTTGCTCATGCCTGACAATTTTTGTCAACAGGTCATAAGAGTTATAGATACACTCTTCACAGATATATATTCCATTCTTCCCGACAAGTTTTAGTTCCTCCGGTTTCCCTTTAGAGCAAAATATGCATTTATATAATCCGCCTGACTGTTTCAGGTTAGTCATATTATGTCTTTCTGGTTACAATTATCTCGTCAATCAGCCCGTATTCTTTTGCTTCTTCCGCTGACATATAGAAGTTTCTTTCCATATCCTGTTTAATTTTTTCAATTTTCTGTCCTGTATGTTTGGCAAGTATTTCAATAAGTTTGTTTTTATTACTAACCAATTCCCGTGTTTCTATGTCTATATCTGTCACTGCACCGGAAATGCCCCCGCCCATAATCAACGGCTGATGAATCATTAGCCGTGCATGAGGTAATGCAAATCTTTTGCCTTTAGTACCTGCGGCAAGCAACAATGCGCCTGCACTCATTGCCTTACCAATACAGACAGTGGTTATTTTTGGCTTAACGTACTGCATACTGTCATATATGGCCAGGGCAGAAGATAATTCTCCTCCGGGAGAATTTATATACAGGAATACATCCTTTTCTGAGTCCTCTGCTTCCAGGTACAGGAGTTGTGCAACAAGGATATTTGCCGAATCTGTCGTTACAACTCCTTCGTATCCGCCCACGAATATTATTCTTTCACGAAGTAACCTGGAAAAAATATCATAAGTAATTGCCGCACCCTGATTCCATCTCTCAACGACACCCGGTATAATATTTGGCATAGATGAACCTCCTATACATGTTTAACGGTTATTTTGGCATTGTCCAAAATAAACTTATATATTTTATCAGATTTAATATGTGAAATCAACCTGTCCATGTTTTCCTGTGTTTCAATCAACTGGGTCAAATCCTCTTTTCTATGATTAGGGTTAGAGTTAACTATTTCTTCTTTTTTCTGGTTGATTTCATCCTGAGTCACTGTTATGTTTTCCTGTTTAGCAATTGCATTGAGGATATAAAGTAATTTAACCTGCGTTTCCGCTTTATTCCTGCATTTCTCCGTATTGTTTGATTTCTGATTTTCAATAATTTCAGGAGCAATCCCCATCCGCTGTCCCTTTTCCATAAGTACAGAAAGCAGGTATTGAGCCTGTTCTTCAACCAATGACTCAGGCACTGTTATGGTATTTGACTTTAACAGGTGTTCGTTTATTTCTTCTTCAAGTTTTTGTTTTGCCTGTTCTTCGGTTTTTGCCTCCAGAGATTCTTTTACCTTTGTCTTGAGTTCAGCAAATGTTTGGTATCCTAAGTCCTTGGCGAAATTGTCATTCAATTCAGGCAGGACTTTTTCTTTTATTTCATTAATAGTGATTTTGATAGTAACGTCTTTGCCGGCAATATCTTTCTTTGGAAAATCTTGTGGTAATTTTGTTTTTATTTCTCTCGCCTCGTTTTTATCTGCATTAATTATACCATCAACAATACCGGGCAATAATTGTTCTGATGATAAGTCAATTAACTGATTTTCTGCAGATAGTTCTTTTATTTCGTCGCCATCCGCTGAAAATACCTGGTAGGTGGCAATGGCACAATCATCTTTTCTTACCTTATCAGATTTGGATTCCACTAATCTGGTATTATATTTTTGTAGTTCAGTTATTGATTTTTGAACATCGTTCTCAGTAACTGCCTTAATCTGTTTTTTTAACTTCAGTGACTTATAATCCCTCGCAGTAATTTCGGGATTTTTTTCTAGTGTGGCACTGAACTTAAAGGGTTTATTGAACTCAAATTCAAATTTATCCACCCTTGGTAATGTTATGGGCACAATATTTTTTTCTTTAAGTGCTGCAGACATTACTTCTCTCATCAGGTTTTCGGCAACATGTTCTTTAGCCACCGGACTGTATTTTGCTTTTATGATATCCATCGGTGCCTTGCCTGTCCTGAACCCCTGTATCTTTGCATTTTTCTGCAAATTTAAGTATACTTTTTCCGTCTCAGAAACAACTTCATCCTGAGCGATATCAAAATCAAGTTGTAATTTACACGGGTTTAATTCTTTGATGTTTATGTTATAATTTTTCATATTGGCTAACTATTATATAACAAAAAATATAAAAAAGCAATTGCTTAAATTACATAATTATTGGTATAATAAAATATGTTTAAAGATATTCACCTTACCCACACTCAATCGCTAATGGTAAAAAGATGGCTTGAGGAGATTGCAAGAAAAAAACAAATTAAGCACGAGAGAATCCTTCAACTTCCCGGAATAAAAGACATTCTTAATGATAAACGACTTTCACCACATCAGAAAGGTGATAAATTATACAATTTATTATACAGAATCAGATATCCTGTGCTCAGCGGATACCAGGATAAGTTTAAGAAATTAGCAAACCACATATACCACAAAACAGGAGCGAAATTACGTTTGCCCGATCCATGTTTTGAATGCAATGAAATTATCGTTGAGCCCAAAGAAAAACTTCCCGATGTCAAAAAGTTTAAGAAACAGATTGATTCATTGATTGACTGGAAACCGATTCTAAAATGAGTTTTGAATATTTAACCAGAAAAAATACTTTTATCAAAAAATATGAATACGGCGAGAACATTGTCGGTTTTGGGGAATATGTCCTTCGTTTTGCAAGTTCCTGTCCCCTGGGTTGCCTGTATTGTTATCTGCGGGACGTAAACAAACAGAAGCATGAACCCAAAATTTATACCAATTTTGAAATGCTGAGAAAAGAATTGATTGAATTGTGCGGACCAGTTAATGGTAAAAGGAACTTGTATTTAAATGCAGGAGAGAATACCGACAGCCTGGTGTTTGAACCTCAGGCAGGAATAATTAAGTTTCTGGATGAATTTATTTCAGAATTTAAACCAGACCTTATGATAGAACTAAGGACAAAGACAGACAATATTCCCAGCCTTAGAAGTATGGTAAACAAACATAAGTTTATTATTTCTTTCAGCCTCAGTCCCCAGAGTGTAATTGATAAATATGAACCCGGGACAGCTTCGCTGGAAAAAAGGCTGGATGCTATGAGAGAGTGTCAGACTATGGGATATTCTGTCGGGTTCAGGTTTGAACCAATAATAAACAGCGGGCAATTGATTAAAGAATACAAAAAAATTCTTGAAATATCTGATGAGAAACTTCTGTTTAAAAATCCGGAAAAGATTCATTCAATCGGACTTTCCTGCATAAGATGGACAAAGGGTTTAATGAAAAAAATAAGAGAGGAAGGATCAGTTGACGGCAGTGAACTATTGCTCGACGAGTTTGTCCTGTGTCCGGATAAGAAATTCAGATATTTCAGAGTAATCCGTACAAATATCTACAGGCGGATATTGAGTTTATTGCACGATTTCGTTAAATTAGATAATCCTGCGGATAAATCAGATAAGATTTTTCTCTCAACCGAGCCTGCTTACATCTGGCAGGACTGCGGATTGGATTTTTAAATATTATTTTTGTATAATTATGGATATGAAAAAGAATTATAAACAATCAAAAACCCTATGGGGCAGTAAGGTTCGGAAGGAATTAAATGAATTTGCAAAATCATATACTTACTCCTTTCCTTTTGATTATAAACTCTATGAGGAAGACATTGGTCAGAGTATTGCCCATGTCCAAATGCTGGAGAAGGGTAAATTAATAAAACATAAAGAAAAGAAAAAATTTTTGAATGTTTTAAAAAATTTGAAGAAAGAAATTTCCCAGCAGATAAAACTTAATAAATTTAAGACTAATAAAGATTACGAGGACATTCATACCTATATTGAAAAGAAGGTTACCGAACAACTCGGGGATGTTATCGGTACAAAACTTCATACCGCAAGGTCAAGGAATGACCAAGTATCTGCTGACACCAGGCTTTATATCAGGAAAAACGGCGTAGGGGTTGCGGGATTATTAACGGAGTTAATCCATACAATACATAATCTTGCAGAAAAGCATAAATATATCATTATGCCGGCCTATACACATATGCAGTTGGCAAAGCCGGTATATTTCAGGGATTACATAAGAGCGTATTCCGAGATGTTCAAGAGGGATATGCTGAGAATAGAAAATTGTCTCGGGAGACTGAATTTTTGTCCTTTAGGGTCCGGTGCAGTCGGGGGTACTCATTACAGAACGATAAACAGAAAGTTCATAGCAAAAGAGCTGGAATTTTCCGATTATATTAAAAATACCGTAGATGCTGTCAGTGACAGGGATTTTGTTCTTGAATATTTATTTGTTTTATCTATGATAATGATGCACAGCAGCAGGTTAAGCGAAGATTTCGTAATGTGGAGTTCTCCGCAGTTTAAATTTATAACAATAGATGAATCGTTTATGACGGGGAGCAGTATTTTACCTCAGAAAAATAATCCTGACGTTTGTGAACTTGCGAGAGGAAAAACCGGAAGGGTATACGGTAATCTTATGGGATTTCTTACGGTGATGAAGGGGTTGCCCATGAGTTATAATAGAGATATGCAGGAAGATAAAGAAGCACTTTTTGATTCCAATGATACGGTTATAACTACTTTGAAAGTATACATAGAATTACTTAAGAAACTAAAAATAACTGACAGGAATAAAGAAAACATGATGAATGCAATTAAAGTCAGTAAAGGGTTTGCAAATGCTCCGAGATATGTTGATTATCTGGTGGAAAAAGGATATAGTTTAAGAAATGCATACGAATTTGTCAGCAGGCTGGTCCATTATTGCACTTTAAATGATTTGGATTTTGATAAATTAGAGGATAGTCATATTGATGAATTTATTAATAATGAGTCTAAAATAGATAGGAAATCAATAAAATATTTAAGACAATATTCAAAAAAATCAGGTATAAGAAATTTTATCAAAACCGGGCTTAGAGCCTGTTCATTTAATAACTATCTTAGAACAGGTAGCAGGAAAAGACATACTACATTAGGAAACAGTGCGGTGAGCGATGTTAATAAACAGTTGACACAGGAAAGGAAAGAGATTAGAAATATATTTAAACAAATCCAGCACACTTATTCCACAAGACTCCCCTAAACGCAACCTTGATTTTTTATTAAATATATAGTAAAATAAGAGTATCTATTCACTGAACCGTGTTGCTGTCATTCTGACCCCGATGATTTGTATCGGGGGAAGAATCTCGAGATTCTTCGTCGCTGTGCTCTTCAGAATTCACGCCTATCCTATTGACAGAGATGAAGCAACAGAACTTGGTTTGAATATTGAAAGGACTACCGATACTCTTGAAAAAGCAATACATCAATTATATGAAGATTACGCAACAACAATGAAACTTGGACAACCATTTCATCCGGATGAATTATTAGGCGGACGTGAATTCTCGGATGTTTCTATTCCTGGTGCTTTTGTAGAGTCAACAGATTTGACTTACGAATTTACTTTTGCAGGGAAAGTTCAGAAAAGTATTCGCAATAATCAACCAGCGTTAGACTTAAATCTTAATACCCAAGTATGGATTAAAAAGGAGGAAAAATGAGTTCTATTCCAATCGCTATTGAAAGTAACATCGTTAATCCTCTAATAAACATTAGCACTCCCAATGCTGATATAAACTCCAGTATGGATGAAACATTGAAGGCTTCCTCAAATACAGGTTTATTAAATTGGGAATGGTGGTCACCAAATATTCCATTAGATGTTGTATTACAAAGAGAGCAAACGCCTTCTATCGTTATCAGAACACGCCTGTCCGATGCTTCTTATGGTAAGGAAGAACTTAACAGGAATATTTTAGATTTATCTCAAAATGCCCCATCTATAGAACAGATTTGGAGGATTACAAAGAAACTCCCTTCATTAACAGAAATTTTACTGAAAGAAAGAAATAATGAGTAAATGGCAAAATATTTTCTTGAATCAAGTGCCTTTCTTAAAAGATATAAAGAAGAGCCAGGGAGTGATTATGTAAATAATCTTTTTACAAATACCTCTGAGTTGCTTTTTTTGAACCTTGCAATCGTTGAGATACGCAAGGTTTTTTTTCGCCTGTATAAATACCGAAGAAATGATATTACAGGCAATTGAAATTCTCAGAACAACCTGGGTAAAATCCGTTTTTGATTTGGCTCATTTATCCGCATATTTGACAGCAAAAAAGATATATCCAGATTTAATTTTTGTTTGTGCAGATTCTATCCTTGCTAATTCCGGTAAGAAATTTGTAGATGAAACATATATTAAGGTAGTATAGGAGTTACCAAGAACACACTTTACAATTGGGAAGGTGCTGAAAAAATTCCCCAAGCTCACCGTGACCCTATGAATAATTATCGGGTTTATACTGAAAGGGATATAAAGAAATTGAAAAAAACATCAGGAAGGTAAAATGGCAAATCTAAATTTTAAGGGAAAGACGTTTGTTCAGAATCATCATCTGGCGGTACCGTATCATCAGTTGGTGCCAGTAAAAAGTAAAAGTTTAACAGATAATTTAAGTCTTAATGATAATCTTATTATCCACGGAGACAATCTCAAGGCATTGAAGGCACTTCTGCCCACCTATGCAGGTAAAGTAAAGTGTATTTATATTGACCCACCTTACAATACAGGAAATGAAAACTGGGTATATAACGACAATGTTAATAGTCCGATGATTCAAGATTGGCTGGGGAAAACCGTTGATAAGGATGATTTAACTCGCCACGATAAATGGTTATGTATGATGATGCCACGTCTTAAATTACTTCGTGAGTTGTTAAATGATGATGGTGTCATTTTTATTTCTGCTGATGATAATGAAATATTCCATTTGAAAATGCTTATGGATGAAGTGTTTAATAATCATTATGTTGGTATGCTTATTTGGAGAAAAAAAGAAGGTGGTGGGCAAACAGATGACTATTTTGTTACAGAGCATGAATACATACTTGTATATGCAAAATCGGAGAAATTTGAATGGATAGATGAAATTGTTCCAGTTAACGAAGCACAGTTTAATAAAGAAGATAAAGATGGAAAATTTGATGCAATTAAGTTGGCAAAATGGGGCACCGGTGCAAAAAGAGAAGACCGCCCGACGATGTATTTTCCTATCAAGTCTTCGAATGGAAAAAATATTTATCCGAAGACACCTGATGGTCGAGATGGTCGCTGGAGAGTTGGAAAAATACGAATGGAGTACTTAATTGAAAATAATCTGATTTACTGGGAGAAAAAGAATGATGAATGGATTCCATATGAGAAAGTATATTTTGTAGAAGGGTCATCAAAGAAATTAAAAGAAAGAAGTATTTTATATGAAGTTGCAAATACGGGAGATGCTTCAAATGAATTAAAAGATATTTTTGGTGTTAAAGATATTTTTGATAATCCTAAACCTGTTGAATTGATTAAGTTTCTTATTTCACATTCATCAGATAAGAATTCGATTATTCTTGATTCATTTGCAGGTTCAGGAACTACAGCTCACGCTGTGTTAGAGCTGAATAAGGAAGAAAATAGCAATAAAAGATTTATTTTAGTACAGTGTGATGAATATAGTAAGAAATCCAAGAAACTTGAAGATATATGTGATAATATTACAGCAAAACGGGTAAGGAAGGTCATAAAAAGATTTGAAGGGACTTTCAGTTATTTCGAACTCGGCGACCCGATAGAAATGGAATCTATTCTTGAAGGAAACAAACTCCCTAAATATGAAGACCTTGCCAGATATGTTTTCTATACTGCTACTGGAGAAGAATTTAAGCCTACAAAAATGAACGAGAAGAAGAACTTTATAGGCGAAACGAAGGAGTATGAAGTTTATTTATTCTACAAGCCAGATATTGAATATTTGAAGTCAACCGCATTCAGACTTGATGATGCAAATAATCTGGGTGCTTTCAAGAACAAGAAACGCCTTGTGTTTGCTCCTGCAAAGTATCTTGATTCTGAATTCTTGCTTGAACACAGAATCGAATTCTGCCAGTTGCCTTTTGAAATTTATAGAATGAAGAGATAGTTTACTATGGATAAATTAAAAAACTCATTAAATATTTATTGTGATGAATCACGTGTTGAGAACACAGATTCAAAAAAAATGGTAATAGGATCGCTCTTCATTCCACGAAAAGAAAGGGATAGTATTGTTGAGGGATTGAAGCAGATATATAATAAACATAAGTTTGTTTTTGAATTGAAATGGACAAAAACCAATGTTATGTTTAAGAGTTATTACCAAGATATTGTTGATTACTTTGTGAAAAGTGATTTTATGCAGTTTAGGTGCATTGTGGTAGATAAAACAAATATTAATTATGAAGAATACCATAATGATGACAGGGAATTGGCTTTTTTCAAATTTTACTATTTTATGCTTAAAGTAAAATTATTAAATCATAATAAGTACTACATTATTATTGATAAAAAGCCTACAAGAGATAAGAATCGCGCAAGATCATTACATTATTATCTTAGCTCATATATCTTATTGAATAATCAGAACTGTTCAATAAAACATTTACAGGCTTACGACTCAAAAGAAAACATCCTTTTACAATTAACTGATTATCTTACTGGACTCGTTGGATATGCGGTAAATAATAGGAATAAAAAAAATGCTAAGTCAGAAATGGTAGTCTATTTGAAAGATAAACTTAGGATAAAGAGTTTCAATAGCTCAACACCTTTATCAGAAAATAAGTTTAATATATTTGTTTGGAAGGACATTGATGAAAAAGACAGTTGAACTCGTTTTATTTAGTTCAGATGATGACTATCGTAAGGAATACGTAGACACATATGTTAATAATAGTTTTAACCTTTGGGGTGTTCCCGTAATATTTGATGAGAAATCTTTCAACCATATATTTTTTGAGCCACAAAAAGGCAATCTCAAAATTCGAGTGTTTAGCAAGAGACGTGCAAAGAGAATGTATTTTATGAAAGCAGTGTTAGATGATGATATTAAGAAAGAAGTAATGTTTGAATCTGATTCAGGTAATTTTGCAATATTTTGTTTGGACTTAGAATGTGTTGTTTATCTTAGAAACAGAGCAGGACATAAATCTTTACAGGTTGTAACTTTTTTTGATTTTGGAAAAGACCATATAAAAATGTATAACAAACAAAAAAGAAAATGCACGCCAATCGACAGCGTGCAATTACGAGATAAACTTATTTGAAAGGGCTGTTGTTTTCGGGCTAACAACCCCAAGAAACGCCGACGGCTTTACTTTGTAAAGCCTATTATATTTATAGCAGAAAAATAATAAAATGTCAAGATTTTTTTAATAAAAAAATATATGGAACTAAAAGACTACCAAAAGAAAACATTAAATCAGATTAAAGCATACCTTGAACCCCTTTCAACCCTAAAAGAGAAAAATGATAAACAAGTAAAAGAGGACCCAGAACTTTCAATTGATTTTCCACAGAAAGCCTGGGAAAAGGTAAAAAGAACAACTTATATCTCAAAGAAGAACGGACTCGGTGAATATTTACCAGACTTCTATTTGAAAATTCCGACAGGTGGCGGTAAGACTTTACTGGCATGTCATTCGGTTGATTTGATAAACAGGGTGTATTTGAAAAAACAAACGGGGATTATTCTTTGGATTGTACCAACCACACAGATTTACTACCAGACAATTGGACATTTGAAGAATCGCGAACATCCTTACAGGCAGGTTCTGGACGTGTCAAGTGGCGGAAGGACGCTAATCCTTGAAAAAACTGAAAAGTTTACCCCTGATGATGTCCAGGAAAACCTTGTGGTAATGATGTTAATGCTTCCTTCAGCAAACAGATTGAATAAAGAGGTTTTGAAGATATTTAAGGATAGTGGCGGTTTTACCGAATTTTTTCCTTCAGAAGATGACAGGGAAGGTAATGAAAAGTTTCTGAACAAATATCCTAACCTTGATTGTTTTTCAAGCGAGTCAATGATATTCGGCAAAGTGGTAAAAACTTCTCTTGGTAATACCCTTAAAACACTTAAGCCAGTAATAATCATTGATGAAGGACACAAAGCATATAGCGAGGGGGCTCAAAGCACAATTAGGAATTTCAATCCTGCAATTATTGTTGAATTATCCGCAACACCGCCAGAAAGAAGTAATAAATTAGTTGAAATTAGTGGACAGGAGCTTAATCGTGAAGAAATGATTAAACTCGATATGCACATAAAGAACAAATCAAGCTTAAAATGGCAGGATGTAATACTTTCAGCAGTAGAAAAAAGGACTGTTCTGGAAAAAACGGCAAAGGAATACGAATCAAATACAGGCGAGTATATTAGACCAATCTGTTTAATTCAAGTTGAACGCACTGGCGCTGACCAGAAAGGCACGAGATACGTCCATTCCGAAGACGTTAAGGAATACCTGATAAAACAGTGTGGGATATCTGAAAATGAAATTGCTATCAAAAGCAGTGAAAAGGACGAGCTAAACGTTGAAGGTGTGGAACTTTTAAGTAAAAACTGTGAGATAAGATATATTATAACAAAACACGCATTGCAGGAAGGATGGGATTGCGCTTTTGCTTATGTTTTAGCAGTATTAACGAATCCGAGTTCACAGTTAAGCATAACACAACTTGTTGGAAGAATATTGAGACAACCCAATGCCCGAAAAACGAAAATCAAAGAACTTGATGAAAGTTACATATTCTGCCACAGACCTAAGGCATCTGAGGTTTTACACAACATAAAATCAGGTTTTGAAGAAGAAGGACTCGGTGATATTGCGGGGTGTATCACAGTTGATGAAGGCGACTCTTCCAGCATTGAATCCACGAAGCCCAAAACCGTTGGATATAGAGAAAAGTTCAAGCATTTCAAGGGGAAGGTATATCTGCCCAAGTTTGTCATTCAGGAAAAAAATACTTTGAGAGATTTAAGTTATGATATGGATATTCTGGGACGAATTGACTGGGCAAGTATAAGCCTCAACAAGATGAAAGAACTCTCATTGATTGATAGAGAATCGGGTGAAGAAGACATTACAGTTACGCTTTCAAAAGATAGGAGAAAGTTGATAGATACTCAGGGAGATGTAGTTCATAGCCAAAAAGGTATTGAGTTTAGTAGGGTATTTATTACAAGGCAACTAATTGATATTGTTCCTAACCCGTGGATTGCTTATGAAATAGGACAGAAAGCTCTAAAAATACTTTTCAATAAATACAAAGAAGTGAAAGTTATCAATAATGTGGTATTTATTATTGAGGAACTTCATAAATTGATTGAAAGCGAAAAGGACAGACTCGCAGAAGGTATTTTCAAGGAGTTGATAGATAAGCGGATTCTTTGCTTTTTAATGCCAACGGCAGATAATAAATTTGTATTGAAATGGCAGTTAGCACTTAAGAACAATCAGGCAAGATTGAACTTACACACCGGGGAACCACTTCAAAGAAGTTTGTTTGAGTATTATCCAGCCGAAGATTTTAACGGACTTGAGAAAGAAGTTGCGTGGTATCTTGATGAACAGGATAAACTTCTTTGGTGGTATAGAAATCTTGTTGTAAGAGAAGATTATTCAGTTCAGGGATGGAGAAAATATAAAATTTATCCGGACTTCGTATTTACAAAGTTAGATACTAAAAATCAGGATGACTATAATACAATGTATGTTATTGAAACAAAAGGATTGCATCTTGAAAACGAAGACACAAAATATAAGCGTAATGTATTTGATTTCTGTAATTATCTTGTTAGTCAAAAAGATTCAAGGGAACTTGAGTTGAAAGAACCAAGAGAAAAGTATAACTTTCAGGTTATTTCAGAAAAGGAATGGAAGAATAAAATAAATTCAATCTTTAAGAATTAGTTTCATTAGGGAGAGAATAGTATAGAGTAATTTTTGGATATTATAGACACTATTTGGATACCCGAGCAAAATTTGACAACGGAATTAAAAACTAATATAATAGACGACACATTCAGAAATCAAGTAAAATCCTGAAGGATTAACTCCAGGAATTAACGAGAATGCGGGCAGGTGGCGGAGCGGTCAATCGCACCAGGCTGTAAACCTGGCAGGCTTAGGCCTTTCGAGGGTTCGAATCCTTCCCTGCCCATTTTGATGCGGGCGTAGTTTAGTGGTAAAACACCAGCCTTCCAAGCTGGTTATGTGGGTCCGATTCCCATCGCCCGCTTATTTTTTTGGAAACAGAACCTTTTCCTTCCCGGTGATATTCTTGATATTTTTGCTCCCAGACGTCTCATATCAGATACAAAATTCGGATAAGATTTTGTAATGCAAGAACCATTTTCAATTGTCAGACCGCCTATTTTCATACCAGATACAGACAGAGCCATGGCAACTCTATGGTCGTCGTGGGCGGAAAGCATTTCCTCTGCTGAAAGTTTTGATTTTATAATTTTGATTTCATTATTTGTAATTTGAATATTCCCGCCAATCCGCATAAGTTCGTCTGCTGTGCTGTAAACCCTGTTACTCTCTTTATGTACCAAATGAGATATATTATAAATTCTGGTAGTACCTTCCGCAAACGCACCCAAAACTACTAATATTGGTACAAGGTCGGGTATATCACAACAATCAATTTCAATACCTTTTAATTTATAAGGTCCCTTGATTCTAACTTCATTTTCCATATGTTCAATTGAAGCTCCCATTGTATTAAGTATGTCAATAATTTTTCTGTCTCCTTGTTTATCAATTATTAAATCCTTTATTACAACGTTTGACTTGATTAAACAACAGGCTACTATTATAAAAGCCGCTGAAGAATAATCACCATGAACTATGAATTCAGGTTTTGAGCAAATATTTTGACCGGCTTTAATTCTAAATGTTTGATAGTTGTCATTTTCAACTTTAACTCCGGCCCAATTCAATACATCTATAGTAATATCAACGTAGGGTTTTGAAACTAAGGTATTTTTCACAGTAATAACCGTATCATTCTTTGCCAGTGAAGCACCGATAAGTAAAGAAGAAATTGCCTGAGAACTCATTTTGCCGTTTACTTCAATATTACCGCCCGATAATTCTCCCCTGGCTGTTATTGTAATAGGCAACTTATGGTCGTTTGTTGTTCCGGATATTTCTACCCCCATTGATTTCAACGCCTCTACAAGAGCAGTATTGGGTCTATTTTTAAGCGTCCCATTCCCTGTTATTGTGAATTTCCCGTTCCCGCAGGGAATAACTGTAAGTATGAATCTTAGAAGCGTTCCTGATTCGTTGACGTTTATAGAACCTCTATGTATAGATGGTTTTCTATTGAACCCGATTATATCTAAATGGTCAGCATATCTACGTATCGTTGCTCCTAAAGATCGCCAGGCTTTAATGGTCGCCTCGGTATCGTCTGAAAATAAGGGATTTACAATCCTCGTTCCTCCATTCATACTACCAATTATTATTGCTCTATGAGTATACGACTTAGACGGAGGGGCAGTAATTTCACCCTTCAAATACGATACTTTACTGACCGATAAATTATAATTAGTAAGTACTCTTTGTTTTCTTCTTCTTTTCCGTTTTTTCATAGGATTAAAACCATTAGGTAAGTTTTATATTATAATATAAAATCGGGTGCTTTATGTCAAATAAAAATTTCTTGATTTTTATTTGAAACTTTGTTATACTATTATTATTGAAGTCATCTTTCTAAATAGAGGTGAGAAAAAATGTCTACTTTAACAAAAAATCAAATCAGAGTTCCAGCCGATAAGTTATCTGAAGTTCTAAGAGCATACAACACAATCGGTGAATTTTTAGAGAATTTTCTTGATAGACGGGTTTTGTATAAGAAAGAATTTTTACAGGGACTTAATTGTGCAATAAGAGAAATTGCCCATCACAAAACAAAAGGAGTCAAAAATTTTACTGATTTTGTTTCCTGACGCCTTCTAATGCGAAAAATTGAAAAAACATCTGTATTTACCAAAGACCTGAAAAAACTACCCGAAAACATTCAAAAAGAAGCGTGGGAAGTTGCTTGTATTTTAAGTGAAAATATATTTGACATTCGGCTCAACATTAAAAAGTTAGAGGGATACAAAAAAATCTGGCGGGTTACAATTAAAAAAGATTACCGTATGATTTATACCTTTGATAGAGATTGTGTATATCTTTTCAGGATAAAACATAGGAAAGATATTTATAAACTACAAATAACATAGGATTTATTCTGTTGCAAAATAGCAGTTGCCCGGATAGTTCAGATGGTAGAGCATAGCAAGCAGTTCCCACTGACGGAAAAAAGTCTAAATATCACTTGTAGCATTTTATAGGATTTTGTTAGGTTTTGGACACCGTATAGACACTATTTGGACACCAGATAGACACCGCAAAACCCAGCAAACTGAACCAGCCACTAAGTTCACCCAAACAGCAAACTGTTTTTGCTTGACAATTTGCTGGTTTTGAGTTATAATTACTTTTAGAATGAAAATAAGGGATGTAATAAAATTAATAGAAGCAGACGGGTGGTACATTGTTAGAACAAAAGGCAGTCATAGACAATATAAACATTCCCATAAGTCGGGAAGAGTAACTATTGCAGGTCATCCCAAAGACGATTTGGCGGCTGGAACATTAAACAGTGTTCTAAAACAAGCACAACTTAAAAAATAGCGGAGGTTTATTATGCATAGGTTTCTAATTGTAATTGAAAAAGTGAAAAAAAATTATTCTGCATATTCCCCTGATTTGCCAGGATGTGTTGCTACTGGAAAAACAAAAGAAGCAGTGGAAAAAAATATGTATTCTGCAATTAAAATGCACATCCGTGGTTTGATGGAAGATAATAAGGCAGTTCCTACATCACAATCCATAGCTGAATTTATTGCAGTATAGGGAAAGAAGTCTACCGATATTGCCCGGATAGCTCAGATGGTAGAGCACCTCCTTGGTAAGGAGGTGGTCAGCGGTTCAATTCCGCTTCCGGGCTTGCCCGCATTCGGGCTAAATATT